>JACLAC010020072.1_pt1 | contig 10061 bp, 5 predicted proteins | sample 8027881 | NCBI WGS metagenome assembly JACLAC01 (sample SAMN15725517, study PRJNA655200) | protist metagenome | isolation source: fluorescence activated cell sorting (FACS) single amplified genomes of... | place: Spain: Blaines Bay Microbial Observatory, Mediterranean Sea | collected 2016-01-19 | reverse complement strand
CAGTTATCACTCAGTTGCTTTTCCCATTTTTTCTGAATGCGTTAGATTATTTCGTGTTTTCTTGGTTCGCATCTTGCTGCCATAGGGTTACATCCAAGATCGATTCATCACAGCAAACTGAGCTTCAAGAAAAAATGCGTAAGGCAAGGGCAAAGCAGCAAATGCAAGCGTCTGCCGTGAGCAGAGCGAAAAGACGCCATTGAAGGTGCAGTTATTGAAAAAGGGAAACGCCCGCGAACTGAATTATAAGATCTGACAAATTCTAGTTCGCGCCAACTTAAAGTGAACTTGTTGAGATACATTTATATATTCGTGACCGTAGTACTCGTAAGTATGATATGTATAAAAACCAACGAAACAAAATTACAAAACCAAGTTAGGATTAGGGTTGGAACTGATAATTGATCGCTTAAAATGAGAGTCTTGAAAAAGCATTAACTATAATTTGTTTTTTTAAATAACAGCCAATTTTTAAGATAGCAAGTAATTCCTAGAGTTGATCTCTGTCGACACTGTCTTCCATGTCGTCCAGATCAATAATCTCATCATCGTTGTCGTCGTCGTCTTCGTACATTTCTTCTTCATCCTCTTCATCAAAATGCGTAACCTCTGGGTTGATGGGAGAATCGTCGTCTATTTGCTCACCATGGTCCTCATCCGCATTCCCGTTGATTTCGTACTCCGAATTCTCCGTACCCTCATCGGGATCAACTGCAGTGACCATCTCTTGCATCTCCCTCTCCATTTCCTCTCGACGGCGAAGTTCCCGCTGCGCGCGCTCTTTTTTTAGCTCCTCTTTCCCTTTCCCAGTTCGCTCCTTAGCCCTCCTTCGCCGCCGGCGCAGTTTCTTCTTCTTCTTTTCCATCCTTTTGTCTGCCTGCTCTTTCCGCTTTCTACGCGTTTTAATTTTATTCATGGTTTTTCTTTTCTCCCGTTCTTCTTGGGCATTCTTTTCCGCCACGGTGTAGTATCGACGCACGACCGGCCGAACGTCGTTCATTTTGAAACTTTTTTCGTCTTCCAGTACACTTTTAAAGAACTTGTCTAATTCTGAGCGCTTAATCGCTGACTTGGATGAACACTCGCTGCTGGCATTGGGGCACAGCAATTTCGAAGAAATAACCATCTTATCCCCCCCCTTAGCTTTTGACTTCTTCTCTTCCTTTCTAGAAACATGCGCTGAAATCTTTTGCATGATCGCCATCGAAATTGGGGCCTTGTAAAGGGCAAGGGAGGCCATGTACGAGGCTGCTGCTGTCCAAGTGAAGTAATGCTTGTTAATGCGAAACAGGGCGTCAGGATGTTTGAGCAGGGAAACTGGTTTGTCTTCGAATCGCCCAATAGAAACTTTATGCGCTTTGAAAATTTTCCTCGCCTCCGAAGCTGACGTGTTCAAGTGAATCAACTGGCGACAAAGAGACATGGCAACTGCAGACTCTCCTGGTTTGGTGAGTGCATTCAATTGGCGGAACTTGCCGTATCCCGCATTCGTGTGATTTTTCACTTTTCGAAACGCTACCATGTTAACTACCCCTTCAACCCCCGTCTGTCTTATTTTCTTTGCCGAATCCGAAGGCAGCCTTGGTATTCCTTCAATGTTTTCGCCCAAAACGTTGAGCTCCCATTTTGAAGAATTCAGTTGCAGAAAACTAATTTGTCGGTATTTCCTAACATATTTCTTCAAACTTTTTTTATCCATTTCTTTCAACCGCGAGCTTTTTGGTTTCCCTCCTTTTCCCACCGTTAGCACCACGCAGTACCTTCGTTTCAAACAAAAATCATCAAAATCTTGCGGCTTATCAACATAGCGCATCTTTGGAACGCTTATTTTGGCGACATACTTAGCCAGAACCTTGGCAGAAAGTTCATAGACACCCTTTTTTCCTTTCACTAACTTGGTAAACTTCTTCGCGTCCAGCTGCGAAGGTTTTCGACCGTTAGATGCTAGGATTATTGTCGGTATGTTTTTCTTAGCCTTAACACCAAACCGTTTCATAACCGTTTTCCCCGACGGCAGTTTTGATTTACAGTCGAGCGTGCCTACAAAGCAGTGGCCGTCACACCTGGGACTTTTTGCAAATAGTTTCGCTGTTGATCGTAGGAACTCACTCACGTCTTGGCTTTCCTCCTTGCAGTGTACCACCCACGCATTCCCACCGAACAATGCATCTTGCAATGCATCTTTATCTGCTACCCGGAGCATGTTGACTTTACCAGGTTTTACCACCGCACTGCAAAAACAGCACTGTAACAAACAAACAAAAACGATCTGGGCCAGAGGGAGCCACAGCTTGCGTACAAGTCGAGGATGCGTGCGTGGTAGCCACATCGTTCCTCCGGTTCGTTGTTTCAAAGTTGGATTCGTGTGCTTGTTCAAGAGCGCACCACACACCCGAAGACAGCGAGAGTGGGGAATCAATTTTTGACATAAGGTCCATCGGTAGTACTTTTCGTAGTATAGTCAGTGGCGACTTTTATTATTACGGTCGCTTTTATTACGCGCTGGATATTCGGAGTTGTTCTTGTTGTTTTTTTATTATATATATCACCACTCGTGTGGTGTGTGTAGTAGTAGTATAATATTATTGGTGGTGGTTGGTGTGCTTGGGATGTGGTGGATGTGGAATAATAAGAAGAGAGATTTTTATGCTGTTACGCTGTTACTAGCTGCTGGGCTGATGAGGGAGCGGAAGAGGAAGGAGGAGAGGAAGGAGGAAGGAAGAAGAGGGAGTTAAAATATTATTATTACCTATATACTGTAATAGTCGTCGTCGTCGCAAAAAAAATACAACAACAATATAAAAAAATAAATACTACCACCAACAACAAAAGGGCACCGTACCTTTGTAAAACAAAGAGAAATGCACCACAAGACACCCAACGGAACTTTCAAACAATTTCGCATCGATAACGAAGAACAGGGTAAATCATGACAACAAGAAATCAATTAGTACGAAAGACATGGGCTTTTGCACTAAGTCGTCTGGTTAGTGCGCTTTGGCCTTTAATTAAACGCGTTCAAGGGAGCCGATGGGCAACGGGGGAGCAGAAGCGTCAGAGCTTTCGGAACGGTCGTTTGTCGATACTTTTTCGTACTCAAACGCAACCTTGCGCGCCATAGAATACTACCAGGGAGATCTTGCTTCCGGGACATATGCTGGCTCATTTGGACACCCAGGAAAGCGTCCAGTGACGTTATTGATGGTGTTCTCAAATGTCGTTTTGTTCACATACGTTGCTTGGAAAAAAGTGCCTGTTTCTGCGTACGGCTTTAGTTACTCAAGGATGAAAACCCACGGCGAGTTTTGGAGAATTTTTACAGCATTTCTTGCACACGAAGATGTTTTACACTTCTTATTTGATGTATTGATGCTGTGGAGTGCCAGCGCACTGGAGATGCGCGTTGGCCCGGTTGTGTTCTGTACATATACGTTGTTTATGTTAATCAGCACGTCGTTGCTGTACTGCCTTACCTGCGAGTTCATATCGAGAAAGTTGAACCTGGATTTGTCACTGTATGGGTTCTACACCGTTGGGATCACCCCTGCCATTTTTGGTCACCTGACAATACTGTCGTACAAACAGACCCATTTTGATGTACCGCTATTCCCAGGGCTGTTGTTACCTTTGGCACTTTTCCCCATCATGCTGCTATTTATCGCATCTTTGGTCGTCAATCGTAGCAAATTTCTCCAGCACATGTTTGGTCTTTTTTCTGGGGTCCTTGTGGAGTTGGGGGCCGTCCATTGGATAAATGCCTACTGGCTGTTCCATATATTCCTCTGGGTGGCTGGTTCAACTGCTTTAAGCGTCCATTGTACCACTGGCACAAACGTTTACGGATTAAAAGTATATTTTTGGCCGTTCAGGCGTACGACTGGCGAAACTCGTCCCACAGACATCGAATCACCAGAGTCCGCTGTGCAGGAAAGCCGCGGCCTTGATTCAGAAGGAAATCAAGTGGGTTCAGCTGGTATCGCCTCATTCACGGTTGTGGATGCTACGTTTGAAAATGACAACGGCTACGACAGCTAAAAAGTTTGATATATATTTCTTTGAGTTTGGATTTTTGGGCCGGTTAAACTGGCCCGACACACGCGTACGTGTGCGTGTCCCGGGGGCCGGTTTGGAACCGTGTCTCACAAAAAATATTAGAAAAAACGGTAGGGTGCATAATAAATACAAATAAAAAAAGGTATGGAGTTTCAAAACTGCTGCCAGGGTTGTTCCAATTGACGGAGGCAATGTATGATCACGCAGTACGACGAGGAGACCAAGCTCAAGTTTATGTTGCAGAAAATAGCGTAAAGACATACTTAGGGGTTGAACTGAAGGAAAAGTATGACGGGTCGGAGCTAGAGATATTTGTTGATGTTCAAAGTTAAGTAAAAAATCGATGAAAAACACAGTATGTTTACCGGCCTAGATTATTTTACTCTTGATGGTTCGAAATTTATTTTCCTGCTTCGCGCCTCGCATCTCTTATCATTACCGATAAAACTTTACAAAACCCAGAAGCACGAGTGGCGGATAGTCGTTTTGGAAAAAGGCATCGTTTGCCCCGTGTGCAGCAATAAAGCGAAACGCGATCCTCCCATGTGTTGCCCGTGCGGCCCGTTGTGTGCCAGAGCTGCGCTCGAACCTGGAGCAAACAACGCCAAGAGCAGGTCGCGCTGGGTTTAGGGCCGCAATATTTTTACGACGATTGAAAAGGGTCGGGTTGAAGAAAATTAGGCTTCAGCTACAAGTAGTATTCTTTTCCCTCTCCACTACTCCACCTTGGTATCTCGGTTATCGGTCGCGAGGCCGACAACGCCCATCCCAGTGATGAGAGACCATGCAAAGATCATGGGTGTCGTCCAGGCATACTTGCCATGGGTTTCCGGTGCCGCCACGCCGAGGGCAAGCGCGCTGATAAACGTCGTGGCGCTCAACGCAATGGCAATCCTTGCCAGCGTGTGCGAGGCCGGTCCGGTGGTGCCCGCTGCCTGCCAGAAGACCCACGCCAATATCATGACCATGAGACCACATGTGTGAAAACAGGTGTTTAGCACAAATTCTACTTCGCCAGGGGACCAGGTTGCGTCGCCCATCAGATTTGAGGCGAACAGGCTGCCCTTTGCCAGGCTCTCCGCGACGACCGGCCCGCCCACGAGTTCGTGGACAACGCCCAGCACAGCGCACAGCACAGCCGGGATCTTGTATAGAAGCATTGTGAGTTGTTCGAACGGTGCGTTACACACGGTTGCTTTTTGTTATTGGATTAAATATAAAAAACTAAGTGGTAAGAGAAAGGCAAATGAACAATCATTGCTCCATTTTAGATTTGTTGTTGTGAAGAAGAAAATAATAACAAGAATCGAAAAAATAACATTTATATCATTTAAGGATAAATATGTAAGTAATAACAAACAAAAAAATTGCATATAGATTGTGTGTTGCTAGTCGGGGGGGGCGGCACATGTATAATATTTTAATCACTGCAGCAAAACCCCCGAACGACGGTTCCGAATACCGACCTGAACGACTCTTCCCCGCCACAGGAGGAGCAGAACGAAGACTAAACGATAAGAGAAAATTTAAGTAAAATATTAATAAGTTCGCAGTACATTAAGGAACGTAAACCTTTAATGGACAAAAGCATCAAAGCTATTACATCCTCAATGGCCAATCTAGATTGCATTTCAATCAATCACTAATAAGTAAAGTTACTCGTAGATACTTTCCAATGGCTTCATCTTCTCCATAATCGACTTCTTCTTATTCTCTATCCTCCCTCATATCATCTCTTGATCAAAACTTCAATTTCCAAGCGCTTCGTACTTTGGGGTAGGGGCTTTCAGCTTGGTGTGGCTAAGTTGGTGCATGCAACTTTCGTCAAGGGGAGGATCCTTTGTCTTACACTGTTTGCTCTGTTGAAATACTAGGTTGGTGAACTAAATTATACTGAGTGCCAATTCGAGCCAAGGTTCACGAACGGTAAGTTAACATTAACGTCCTCCTGCTTAGTGCCATCTAACTCAGTCATTATAGCAGAGGAATAATTTCCCACAAACTTCGAACAATATTTAAGTGTAGATTCATGTGGTGCTGAGAGTCTTCCTCGTAAATGATCTGGCCTTGTATCGGGATAAGCTATGTTACCTACAATATATGATGTCATCGGCATTAAATGGTGTGTAGGCAACAATCCCTTATCTTTTAGGATACACCATCGCCGCTCTAAGTCTCCTGGATGTTTGAAGGGGCTCAATAGCCTCCATTGCTCCCTGAGAGAAGATGTCGAAACTAACGCGCCAACCATATTTGTTACATACCAAAAATGATTTTGATAAATCCGGCCTTTGCCCTTTTTGCGGAATCGACGCGGGAATAAATCCATGTTGAACTTAAGCAATTTTGTGTCTACGTTAGAAATACTAGCAAACCGTTCTCTGCCATCTCTTAACAATTGGCCATATATTGCAAGATTTGTTCCTAATCTCAGCTGGACAGTTGACATATGGTCAAAACACACCAGACTCTTTGCTATTGAACGAAGGTCCACACGTCTTATAAAGAACGTTTCGGCGACTAACGGGATGACGTGAGAAGCGGTGGCATTTTTTAAAATGTTATGAACATAGTACTCAAACATACTGCTGTTTTCACTCCCGCTTTTAACGATCGACTCGTCCCAAAATTGTACGTGCGGAAAATGCCGTTTGACTAGATTATATCCATCTCTTGCGCAACCAAATGTATACTTGTATATTACATGAATTTCAGAGAAACCCGAGACGTGCCTATAAATAGACGCTAGAAGATTCGCAACCTCGTACGGACGATCTTTCGTAAAGATAAGGAAGTCAGCGGACAATTCTGACGAAGATAGGCATTCAAAGTTTACAAAAAGCCGGGATGATGCTACTAGTGCACCAAGGTCCTTTCCGCGTATTCCGACATCAACAAAACATGGTTGGTCTCGCACGAGTTTCTGCGATTCAGGCGACCTCCACTGCCAATACGTTCGGAGTTCAAATGGATAGGGTTCTGAGTGTCCTCCATTGACATCGCCATGGAATGTTTTTTTAATTTTTTTGAAATAATAGGAATAGTTTTCAGCTTCCCAGCAATTACTCGACAATATCATTTCATGAAGTTGTTCATTGTAATGCCCTATTGTTGAATAGACGGTGATTCTTGTATTCTCTTTATTTTTACGAAAAGCCCCGATGATGTTCACATCTACACCTGGAACTCTGCAGGTGGCCTCAACGGTGCGCCGTAAACGAATAGAATCATGCGAGGAACCGCTATGAACTATGTCCAAGTATGATTTGGCATGGCAAGATGTGTTGTTGGGATTTGCACAGCGTTTTAGATACTGATGATTTCCCTGCCCATTCGAGCCAAGGTTCACGAACGGTAAGTTAACATTAACGTCCTCCTGCTTAGTGCCATCTAACTCAGTCATTATAGCAGAGGAATAATTTCCCACAAACTTCGAACAATATTTAAGTGTAGATTCATGTGGTGCTGAGAGTCTTCCTCGTAAATGATCTGGCCTTGTATCGGGATAAGCTATGTTACCTACAATATATGATGTCATCGGCATTAAATGGTGTGTAGGCAACCTATCTTTTAGGCTATACCATCGCCGCTCTAAGTCTCCTGGATGTTTGAAGGGGCTCAATAGCCTCCATTGCTCCCTGAGAGAAGATGTCGAAACTAACGCGCCAACCATATTTGTTACATACCAAAAATGATTTTGATAAATCCGGCCTTTGCCCTTTTTGCGGAATCGACGCGGGAATAAATCCATGTTGAACTTAAGCAATTTTGTGTCTACGTTAGAAATACTAGCAAACCGTTCTCTGCCATCTCTTAACAATTGGCCATATATTGCAAGATTTGTTCCTAATCTCAGCTGGACAGTTGACATATGGTCAAAACACACCAGACTCTTTGCTATTGAACGAAGGTCCACACGTCTTATAAAGAACGTTTCGGCGACTAACGGGATGACGTGAGAAGCGGTGGCATTTTTTAAAATGTTATGAACATAGTACTCAAACATACTGCTGTTTTCACTCCCGCTTTTAACGATCGACTCGTCCCAAAATTGTACGTGCGGAAAATGCCGTTTGACTAGATTATATCCATCTCTTGCGCAACCAAATGTATACTTGTATATTACATGAATTTCAGAGAAACCCGAGACGTGCCTATAAATAGACGCTAGAAGATTCGCAACCTCGTACGGACGATCTTTCGTAAAGATAAGGAAGTCAGCGGACAATTCTGACGAAGATAGGCATTCAAAGTTTACAAAAAGCCGGGATGATGCTACTAGTGCACCAAGGTCCTTTCCGCGTATTCCGACATCAACAAAACATGGTTGGTCTCGCACGAGTTTCTGCGATTCAGGCGACCTCCACTGCCAATACGTTCGGAGTTCAAATGGATAGGGTTCTGAGTGTCCTCCATTGACATCGCCATGGAATGTTTTTTTAATTTTTTTGAAATAATGGGAATAGTTTTCATTTTCCCAGCAATTACTCGACAATATCATTTCATGAAGTTGTTCATTGTAATACCGTATTGTTGAATAGACGGTGATTCTTGTATTCTCTTTATTTTTACGAAAAGCCCCGATGATGTTCACATCTACACCTGGAACTCTGCAGGTGGCCTCAACAGTGCGCCGTAAACGAATAGAATCATGCGAAGAACCGCTATGAACTATGTCCAAGTATGATTTGGCATGGCAAGATGTGTTGTTGGGATTTGCACAGCGTTTTAGATACTGATGATTTTCCCCAAATGGAATGGATTGTGCCAGCAAGATTCCCTTCAATGTATTCGTCTTATATGATACTTTTCGAAGTTCAAGAACATACAAGATTCGGCTGGGTCCGCGTGTTGGGTCTTTTCCAAGTATATTTGCAAATTTTTGCACCTCTTGCTCAAACTTGCTCAAAGTATACATTTCTCTGTGGTCAGATCCACTGCATGTTAAATGATTAAACGATTTTACTGCCGGATCAAACCGATCAATCCACTCCACGAGAAGAAATCTACCCACTACGGGATACAAGTACTTGAAAATCGCTGCAAAATCAGGAAACATTGCAGTGCAACTAAAAATCCAATGGAGCACTGCTCCCATGACAACTACTTCGCTCCTGTATCGTAACGGCAACTCATCTCCAAACGAAAATAATTCAACGGAAATGTTTGCTATTTTCCGCTGGTAAAAAACACTTCGTGATACATTTATGTATTCTATGTCATGATCAAGACCATAAATTTGGCCGCTATAACCACAGAAGTGGGCCATGAGCAGTATTAAACCAGCATTTGACCCTATATCCAATAGCGTGTTGACACCGTAAACATCGTGCAAATATTTCAACTTTCTATAAAACAGGGTGTATTTTGTTGGGTCGGAACTTAAAATTAGTTGGTTAGAGCTCACACTGAATGCTTGATAACCCTGCACAATAAGATCATCACCATCCATGCTTAATGAGGGCATTTCGCTTTGTGACCCACTGGTCCGCCTTTTGTCTCTGTATGGCTTATATCTCGAATTATTCAATTTGTCCAAGGCCAACAGGACGTCTGTGTCTTTTCGCACCCGCAAAGGTGCTGGTGCATAACGTGATATACCCTTTTCACATGCCCATGATCCATTTACAGTAGCCCAGCTAAAGTCTATAAGGCGAATTTTTCCACCGTGAATCAATACATCAACTTCGTCATTTCGCTTAACAATATCATTGTGTTTGATACCGACCGAATTTAAATCACGCAGAATGTTTTCCATTTGCTCACGATAATCCGGCGGTAAATTGTGGCCGCTCGGTGCTTCTCCCGCCCATGATGAGACTAAAACGTTTTCTCCCACAGAAATAATGCGTGGGCACCAGTCAAATTTTTGCAAGAGTTTTAGTATGCATGCTTCTCGTTTTATTGGATCAAATGGCTTGAAACGGGTCCCAGTTTTAGTTACCGTTTGTCTATCGTAATCTATCTGAACATCTGCGGTAAAGCTGAAATATGGGACCGGCAACTTT
>JACLAC010001228.1_pt1 | contig 10064 bp, 8 predicted proteins | sample 8027881 | NCBI WGS metagenome assembly JACLAC01 (sample SAMN15725517, study PRJNA655200) | protist metagenome | isolation source: fluorescence activated cell sorting (FACS) single amplified genomes of... | place: Spain: Blaines Bay Microbial Observatory, Mediterranean Sea | collected 2016-01-19 | reverse complement strand
GAGCTACTGGATCAGGACCCCAGCGAAGGGCAAGACTGGAATTGGGAAGATTACGAATAGTGCTTTGTACTAGGCAAGCAGGCGGCGCCAACTGACACCCCGCCCCCCTACGTTATTGAGTACAGCCTCACCCTAGTTTTCGGTAAATTAGTTCGACAAAATAATAGATGAAAAAGGCTCTGATTTAAGCCATTCTTGCTTATGAATGTAGCTATTTTGCTGACAGTTACACCTTGCGCAAAGTAACCACAGGACTACGTCCAGTTTCTTGGGAAATACTAACCAGACCAGCTTCTTCCAAGCTTTTAAGTGCTCGCTGTTTTACACCACGGGATATATGAAACTTATCTAGCAAATCCTTTGGTAGTGTAACAGAGTCTTTGCCATACCAGACAGATCTGAAGTGCAGGAGAATACCCACCATTAGTGCCGGTAACCCAAGCTGAGCAGCCTTTTCTATCCATAACATCTCTATTTTAGGATGCAGAAAGAACTTAGCTGCTTGCTTTGACGTACTCTCAGCAAGTTTAGGATGCTTGTAGGCTAATCTCTTCTCCTTAATAGGTAACATAATATTAATAACAATATATAGAATAATAGATGGACCGGGTGCACGCCAGTGTGCAGGTAGGTGCTCATCAGTGTGCAGGTAGGTGCTCACCAGCGTGCAGGTTATCCGACTCTAATCCGTGGGCAGTATGTTCTCTGGAAGCAGACCCATTACCTTATCCCAAAATGTTCCTCCACGTTCTTCATCCCGGTACCGCTCAGGGTAGCGGTAGATGTCTGCGTCAGTCGTCAACTCAAAGTCTGCCAACACCTGTCTGGAAGCTTCGCGCATCAACTCCTGTGATTCTTTGACTCTTGCCTCAAGCTCTTCCAATGGTGCTTCAATTAGAACGGCATCATGCACCGGAGCGCAGACTCTTATCCCCGCTTCGGTCATCAGGATGCAGGCAATTCGATGCATCTCTGCACCATTGGCCTGCATCAGGAAGTTGGCTAAACTTCTAGGGTTGGGCTGTCTTTCTACTTGGATCTGCCAACCAAAGACTGTCCACAGCTTTTTGTGCAAAAGAGCGTAGTCGACACTGCCATCGGACCAATGCCAAAAGGTCTTGAACTGCCGATGCTTGCGCAGTAAGTCTTTGGCGACAATTACGGGGTGCTGGATTCTCTCTGCCAGAGAAACTTCGCCCATCCCATAGTTCACTGCCAACACAGTTTGCTTATAGAGCGCCCTCTGCTGTGAATGGGACTTCTTCGTTGCATCTGCCGGTACTGCTCCAGCTAGCTTGGCAAACTCCAAATAAGGGTCTCCCGAAGCATAGGCCTGCTGCATTACCTGATCACCAGAGAGTGCTACAGCAATGCCGAAGCCTTCAGCAGGTTTGATCAGACTGCGTAACCAGACAGAAGAGCCAAAGATGAACTTGTTGCTACTCGGCTGATTCCTTCCGGTTTTACCACCAAAAGCACTTAGCGTTGTCCGGTTCCGCCCATCCGCTCCAACTCTAAATTTATTGAGGCGCATCTGACCCAGAGCATGTCGCAATTCTCGAAGTGAAGACAGTTGAGGATAAATCTTTGCCATTGAGCGAAAAGTCGGATCCTAAAGATCTAGCTTTACTGAGTCCAGTCTTGGCCAGGCAATCTGTTGTCGGTTAGGATATTGGGCGAATAGGTCTGTCTCAAAGTTTCTTTCCTCAAGCATATTAGGGGGCTTAAGCCTAGCTTCTTTATTGTTAAATTTGTCAGAAAATAAATTTGGTCGCTGTCAACGAAAAACAACCTGATCGAACAAAAGAGGTTGAGAGTATTTACGTTGAACAAACAAATGGGTGGCTAGATTTTGGGCAATAATTGAAATTTTCAGCATTAAAAAAAACAATTATACATTTTATACAATAAAATCAGTTATTTAACAATGGCATGTATTTTGTTGATAGTTACCTCTGAAAAAACTTAATTGAGTGATAGGCAGATCGCTTAAAATATTTTTTCAAAATTGAGTTTAATATTATTTGTAAGTTTAAATTGAAATTTTAACGGAATAAGGAATTAAGATTTTGAGTAATGCAGATTATATTCGAAAAAAAGTCTGGAAAAATTTGAGTAAAGTTGCACAACCAGACACAAGGTTTCACTTCAACTTCGCGGAATACATTCCAGATTTTCAGGGTTCAAGAGAAGCTACTGAAAACATACTAAATTTAAAAGAATACAAGGATTGTAAATACGCGTTTGTGACCCCAGATAACTGCCTAACTGGCGTTAGAAAACAAATGATTGATAACGAAATACCCTATGTAATGTCCACTTATGGGATATATCGTGGCTTTGTTTTAATAGAACCCCAAAATGTTCCACAAGGTTCCAGTCTCTATGCAGCGTGGCTGGATGGAGCAGAGCATTTTGGCAATTACATTAAATTACAGGAAATCAAACAAAGACAGAAATTTGACCTGCTAATAACTGGAGCTTCTGCGGTATCAAAAAATGGCGTCCGTTTTGGAAAAGGCCACGGCTTTTTCGACCTTGAGTGGGGTATGTTTTCGGAAATCGGAGTAGTAGATGAAAGTACAAAGATAATTGCTCTCGTTCATGATTGTCAGTTTGTTCAAGAAGATTTGAAGCCAAATAAAACTGATATATTGGTAGATTTTATTGTCACACCAACAGCGGTGCATAGCGTGCAAAAAAGGGGAATCCGGCCAAAAGGGATTCACTGGGAATTATTGGAAGATGCCCAAATTGAAAGTACACCGCCGATCAGGGAATTGATGCAATGGCGTGGTATGTAAACCTCTTACAACTTAATAACATGTATCCAAACGAGATTATGAAAAGACGTGAATTCATAAAATTTTCAATAGCTACATCAACAATTCCACTCTGGTATAAAAATGCATCAGCTGCAGAATCTATCACAATGCAAGCTGCCTGGATTAATGATGCAGAATTCGCAGGTTACTTTATAGCAATTGATGAAGGTTTTTATTTAGACGAAGGATTAAAAGTAAATTATCTTTCTGGTGGTCCTGATGTGATTCCTGAAAGTTCCATAATCACAGGAAAAGCAGATTTGGCATTGACCACTCCAGATACAACAATTAAAGCTATAGCGGATCAAGGTGCTAAATTTAAAATAATAGGTGCTCAATATCAGAAAAATCCTATAGGCATAGTTTCGTTAAAATCAAATCCAATCGAATCACCAAAAGATTTAATTGGAAAAACTTTAGCTGTTCCACCCGTCAATGTGATATCAGTTGAAGCAATGTTAGAAATTAACAATATTGAAAGAAATAAAGTAAATATTGTACCATACTCTTACGATCCAACACCTTTAATAAAAGGTGAGATCGATGCTTCTCTAGACTTTACAACAAACGTTCCCTACACAATTAACAAGCTAGGCGAGCAAGCGAGCCATTTTCTACTTTATGATTTTGGATTCACAATCTATAACGATACAATAGTAGTTACAGAAGATGTCTTAAAGTCAAAACGAAAGCAACTGGTATCGTGGCTGAAAGCAAGCCGGAAAGGCTGGGAAATTAATTTTAAAGACCCAAATCTCTACCCACCAAAATGGAAAGAAACTTGGTTTAAAGGGACAGGTCGATCAATAGATAATGAAATTTATTTTAATAATGCTCAAAAGCCGATTATGGAATCACCTAATGGAATCTTTTCAATGTCGGAGGATGATATTGCAAAGAACCTTGAAGCAATTGGTAGAGTTGGTATAAAAGGTAAACGCGAAATGTTTGATACAAGTTTATTAGAGGAGATATAACAATCATCGGAAGTAGCATAGAAATAAATAATGTTTCGAAATCATTCAGGGTAAAAGATGAGAATTTCATTGCATTGGAAGAGGTATCATTAAAACTCGACCCTAATTCATTCAATTCCCTGATTGGCCCATCAGGTTGTGGAAAGTCAACACTGATGCGTCTTACACTAGGTTTAGAACAACCTGACAGCGGCCAAATTAAATTAAATGGGGCAGATCCAGAGGCAGCTACCAAGAAAGGCATTGTTGGTGTAGCATTTCAAGATTCTGCCCTCCTACCATGGCGAAACGTAGAAAGAAATATATCCCTCCCTCTCGAAATTCTTGGTACCAGTCCTACAAAATATGAGTCCAAAATTGCTTACTTAATTGATTTGGTAGGGCTGTCAAAATTTAATAAATCATTTCCTGGCGAACTATCTGGTGGCATGAGGCAAAGGGTAGCTATTGCCCGAGCCTTGGTCACGGATCCGAAAATCTTGTTACTTGATGAACCTTTTGCTGCTTTAGATCAAATTTTGAGGAAGCAGATGAATACAGAAATGCAGCGTATTTGGATGGAAAAAAATTATACCGCTTTGTTGGTTACCCACAGTGTTGATGAGGCGGTATTTTTATCTGATAAAGTTATTGTAATGAAACGGGCTCCAGGAAGAATTATCCATGAATTCAATATTCCATTCAGCAGACCTCGTAGTATTGAGCTTTTTACAGATTCATCATTTCTTAAGTTTACAGAAAAAATAAACTCGGCTTTATATGAAGGACAAATATCGACGTGAACATTCCGTCTAATTTAGTTAAGATTTTAGAAATTCTAACTTTTTTTATTGTATGGGAATTGATTGGAAGACTAAGGATTGTAGCTGATGGAGCCTTACCAAGTGTTAGTGAGATTTTAATAAAATTTTGGGAAGACAGGAATGATTATCCTGAACATATATTTGCAACAATTGAAGGTGCAGGATATGGGTTTTTAATTGGTAATTTGGTTGCAATTTTAGCAGGGACAATATTTGCCTTGTTTCCATGGGCGAATAAAATTTTTAGAGGATTCAACATTGTAATATTTGCTCTGCCACCAATTGTCTTAGCACCAATCCTTTCACTTACACTTACAGGAATAGCACCAAGAATAGTTATGGCCGCTTTAGGTTGTTACTTTATTACAATGACTGCAACATATATCGGCCTTACAAGATCAGAATCAACTACAATAAATTTGATCAAATCGTACGGTGGTGGAAAATTTAAGCATTTTTTTTATGTTTCTTGGTTTAGAGCTCTACCGGTAATACTGGGGGGAATTGCTGTAACTGCTCCAAATGCAGTTTTAGGTTCTATTTTAGCTGAGTTTGGAGGTGGAAGTAGATGGGGGTTGGGCGTATACTTGATAGGTTCGTTAGGACGTGGTGAACCTGCAAGACTTTGGGGTATCGGAATTTTGGCGACCTTGATTTCAGGTGTGGGCTACTTGTTTTTTTCACTTCTTGGTAAGAAATATTCATCTGCTTCGAAATCAATTGATATCGGTAATTCGTTACCTAATGAAAAAATAGCTTCTTCTGAAAGTTATTCAGTAAAAATTCTGATAGTTCTTATTTCTTTTACATTACCATTCCTTACTTGGTATTTTTTTATTTTATTACTTAAAGTTCCTCCTATGATCGGGAAGAACCCTTTTGATGTTTTCTATTATGTTTTTCTGAGTCCTAATCATTTATTCACTCAGTCAAAATTGATTTTAGCTTTGTCAGAAACTCTACCAATTACTTTTGTAGGAATGCTTGTAGGATTAGGAACTGCATTCGTTCTTGGTGTTGGTTCTAGATATTTTCCGAGAATTGTTAATATTGCTATGCCATTGGCTCTCATTACTCAAACAATGCCGTTGGTAGCTCTAACGCCCTTGCTCGTTTTGATACTGGGAAGAGACTATTCTGTCATACTTTGGATTACAACTTCAGTTACTTTTTTTCCAGCGTTTATTATCATCGTCCAAGGTATTAATCTTATACCTAAATTGGCTCTAGAAGTGGTTAAGGTATATGGAGTTAGTAAATTGAAAGAATTGGCAATAGTGATTATTCCTAGTACGCTTCCATTCCTTTTCACCGCCGTCAAACTAACTGCACCAAGAGCCCTGCTCGGTGTAATGATTGCTGAATGGTTAGCAACTGGAACTGGGCTTGGTAATTTAATGAATCAATCAAGGGGATATCTTGATTTCAGCATGATTTGGACTGTAGCTGCTGTTTCTGTTGCACTTTCGGTATTATTTTACCAATTGACAATTTTTCTCGAAAGGAAGCTTCTCCAAAGTTATAATTTCCATTCTTACAATTAATAATTTGCTAGATTTCATATTTTTTACGAGCTCAGCTTTTTTATCATGTGACCTACTTCTAATAACTGTACTGGGCACAGTCTAAATGGAAAACGTATACCGAATTATCATTTTCTTATGGCTTGCACAAAAAAAAATTAGTGTATTACATCTATTATTAAGCTCAACTGGTACTTCCATTTTCTAGAGGCTTCACTTATGCCAATCTAGTTTGAAGCTGCATCTTCTTCAGTGTATTTACATATCTTCTCATTCCTAGGATATCTTGGACACTACATCCAAACCTCTTCACTATGCAGCACCACTTCCGCTTCGCTCAAGCCTGTTTGCCTAGCAGCTTCGAGCAAAGTCAGATATGTATCTACTAATTCAGAATGGTTCATGTGGCACCCACGTAATTGTGCTTCCTAATTGATAAGCCACCCCATTAAAATTGACACTATGAAGGCAGCAATCTTGAAACCAAAAAGTCTTATAATTGATTGACTCTATTTGTAAGTCTCGTCACTTACATTGATGTCCCCAAACAACTTCAACACTGATTTCACACCAAAGTTTGTTTACCAATTGGAAGCTTGCGGATGCGCTTACCTGTAGCTGCATATATAGCATTCGTAATTGCGGGAGGAGTTGGAGGCAACCCAGCATCACCACCATATGGCCCCCCTTCACTTTTTATGATCTCTACATTGATGAGCGGAGTATCCTTCATTTTAGCTATTTTGTAGTCATCGTAATTACTTTGCTGAACCCTACCATTTTCAAAAGTGATTTCTTCTGACTTGACGATAGAAATGCCCCATACAACGCATCCTTCAACTTGGGCTTTCAGAGTATCTGGGTTTACATACTTACCTACATCAACAGCGCAATCTACTCGATGAACAATCAATTTGTCTCTCTTATCAAGAGATACTTCTGCGACTTCAGCACAAATACTTCCTGCAAAATTACAAATTGATATACCTCTGCCGTGACCCTCTGGCAAAGGACTACCCCAGTTTGCTTTTTCAGCAGCACATGCCAAAACTTTCTGAAATCTCGGTTTATTCCTCAATAATTTCATACGATACTCAAACGGGTCCTGACTAGCAAAATAAGCTGATTCATCTATTGCGCTTTCAAGGTAAAACGTGTTTTGAAACATAAATGATCGCCACCACCCCAGGGGGATATCGAGTCCAACTACTGTTTGTTGAAAATTAACTCCCTCAATATCGTAATGCGGTTCTCGCTTTGGATCAAAGACAGACGATACTGCATTTAAAAACCCCGCATGAGCAGTGCTTGAATAAGCTAAAGGATTAAAATCCAGCCACTTTAAAACCGAGCTATTTTGTACCCATTGAGACCCAGTTGCGTGTTGATTCTCCCATCTTGATGGCATCCCATTATCATCGAAGCTAATTTGGAAGCGGCTCTTACTTGCAGGGTGATAATAGTCATGTTTGATATCCTCTTCACGCGACCACATAACTTGAACTGGTTTACCCAAATTTTTCGACAATGTAACTGCTTGCTCTATGAAATCATCTGCCCACAGTCTGAAACGTCCACCAAAGCCTCCACCAACATAAGTCGTGTGAATTTTGATTTGATCTTGCCCAAATTCTGTTAGTTTTTTAATAGTTTCTAGAGCTTTTGACTGTGCCTGAAATGGGCCCCATATTTCGCAAGAGGTTTTTGTAACATCAGCTGTACAATTCATAGGCTCCAGAGCAGCATGACTCAGGAACTGAATATCGTATTCCAAATCAATAGAGTTTTGTCCAGGTAGTTCAGCTTTGCCTAATTTATTTAAAGACTTATTAAAATGCTGATCTAACTTCGGAGAGTCAAAATCATGAGTTCTCCCCCCTTGAAACTCTATCTCCAAAACATCAATTCCCTTTTGCGCATGCCAAGTAGATTCAGCTACAACTGAAATACCATGAGGAATGGGTATGACAGCTTCCACTCCCTTCAAAGCAAGTGCAGCTGTTGCATCATATGTCTTAATTTCACCCCCGAAAAAAGGCGATAATTTAACTGCCGCGTATACCATACCTGGAAGCCGGACGTCAGATCCATAAGTTGCACTACCATTGACTTTTGATGGAATATCAAGTCGGGGCATCGCCTTTCCAATATACTGCCAGTGAGACTTTGATTTAAGTATCGGCGATGAAGATGGCTTCAGTTTTGATGCACTTTCAGCAAGCTGACCATAACTCACTTTTTGCCCACTTGATCTATGCAGCACGTATCCATTTTTTGCTTCACATTTCTCTAACTCAACTCGCATTTCGCTTGCGCCGGCTTCAACTAATAACTCTCGAGTTCCCGCTCCGATTTCAGCGAGTCGCTGCCACCACAATTTTATTCCATTATTGCCTCCAGTTGCGACGCCAATACTCGAATTTGTTTTGTACTCAGAGTCGATTAGTGAAGTAGTTACAACACTAATGTCTTCCCAATTTGCTTCAAGCTCGTCAGCTATTATCATTGCATGGGCTGTGTGCGTTCCCTGCCCCATTTCTGATGTAGGGCTAATAATTTTGATCTTGTTGTCTTTTGAAATCTGGATAAATAGCCCCAGATCTCTACTTTCAGCAGATGAAGAACTTACGTTTGGCAGAGTTTGGAAGCTACATCCCACAAGCATTCCTGTCCCAGCAACAGTCGTGACCTTGAGAAAAGATCTACGACTTATCTGTTGATCAAGCATTTTGTTTCTCCATGATTTCACCAGCCTTTGCAATAGCTTTTCGGATTCTCGGGTAAGTTCCACAACGGCATAAGACATTCATCGTACGATTCACTGTCTGCTCATCTGGTTTTGTATTTCTACTCAACAAAGCTACCGCTGTCAGGATTTGGCCTGATTGACAGTAGCCACACTGGGGAACCTGCTCGGCAATCCAGGCCTGCTGGACCGGATGACTGTTATCTTCAGACAGACCTTCGATGGTCAATATATCCTTGCCAGCAACTTCTTCCAAAGTGACACCACAAGAGCGAACCGGGCGGCCTTTCACCAAAACCGTACACGATCCACATTGCTGTATCCCACAGCCATACTTCGTACCTGTCAGATTCAATGTGTCACGAAGAACCCAGAGAAGTGGGGTGTCAGAATCAATATCCAAATCGTATTTTTTACTGTTAACTGTGAGTTCCTGCATAAAACTACCTGTAAAATCCAGTTTGTGATTGAAACCTCTACAAAACTATTACTACTAGAAGGTAGGTTCTATCCAAGAGAAAACGCTTCGTCAAGAAATTTAGTTCCACTTTTATCAACAAAACTCAGCACCTGCGATCTTACGCAATATTAAGAAGCGAGTGAATGTTAGGAAACTAAAAATTTAGGCGTTATGCAGGAGTTCCAAATCTTTATCATCAATTTGGATGGAAGTATTTGGGGCAACCTATTTCAACATCTCATCCATCACCCTCTGGGTTCGATCTGCAATTCCTCGTTGAGCAGATTCTAAGAATCGGGCATAGCGTCTTGTCATTGGAGAGCCGGGAGAGTGGCCTAATTGATAAGCAACTTCATCAAGAGTAGCGCCAGAAGATAAGAGCCTTGAGGCCACAGTGTCTCTCAGACAATAATTCGGCCGGTAGTCTTCAGGAATCCCTGCAAGATCACGCATACGTCGGAAGTGTCGAATGTAGGAATGTAACTTTCGTTGACCACCGGCTGGACCGGGGAAGACAAAGCTACTTATCCGCATAGCTTCTGGACTGCTATCCAGTAATTCCCCTTGCTGCTGTAAAATAGAATGTAACTTAGCACTCATGGGGAAGGTAAGTGATTTGCCACTCTTGGTGTCCCGCTTGATATAGAAACGTTGAGTAAGATCTACATCTACCCAGAGCAGCTTTAATACTTCTGATGGCCTGGAACCACTCCAGCCTATGAACTGGTGC
>JACLAC010002485.1_pt1 | contig 10065 bp, 7 predicted proteins | sample 8027881 | NCBI WGS metagenome assembly JACLAC01 (sample SAMN15725517, study PRJNA655200) | protist metagenome | isolation source: fluorescence activated cell sorting (FACS) single amplified genomes of... | place: Spain: Blaines Bay Microbial Observatory, Mediterranean Sea | collected 2016-01-19 | reverse complement strand
CCTCATACAACGTCAGCAGCTTCTGCAATTCTTTGGTCGTTGACATCATACTACCCGCAAAAGAGCGAAGGTCTCCGTCGCTCCATGGCCGCCCTACTTGATCACTGCTAACTTCTTGGACCATTTTTAACGCACTGCCTAGCGGCTCCGAGCATCCTCCCGCGCGCGTTTCGTTGCAGATAGCGGATCCCCTTGACAGCATATTTAGCACTGATGTCATAATAGCTTCGATCCTGGCGGAATCCTTGAACTCCAGCCGCAGTTCTCTAAACCGGTCTTCGGCTGCGTAAAGCAAACGCTCGAGTCGCACTTTGCTGCACGTCTCCTCGGAGGAGGAAGCGCACTCGAACGCTCTTTCGACTATATCCCCTGCGTGGGAAAGGCGTTTCTCCGCATTTTCGTCCAACTCTCCTGCCGTCTGTTGTCCGTAGCGCCCCGAAAAGTGGGCTATTTTCTTCGAATGCCAAGCAGCTGAATCATCCCCGACTGCAGTGGTAGGCCGCGCAGCGTGAATCTTTGTTTTTGGAGACGCCATTATCGCGGCCATGGCCTCCGTTTCGTCCTCTGCGGCCGCCGTGTTCTGATCTACCGGACCAAGGTCGTAGCCCCCACGTAACGTTTTGAACGTCACGCGGGTGGCTACCATTTCAACGTTTCCGACCAGGCATGTAAAAATTAAGAGACATAAACATGCCCGTCTATTTGCAGGACGCATCGTGCCAAAGTCTTGTGTTCTTGTCGGTTTGTTTGCTACGGGTTAGTCCATTCTGAGATAATTTGAAAAACTCGTCTGCTGCTATGTGAAGAAGAGGTGAGTAAATCAGGTGTTTGTGTTGAGAGACTTTCTTCACCCATTTGCTGCTGGTGGACATGTGCATTGGATGATCGAGTATGCTCTTCGTTAGGAGGCAACGAAATAGCACTGGTAATGGTCATTTCAACGTTGAAGCATCGGAGAGGAATGGCTGAAGAAGGATCGACTACTTGGTGGAGTATTGTATTATTATGGCGAAAAAATTATTTGATACTGGTAGGTATAATAATATTTTATTAACTACAAGTACAGTATTAATAGGTGTACCGGTAGTCTATAATACCACATCATCATCATTTTATTATTATTATTTTATTTATTAGCTTTTATGTAATATAGCTATATACTTTTTCTTTCTTCCTCATTTCCTCCTTCCTCGGCTTCCCTCGTATTAAAATACCTGCGTCTTATTCCCTTCATCCCAGATGATTACTTGCCGCTCTTTATTTAACTGTAGAAGAAGAACAGAGAAGGTAAAACTACTCCGTATAAAATTCACTAGTACTACCTTTCCTTTCTATATATTAGTCTATACAATATATTATAATATTTCCTCGCACTCTCTCTCTCTCTCTCTCTCTCTCTCTCTCTCTTCTTTCTGCTTTCCCTTATTCGATGTGGTGCTTTTGCTGTCTTTAATTTATTTGATGGGCTAACAAGGAAAGCAATAAAGCCCCCCCTTTTTTTCTTCTTCCATATAGCGTTTTTACGATACGAAAAATAATACATTTAATTTATACTTGAATCTATTTTTATTTCCTATCTAAAATGTATTTCAAATTCAATACTAATTACCTGTTACTAATCAACAATACCGCCACACCATAGAATACACCATCCTACCAATGGATTCCTAAAATACAACGGTCATCATCTGGATCTTCCTGCTGATTAAGGTAACGTACCTCGGTCTTACTTATTATAATAATTTTCCTTATTCTTTTTTCCTATGTATGTACGATTTCTCGAAATTAACCAACTTGGTATTTCGTTCATCCCTATTACAATACTATCCCTATATATAAACAATAAGCGTTACATCCATTTCTTTTTTTCATACTTTTTATTTTATGAATAACATCGAAATACCATTGATTTTGTTTTTTATTAATTAATAATAATTGTCGCTAAAAAAAAAAATAATAATAATAACTAAAAAAATAATATTAAAAGAAATAATGAAGCTGGGTTCGATCTAACCTCCCATTCTATTCAATGTATTAAATTAAAAAAAAGTAAAAAAAAACTTAGCGGCTCGGCGGCGGATGATGATGGAAAAAAAAAATTATAATAAAATGGGGGAAAGAGAAACAACCGCCCACTCTCCTTGCTTGTTACTACAAATTGATTTTGTGAATTAAACTGAATACGGAAATTCTTGTGATTTGATTTTGTTTATTTGCATAGCACCAGTGATAGTATATTTGTTTGTTTGGGGCGTTTAATTTTGTAATAAATTGATTGGTTGTGTGTGTTTCCTACGCGCGTATATACGTATACATACAACAACAATGTCAAACGTGAAAGTCAGTGTTCGGGTCCGCCCAACGGCGAACTTTGCGCAGGATCAATTGAAGATCGACCAGGATACCAATTCCATTTACGTTCACATGTCAGCGCATGGGGACGATGACGGGGATGGACACAACAGTGCGAACAAGACGGACTCGTACCAGTTCTCGTACCACAACGTGCTGCACAATGCTGGGCAGGACACTTGCTACGAGTCGAACACAGCCAAGGTGGTCGGCGGGGTCTTGGACGGACGGAACGGGACTGTCATGGCGTACGGGCAGACTGGGGCAGGGAAAACGTTCACCATGATCGGTTCGCTCGGTACATACCACCAGAGAGGCATTCAACCGAGAGCTCTGGCCCACGTGTTCCGCGAGATCGAAAACCGGACCGAGTACGAATTCAAAGTCTCCGTATCTTATATGGAGCTGTACAACGAACGCATATTTGATTTGCTGAGCGTGGACCAACGGGACCAGTCGGCGTACAGCATCGTGGAGGACAAGCGGCACGGGAAGGGGACTCACGTCCGCGGGCTAGTCGTTCGGGAGTGCAACAGTGAGAAGGATGCGCTGAACTGCCTGTTCGAAGGGGCAGAAAAGCGCACCACGGCGCAGCACATCCTCAACACGACGTCTAACCGAAGTCACTGCATCTTTACCGTGTACATCACGCAACGGTCCCGCCTCGCCTCTAGCGACAAAGTCATCCACTCCAAGCTCAATTTGGTGGACCTCGCGGGCAGCGAGCGCTTGAAAAAGGTGGACAGGGAGGACCCGATCACCGGCGAGCGGAGCTTAGACTCGACAATTCGAAGGGAGAGCATGTACATTAACAAGTCGTTGACGTACTTGGAGCAAGTCGTGGTGGCCCTGACTACGAAAAACCGGCACCACATCCCGTACCGACAAACGAAGCTGACGAACGTGCTAAAGGACTCCCTCGGGGGGAACTCCAACACGCTGATGGTTGCCTGCGTGTACGGGGAAGCCCGCCATATAGAGGAGACCCTCTCCACGCTGCGTTTGGCGCAGCGCATGATGCGCGTAGAAAATAAGTCTGAAGAGGTCATTACGATCGACCCGCTGCGCCGGATCAAGCAGCTAGAAATGATGAACAAAAGCTTGAAGCAGGAGTTGATGATGCACGACGCCCTGTCTGAGCGCTCGGGCGTTACGTACGACGAGTACACCCCGGAGCAGCGGCATGCAGTGGCCACCACTGTCCGGAAATACTTGGACGCCCCGCCCGAAGAGGAGGAGTCGATCATACAGATCGAGAGTATTCGTCACGTGGTCGAGATCTTCCGCGCCTTCAAGCTTGTCGTCAAGAACGTTGAGAGCCAAACGATGGAGAAGCTACGAAACCAGTTTACCCTGTCCGCCAAGGGAGCCAACAATGACGCCATGGCGGGCGCCAGGGCCGGGTCGAGCGTCGGGGATGGGGGAGAGGACGAGGGCGGGGAGATCGAGGACGGCGGCGGGTACGGCGTTGGCGTAGCACCGAACCAGGCTCGCCCAGATAGCATCGACCTTGGGGATTCGCCGGAGAAGGACGGGCGTTCTCCGCCCCAGTCGCCGGAAGCGCGGGGCCGCCCGGGGAGCCCCGGTTCCCCCGGCGGAGGGGTTCGCAAAGCCATCAAGTTTGACGATAAAAATAGCGCCTTCAACGTGTACAAAATGAAAGCAGGGAACGAGGCGAACGAGGCCCTGATCGCAAAGAAGACATCGCTCGTCCAGGTCAAGGCGAGGGCGCGGACCCTGCGCACGGACCTGAACCGCTTGAAGGCCCAGATCGACGAGTACAAGGCACTCCTGGCCCAGAAGCGCTCGTCCACGCGCGCGATCGACGCGTCGAAGACGACCGACGAGGACGAGGTGGTGGACGCGGAGGAGTTCGATTTGATGAAACGGGAGCAGGCCGCGAAGCGTGAGTACCGTGCGAATTTTGCGCAGTTGAAGCAGTACCGTATGGACATTGACCAGTACACGAGGGAGGCCGCCCAGATGCGCGGGGCGCTGGTCCAAAACTTCAACGATTGGTACGCGACGGCGACGGGCGAGGATTTGGAAGACCCGACAAAGAATACAAAGAACGACGACCGCATGGACGAAGGAGAAATGTTTGAAAAGATGGAAATCGACCGTGTCATGGAAGAAGACCCAGACTCTGTGTCGTTCTTTCTTGCCCAGAAGAACCTTGACAAAACCCGAAGGAAAGATCATGGTCGCACCGCCCGTAGTATTCGTTCAAAACGTTTGCATAAATAAAACAGAAAGATATTTAAATACACCCGACATTTGTTTTAATTATTTAATTTCAGAGTATTCGGTTGGTATTAATTATTCCCGTTGTACCGTAGCCGCCGGTGTATAGAAAAGAACCAGGTAGGGTATTTTAATTATTACTAGAAGACGACTAGTCTTATTTTTAATATATTTTCTATTGGTTCCCCGTTCCCCCCCCAGTCTGTTTTTAATGTACACCATATAGCACCATAGTACCTATTTATTAGTATATATTATTATTTTATATGGAATACCAAGTGTCATCTATTTACTGGTACGTACCTGTACTTTATGGCATTTTCCTCTCATCCATCATCATCATCTTCTTTTTAGAATACTCGAAATAAGTTGACTCTTCTTCTTTTTATTAAGCAACCAGCACCAGCAGAGCACAGCCAATAATAATAAAAGTAATAATAATGAGGTAATAATAATGTAATAATTAATAAACTAAATAATAAATAGATCTATTATATAAATTACTGTATACTAGTCTACAGTATATGTATGAATAAAAAAGAATTGCTGAGGAGGAGGAAGAGCTAGAGGTAGTATGAGGTCTAATAATACCAACAACACAACAACAAAAAGAGAAAATTATTATTATTATAGAAATAGTACTGTAGTAGAAAAGAAAGAAGAGAGATTACGTATTAATTATTTTTATTATATCAAATCAACGACTACAACGGAACCGGTACCTGGTACATACTGTCCTCGTAGTAAGCAACAAGACACTCTCCTCTCTTATATTATTTCCATATTCCATCATCATTATATTATAATTATTTTATTATTAAATATTTTATATTTATCATCACATCACCACATCTAATAATAATTATTATTATTATTATACGGTAGGAGCCCCAATTTGAAGATAAAGGAATGAAATGATTGGATTTTGAATACTTTTACATTTTACTTATTCTGTCTTTGATTGCTGATTTAAATTGCTGGTCTGTTTTTATTCTGCATTGTCGTCTAACAATTTGGCGCGTTTTAGTTTCGCAAACACCCAAAGAGAGAGAGAGAGAGAGAGAGAGAGAGAGAGAGAGAGAGACGACGACGACGACACTGCGGATATACGCGCGTACTGGCTGACTGGCTGGCTATACTCGCCAATAGGGTCACCGCGAAAGTAACTACAGGGGCTAGTGGAAAGATATTATCGACCAAAGACTGCACCTAGACCTGCACTATGGGGAACAAGCCAGGAGGAGGGGGGAAAAAGAAGTCCCGGAGTAGGACCATGGCCGAGAAAAGGAATTCGTCCAGGGTGAACAGAACCAGGCTGAACAACAGGGAGCATCGGAGCATGAGTGTCGAGCAGCAAGGGAGGGAGGAGCGGGGCAAGACGCTCTATACCGACGCACACAAGAAGAAGCAACGGCTGAGCAAGGTGGAGTCGATATCCGACCCAAGGTACGTCAAGGACATGAAGCTTTGGATGTCGTCGCCGGACAACCCCTTTGCGGCGGACGTCAACGCCGCCTCCCTCGTCTACGTGCGGGGAGTCCACCAAATAGAAAACACCGATGACCTCTTCAAGGACTTTGACGCAGAGTCGTCGGGGGCGCTGTCCGTGGCGTCGGACGAATCGTCATCCCGGGGGCTCACGGCAGAGAAGCTTTGCCAGCTCGAAAGGGCGGGGCAGCAGAACAAAGTATTCGTGTCATCCGACGGGCTTGGGAGCCTCACGACCCTTTACAGCACCGTGGACGGGACCGACGGCAGCGCGCCACGGGTCACGTTCGCGGAGGCCTTGGACGAGTCCAACTCGAGCATATTTCACCGGCAGGACGAGGTCTACGCGTTCTGCGTGAACGACCCGTGCGAGTTCACCAAGCGTTGGGGGACGAGCAGGGCCAGGGCAGGGGACTGGATTATTGTCCGGGGTGGGCACGACGTGTACGCGAACACGGCGGCAAAGTTCCAAGACGACTACGTGGCAATCCCAGGCGCTGCAAACAAGTTTATCAAGCGGACGCCCGTCCGGGCGCGGTGCATGGAGGAGCCGTTCCGCCTGGCGCGCGCGAGCAGGAACGAAACGGATGTCGGCGGTGCCGGGGACTACGTCGTGCAGACGGGAGAAATCCAGTACATTGTTTTCGGCTCGGAGTTCAAGAAGCAGTACCAGCTGGACAAGTCGAAGAAATACTCCCGCGGCGTCGTGGGCTCGCTCCCCCGAAAGCGCACCGGGAACGACACGAAGGACAGCGCCCTGGACTACCCCATGTGGGGCGTTCAGCACGACAGCGTGCAGGTCTCCACGCTCGAAGCGCGGAAGCTCTTTGGGGCCGACGTTACGAAGTTCATGGCCGAGAACGCAAACACGTGGGAGCTGGACGTATTCGAGCTCGGGAGCCTGACGAAGTACTGGCCCTTGTTCCATTTGGGGCTGTACTATTTTGACCACTACGACCTGGCGGACAAGATCGGCCTGGACAGGGCCCTGTGGACATCCTTTCTGGTGGACCTCGACGACGCGTACCTGCCGAACCCCTACCATAGCAACCTGCACGCCGCGGATGTCCTGGGGAGCGCTCATTACATTGTGAAGGCGACGGGCTTCATGGAGCACATGACGTCGATGGAGCTTTTTAGCCTGATGGTCGCGTGCGCGGCGCATGACGTCGCCCACCCTGGGACGAACAATTTTTTCCAGGTGAACGCGATGTCCCCCGTCGCCATCCGGTACAACGACAAGAGCGTCTTAGAGAACTTTCACGCCGCGACGACGTTCGAGATCCTGGGGAGCCCAAAGTACGCGAACATGCTGCCGAAAGAAATAATAGACGCCCCGTTCCTTCCGCAAGCTGGCGCACCCGGGGCGAGCGGAAAGCCCATAGCATTTTTCCCTTTCTTCCGAAAGTACATCATAGAGCTTATTCTTGCGACGGACCTGAGCGGGGAGGTGGCAAACCCGATCATAAACGCGTTCCGCACCCGCGCCCGCGCCCGCGCGTCCCCAAAGTGCGGGCACGACGCGCCGCTCGACCTTGCAGTTCCCGCAGACCGCTTACTGTGCCTCAAGATGGTCATCAAGTGCAGTGATATCGGCCACGCCGCAAAGCCCTTGGAGCTCCACCAGAAATGGTCCGAATTGGTCACGGAGGAATTTTTAATGCAAATAGAGAAGGAAGACAGCCTGGGCCTGCCCCATATGTTCAGCGTGTCGCGTGACCCTGTGAAATTTTCAGAGTCCCAGGTGGGGTTCATCCGGTTCGTGGTCCAGCCCTGCTACCGTGATTTTTGCATTTATATCGGGGACGCCGGGGCCAAGTTCACCCGAAACATCAAGGACAACATATCGCACTGGAATGAGCAGAAGCGCAGCTCCCTGGCGGACAAGATGCTGCCGCAAATGGAGAAAACCGCCGTTGGTGGCCCCCGGAAGAAGGTCACCGATCGCGTAAAATCGGACAACCATAGAGCGGTCGTTGCCCATCAACGATCGCTGAAGGGCACGTTTAACGTGGTCGAGTCGATGCACCACATACCGGTGGAGAAATTAAAGCTTGGCGAACGATCCAAACAACGGAGCAATTCCGGGAGTTTCGACACCCCCAGAAACATCTAACCGCTGGACTCTTTTTTAGAATGAAATAAATCAGTAATCTTAAGTTCTTAAAAGCTGTAAGTTTATTTTTGTGTAAAATGTTAAAAAACATAAAAAACAAGAAAATTGGCTGTTATTCACAGATGACAACCCCTTGACTGATTTACAAGACAGACAACGAGCACCTCTAAAACTATTGATTGTCTTATAAAAGTACACAGCGGCAATAAGTTTTTCTTAAAATTTATTCGCTTCAGCAAAATATTTACCACCGCTCCCTTTTTATTACATATAAAAAATGAAGAAGTTCTTTAAAAAATAAGAATTAAAATAGAGCTTTAAAAAAAGTAGAGAAAAGTTCACAGTACATGAAGGAACGTAAACCTTTAATGGACAAAAGGAGTAGGTTCATTTTCGCGGTATATGAGGAAGCAAAATTTTAATTACTTTGCCAATTTTTTGTTTTTAAGATCCTGTGCTACGAACTTTCGTGTGCACATTTGTTTTTGGATTTTTTCATCAAATAAATCGGGGTTTTTTTTTCATATCAAAAGAATAATTTTCGGAAGAGGTGGTTTAACATAACATTGAAACATTTTCTTTTATGTAAACGCAATTTATGTTATATATTTTAGGTTACTTAGAATAATTTAATTACTTAAATAACAGCCAATGTTTTTGTTTTTAAATTTAGATAAACTGAAATACGCCCTTAGTTTTTTTTCCCTCTTCCATCAATAAAATTTTAATATAAACGCACAACAGGGGGTGATTGGTTCTCGGTATATACTGTCTTACTACTTTCTAAATTTTGGAAACACGCATACGCGTGTTTCTACTTCCCTTTTTGTGAAATCGTTGCGCAAGCGCTTTAAATATGTACAACCGCTTGCCGTGCGTCCCTCCCTGCCTTGGCTAATCTAGTTCGAGCGGGCCAGTGCAGCGTCAAACTCCGACAGAATTGTGTCGCACACGTTGCCCAGCGTGTTTGCCCCGTCCATAAGGGCCTGCTCAGCCGTCTTCCCGTTTGTTTGTACACGCATGTGCATTTTATTCTCGGACGGGTGGGGCACAGTGTAACCGCAGAACGTAGTACTAGGGTCCCGCATCACTACATACCGCAAAGAGTTTCCTAACGTATGGTCCTCGTCCACAAACACAAAAGTTTTCGACGTGTCCGAATGGACCGCCGTCGTGTACAACTTCTCCCCCACTTCACTGGCCATATTAATAAATTGTATGTGTGCGTGTGTATGCTATATATAAGTTCGAATGTCTACCGTTAATCGCGGTAGAAAAGAAACAACAAGTGAAAATATATACAGTATGTATATTTATTAAATGTGTACGGATATGTTAACACATTTCTCTCCACTCACTTTTTCTTCTTCAAAAAAAATATTATTTTATTATTATTTTTATTCGTTGTTGTACGTGGTGTGGTGGTGGTGGTGGTGGGGGTGGTTCGTTTCTTCTTTCTTCTCTTCTTTTCACCACCACAAAAGTGCTGCGAGACAGGTCGGCCGATCGACTGGACCTTACTCCCTTCCTATTCCCTTTACTGTACGTATATTCGTATTTACAACACTATTACAGAAGACAGCTATTTAATAATAAATAGACAAAAAAGATTCCCTTAATTATGATTAGAATAATTTTTTAAATATTAAATAGCGGGACCTTCTTACTCCTCTGTTATTAGCTTACCATGTTTGTTATTAGGGGATTATATATACATACAATACCATCGGGGCGGCTCATCTCCCTTAATATATGTTACTATATATTTTTATTACATTGGAAATTTTGTACTGATTTAGTAGCGGTGGTGTGTGGTGTGTGATATAATAATAATATTTTTTTTTCGATTTTTTTTTTGATTTGAG
>JACLAC010021709.1_pt1 | contig 10066 bp, 10 predicted proteins | sample 8027881 | NCBI WGS metagenome assembly JACLAC01 (sample SAMN15725517, study PRJNA655200) | protist metagenome | isolation source: fluorescence activated cell sorting (FACS) single amplified genomes of... | place: Spain: Blaines Bay Microbial Observatory, Mediterranean Sea | collected 2016-01-19 | reverse complement strand
TGTGGTGATGAATATGCAACAATAACAATAATAGTAATAATGATAATAATAATATCAAACAGCATAATAATTTATTATTTATTATTAATCATTATTACTCCATTAGTTGTCTCTTATACAATATACTATTAGAAAAAAATAAATCAAAAGTATTATAATTATGTGTAGTAGTAATAAATAATGTGTGTTTCCTCTCATGATTTTTCTGTTATTGTTGTATAGTAACTACGTATTATATATCTTTATTATTTTTATCTTAATATTTTTATGATTATTATTATTATTACGCCTACATATTATTAATAATATATTATTATCTAATACTACTACTACATACACGTTGTTTTTTTTTATATTTTTTTTATCTGATGATTGAGATTCTAATGTGCCAACGGGCGGTCGCGTATTCGACCGAAACTTTGATGATATATACGCTGTAAGACAAGAGGTATTATACATACATACATACATTTATACACACACACGAAGTAGAAATGTCGAAGGAAACGGATGTGACGGTGTATTATGGGAAGGAGTATCCGTCATATAAATATATGTTAACAATTTATTCACTAAGGTTTTTAAAATGGTTCGGATATTATGCTTGTGTAAACTCCATCTATTCTTTTTGTCGTGGCCAAAACTTTTTTTCACTAGGAGTTTTGGGATGCAGTATAGGAATATACCGCTTGATACATTGGGCTGTTGGTTACATAGTTGTTCCGTCAACTTCTTTAAGTATATTCCAAAAAACAAACCAAGATATTTTTGAAAGGCAGTTGGTAAAACTAGCTGATAAATATGCACCGCATCTTAGGAGGGATTCTGATAAGTATTTTTCACATTTTCCAAGGTGCCGACAAAGTTTAAGGAACATGGGAGGGAAAGAAATAACATTATTTACTGTTGATGGTGTTGATATCAATGGGTTTCACGTACCTCCGTCCCCCTTATCAAAAGTTACATACGACAAACCTATGGCAATTATTATGCTCGTTGCAAACGCTGAATTTTTTGAGTTAGACGGTTTATTCTCACAAGACTGTGCAAAATATGCACGACAAGGTTTCGATGTAATTATGATTAACTATAGAGGTGCCGGAAAAAGTGGCAACCAAGTTGGAAATTATGGTTGGTATAGACGGTATGGATTAATACTGGATGCGGATGTAGCTATACAATATGCAAGGGATACGCTGCAAATATCTTTAGAGCGTATGTTTATTGTAACGCGTAGTTTAGGCGGTGCAGTTGGCACAGAAATTGCTGCAATTCGATCTGGTATTAATTTATGTAATGCCCGTTCATTTCATAAATTATCAGATGCAGCAGAATGTGTGATTGGAAAAACGTGGGGTTCTAAAGCGAGCCTGGGCATTCGTGTATTGGGTTGGGATTTTAATGGCTTAAAAAATTGGAAAAGCACAATTGGTTATAAATGGATTGAATCTGTCAGCAACGATTCATTATTACAATCGTCTATTTTGTTTAATGCAATTAATAGTGCTGATGGAGTAGATATGAACACATTAAATGTTTTACAAATGAAACCGACGCATGGGGATACTCATAACCGCCCACTAACGCCCTATGAATTTGGAAAACGGATGGAGTTTCTTCAGAAAGGTGTAAAGTATGTTGAGGCATTGAGTAACAATAAAAAAGACAATTAACAGATTGTATTTTTTGACGTACATATTGTATTGGAAGTAATTGAACGAAATCAACCCAAAAATTTAAAGAATATAATTAATTCTTACTCATAACTTAAGAAATATATATATATAAAATATACTCGTAAAATATTTTTAAATATATAAACATATTTAAATATTTGTACGCTAGTAATACTGCTCTCCCTTTTTATATAATATTTTAAAAAAATAATATATGTTTATTTTAAATTTTAATTAAATGAGTAAAGAACTAATACAGATATAAAAATAAAAAAATACGATCTTCTTTTTCAATGTCCTGGACCACTTGTTATAGGTCGAACATCTGGTCTTAGCATCAAATCACGTGGTACTTTTTGGAATCTTGCGGCTTCTGGATTAAATTCAGGTGTCTCAATAAAACGCAAGAACATATTACTTAAACGTTTTCTTAAACCCTCTAAACTTTTTTCTGCCCTACCACGATTCAATAAATCTGCTTCGCGATCAATAAGTTCAACAATATTACGTGTTAAATTACAATCAAACTCCTTCACAGTCCATTTCACATGCAACAATACATCTAACCTTTCATCAATTGATAATAATGGTAAATTTAAGCCTTGATATAGCTCCATCAATTCTTTTGCCCGCGTAGTAAATGGTGTATGTACTTCAGCAACGTCACCATCACTCATTTGCCATTGTTTCGGCGCCGACATTAAATCTAACATTTTTTTCACACGTTTGGCACGGTTACCTTTATTTGCTCCTATTTTTAAACGATCAATAGTTTGCAACAATTTTGTTTCTTTGTGCAACAGTTTTGCTAATTCCTTTAATCGCTCTTTTTCGTCACTTGATGTTTCGTTAATGCGTCTTGTTTCATGTTGTCTCCATGTTTCCAGTTCGTTATATAAAACTTCAAAATCTTCCACGGATGTTGGATTCATACGACGTTCTACTTCTCTTTCATGTTTTTTTTGTGCCGCAATTCTTTGTCGTTCCTCTTCCTCTTCAATAGCACGTCTACGATCTTCTTGTCTTTTTCTTAAAGCATACGCTCTACAGCGTGCTACGTAACCTCTCCAGTAACATTGCATGATAATTGTTTTTCGAACTTTTAAATCATGTAACTGTGCACTTGTAAAATATTCTTTTGGCATAATTTCCGTATCATTTTTGTCATCAAGATATATATCATTACGTTTCATTTGCGTACCATTTTCACGTTTTGTTTGCGCTGACCGGGTTACTTCAATTGCTGTTTGGGATTCACGCGTAAACTTTTCAGGTCCAGTATACTCTACAACCTCACGCAATGTTTGCGTGGAACCATGGTGGTATACTAAGCCTGTTTTCCTACTTCTGTATCCTCCTAAATATAGTTTACGATTATTTTCGTTAACAATTTTAACCATAAACGTGATAGGAGCATTTTGACTTCTTGGATCTTCTGGATCATCAAAATTAACAGTAACTTCTATTTCATCATCGTCATACTTTCCTTCGTATCCCCCGTTTTCTCCATCTTCCGCATCTTGCGTCTTACCACCATCCTTACTATCATCTTCAGGCAATAAGACTATAATTTCAACACCTTCTTGCCCAGCAGATAAGCCAACATCTTTCAGTGTTTGACCATTATTTATTTGTATGTTATCAAATGACATTGCCATCATATTTGGATCAAGTGATAAGTCACTGGCAACTTTCTTTTTTACATTCTCGATAGGTTCTCCTAACGATACTAACATACCATGTCTAAAACCATCTGGTTGGATTACAAAAGTTACCTCAACGCTATCCTCGCTTTTCGTTTCCATTTTCTCTGCCATATTATTTATAATGTATTATATGTTTATATACAAAATGTTTTATATTGAGTGATTGGGAAAAGAGAAGTTAACTTTATACTACGAACACCGTTTCAAATCAAATAGAAACACAACACACGCAATGTAACAAATAAAAACAAAATGCAGCGTATATGTAAATATATTTTACAAATGAGATACGAATATATGATGTGCGTTCAGCGTACCGTGTCGCGTGTCGTGTCAAACAGTAAGCGAGCAGAATCACATGACTGCCAATAGTACACCGTTTAATATTTAGCAGTGCTTCGACTATGCAGGAAGAAGACGACTAGTCGTGAAACAGACAAATGAAAAAATTAACACGAATAACAATGAACAATTCGAACCATTGCTTTAATTGATGCAACCCTTGTACTTACTACTCTACGTACACTTATAGGAAACACAGAGGGGCTTAACCGAAACCCACAGCAGATAAATACCTTAATATATTATTCCCGTGGTAATCCCGTACTAATAGATTAGCAGGTACATAGCGTTTTGGAGAGACACCGAAGAAACTGTTTGAGATGACATACAGAAGCTACTATAGGAATATAATTACTGGAACTTGTTACACTACTACTATATAGGAATACGAGCTACTTGTACCTCAATATCCATATTCGATTACCGGTACTTGTTACACTAATATCTTCAACCTATACGTCGACCTTCTTCCAGCAATTTGCTTTGGGAGTAATAAGAATCTTCAACCTGCTTCGATGTTGTGCCCGTATCACGATATATATTACCTTTACAAAATATCATCAATTCCAGATCGACGTCGCGGAACAATGTATACAAACCACTCACTGAAAACAACAACGTTTGAGTAAATATGGACCGCTGTGTTGGTCTTTTTAATATAAAGTATTCTTTATTATCGTATTCATAGCTAACCAGGATGATGTTTAGACCTCCATTTCCCATTGTTACTCTCCAAAAATTCGTTACCATCATTATTATGAAAAGTACACCAATTACAAGCACAAATACTCTACTCTTTACACGCAATGCATCTATAAATACAAATAAATTTATAAATAGGAAAATATACAAATCAAACAAAAATGAGCGCCCGACATCTGGTTTGTATATACTAATCATTAAATTAAATACAGACAGTGAAACAATTATAATGACATTGGATTCTTTAAATAACTTTTTCACAATCACAAGCGAAATATTTTTATAATATAACAGAAACATTGCTGATATGACAGGTATTGCACAAAGCATTACGATCATGCTAATAATCCAACTGTACGATTTGAAGATGTTTAATGTAACGCCCTGTGGATCGTAGTGTATTGCGAATGGTGTGTTAGACCTGTTTAATTGACAATGGTTAAGGAGAATAAAGAAAACTTACTAAAAATGAAAATACTAATGATATTCTCTGACCGTATCGAATTCTCCACCGTAAATTATTATCAATAAGAAAAGTTTTTCCATATACAACAACAGAGTCGCGCCTCGACAAATTCGGCCCGTGAATCAATTCAGCTATTGACTTTCTATTAGCCATCCGCTCTATCCACGTATGTTGTCTGTCCAAAGTATTGACACCGTCACCAGCTTTCTCAGTGAGGGGGAATTCTTGAACAACAGGCGAGTCACTGGTTGTTGTTTCATTGTTCTTGCAATTACGAGTAACTTGCACCACTTTATCTTTCTCCAACTCATGTACATAGTTTGACGACATGACTGAAATTTTTAAATTTAGCCTTCGAATGTAGCCATTGCTACAAAAGCATACACAACAAGTCGAAGTCTGTTGTTGTTATTGATAGTTGGGGGCCGACGATATTCCTATCATCATATTTGATCATATTTTATTATTATTATTATTATTATTATTATTATTTTTTTATTATTATTTTTTTATTATTATTATTATTATTATATTACATCAAACAATCATCATCATACATCATATATAATTGGAGAAACAATTGTGTTGTTATACTGTTGTAGCTAGCTGGAATTCTCTACAAACACTACGAAATAACAATAGTAATAATATAATTGATAACATTTTTAATAATGCATGACACTACTATCACAGTACGTACAGCGGTTTGTCAGCCAACAGGGAACGTTAACGGCCATCATCAAATAGTTTAGGATAGTATACAGTAGTAACAATAATAACATATAATAAAAGGTATAACCACAGCCGGTGCCACATAGTAGTACAACCCAGCACCAAAAAATGATAGCTATGTTCGAATTCCTCTGGCTAATAACGCGTGCAGTGTTGATACAGTATACGCTTGCTGGGTTAGAAGTGGAACATAATATCATTGGTGCAAGAGATCATTTGACACGCACGCAAAAACGTACAAACAAGGGTATTTTGTATGAGAATGTCACACGGTAGGTCATCATCTTCGCATCGTGTTGGGTCGAAACATAATGTCTCGCCAAACCGAAAACGAAGGCAGTTATTATCGACTACCAGTAATGTAAACCCGAAAATAGAGGATGGATTTACTACAACGAAAGCATTTTGGAAGCTGTTTAAAGCAAGTATGGGTTTTTTACCACCATCATCTGGTCATATACCTTTGTCTGATGATGGTGGTTATGCCAAGTTCCAAGCAATGGTATCTCAGTTTCGAAAACAGTATGGAATACGGTTAGATGAGAATGAAGAGGAAAAAATGAGTGGGGATCGCGAAGATCCATCACGGGAGGAAGCAGACTCGAAAAGAATGTTGGCGGAGTTTGATAAGCGTTTGTCTGAGCAAGATAAAGAATACGAATATACAACGCAAATGGAAGATACTTTTAATTGGTCTGACGAAGCACAGAAATTGGCAGACTTAATATCAACAGATTTACGCTTGGAGGAACGAAGAAGGCCAGAGTTAACAACTCGTTTGTTTATTACTAACTATTTTAAAACATTGCGTATGAAAAGCATGAACATAGTACGCATTGACGAAGGTTTAAGTGTATTTACGTCTTTACATGAATTGAGTTTAAGTGGCAATCCATTAGGATCGTTGCAAAGTTTGCCCAAGACGTTAGTTGTATTAAATGTTTATAATTGTCATATTCGAAGTATTGGAAGCGCGGTGTTACCAAATTTATTGCATTTAGGTATAGGGTATAATGAAGTTGATGATGAAGTATTAAGTCATTTTCCAAACATTTTCCCATCTATGCTTTCATTGGATATCTCGTACAACTACATCTGCAATTTTAATAAAACGATGCAAACGCTGTCATCTATGGCAAAGACCACACAATTATTATTATGGGGAAATCCATGTACATTAATACGTGGATATACTAGCCATGCATTAGCCGCATTACAAAAGGTTACACGTTTTGATGACAATAAAATTGGTGCGGACGATCGTGATCATTTTGCTGAGCAACTAAATGCATTGAAAGAGGAAGAGAAAAGTGCAATACTAGCTGAAGCAGAATTAGAAGGAAAGGAGCACGAAACTCAGGAAAATAGTGAGGAAAAAGAAGAAGGGGGAAAAAGTGAGAAAGAGGAAGTATTGACGGAAGAAGAGCCAGAAGTAGAAGAGAATAAGGATCACAAGACAATATTTAACATAGTCATAAAGAATATAACAAACCCACCACCACCTAAAATTCCACCACCACCACCGGCATCACTTGAAGAAGAATCAAGCACCGATTCAACAAAAAGCAAAAAAGACAAAAAAGGAGGCAAGGCAAAAGGAAAAGCACCAGTACCTAGCCGACCTTCATCACCCGAGGATATGACGCCGGAAGATTACAAAAATTTAGCAGTGGAGCAAGATTTTCGTTATTTTGTTCGTGTCATACCTCCTTCAGAAGCGGCAGAGCATATTGCATATACTACTAAAGCAGTACCATGGGATACTGACGTAAGCATAGACGATTTGACGGAGCTAGAAATACCACGTACAGGTGATCTAGTCCCTTGTATAATGTTTGATGGATTAAAACTTGAACTATGGGAATCATTACCAGGAGATTTGCCAGCGCCGAAAGATGGAGAAGAAGATAATGGAGATGCTGAGAAAAAGCAAGGCGAGGAAGACGGTGAAACGGTGGAAGAAATTATTCCACGTAAAGACAAATTAGTTGCAGTCGCTGAAGTAAATTTAAATGAATTAGTTGACGCTAAATCAAATGGCGTGAAATCAATCGACAAAACTTGTACATGGAAGCCACCTCTTGGCACCCAGAATAAAAAAATAAGTGAAGATGTCGTTGTAAGCGTTAGTGTAGGTATCAACACGATTAAGCCCAAAGATGATAATATCGAAGAGGTGTAAAAATGATAATTTTTTACACACATTTCATACATATACTACTGATTACGCAAAAATTATAATATAAATGCAAAACACAATTTTTTCCTGAAATTTTTTGTATGATATTTTATCGTATATTATTGTTAATTATTAATTTTTTACTCTCTGCATGACATTTTAAATTTAACTTTACTTTTTTAATTTTGTAGAAAAAGAGAATTCACATTTTATCCCTTTTTTTCTTCACCATCACCATCATCAATTACGTATTCATATTTTCCATGATCGACCGCTTGGGTTGGTTCATTCAAGGGATTAAAATCATATCGCCTTAACGCTTGCGAGGTTATAACTAATGAACCGACCAGAGCAGAAAATATAGAGGATATTAGTAAATGCCAATAGTGCCTGTTTTCATTTTCATTTGTTATAATTGTTGCTCTAGAGTGTATATAAATATAAAATCCATCGGGCACAGTATATGTTTGATTTGCATTGCTCATGCTCGCGATGCTCTTCTTAAACAGTTCTTCGATCGGCGACCGATCATCACGGTAGCTATTGATTTTAACTTTAATTTTATGTCCATCTGATACATCTGTAACATACACCTTCGTTTCAATCATTGTCGAAGCACCTTTCCCACCTCTGTCACCCTTCGGATTAAACTCCGTCACCGACGAAATTTCAATTACATCTGCACTGTGACTGACATTTTTAAAGTTTGCTAATGATCTCAGTGTCAGTTCAAACGCTAATTTTTCAATCTGGGTTATTTCATCCGATGAGTACTGATAAAATCGAAAAGTAGTATAAACATAAAAAGGATAGCGTGGGTCTGCGTACAGTGACTTTGTTGGTTCTGATTCTAAATCATACGCTTTCACACGAATACCTTTCAAAAATAATATTGACAAGACAAAAATAGTAATAAAAATATGCTTCGGAAAATGCTTCTTAAAACAAATTATCATGTTTTCGTTTTTTCTAGCAATTGTATGTATGTCTTTTACACGAACTCATCTTAGGTTTACCTATATCAGCAGTACTGACACAAATTGCACCCATATTGCTTGTTATCTCAATGTTGTTGTTGTTAGTTTTTTTTTTTATAACAGGAGACGCCTGTGAGGCAAGGACCCCTGCCCAAAATTATCACTACATACCAAGTTACAAAATAATGGTTTAAGGAGTGTTTTGAATTTGTTTGTTATAAAAATAATTTTAATGCTATGTGCCTACTATTATATGCTAAAAAACTCCCTCACCAACAAAAAATAATAATTGAAAAATCAAACAATATAATACAATATTTTTCTGTGCGAACTGTATTGGATTTCTCTCTGTATTTTTCATTGATCAATTGCTTGTACAAAGAGGAGTTCCATTTAGCATATTTGCAAATGATGGTTCTAAAATGATATGATGTATGTATAAAATATTAGGAACGAACTGTAATAAACGTCAATTTATCCTGTATAAACCTCACAAATTTGTTAATTTTTTCATCTCATAGTGTTTAAGTATAAAATTAGATAGGCATTTTTTTGATAGACAATCATATTTTGTAGTATCCAAGTATGAAACACAAAAAATCTATAAAATTTTGATGAAAAATCGTAAAAAACCAAAAAAAATAATGGTTCCTGTGCTATTACGGCTTATTCGAAGACCAGAAAACTTTGTAAAAGAAAAACGATTCTTTGGATAAAAATCAGTAATTTATCCAAAGATTGCGACATTTGATTTACCTGCTATTACGGCCTATTTGAATGGAACATTTGATTTACCTGCTATTACGGCCTATTTCGTTTGGACATTTGATTTACCTGCTATTACGGCCTATTTGAATGGAACATTTGATTTACCTGCTATTACGGCCTATTTCGTTTGGACATTTTTTTAGGTACTTGAAACGCATTTACTACAAGGCTTGATAGGTAAGAAAATCTAATAAAAGTTCTACACCCTTGATGTTGTTATCACATTCTATATATAGATACACTCTTTTACTGATATATATACTTAATATAAATTTTATTCATTTACTTAATTTTCTATATATTTTCATTATGATTCCTTTATACATTTGAAACCCCTATACACATTAACATCTGGGCAGGGAATTATACATTATTATTATAGTAAATAATAAAATAATAATAATGGTTCATAACAATAATATTAATTAACACTAACACACCCATCACGGTACGTACCAAGTGTATAATAAAACATTTTATAAAGAGCCCCCCAAAGAAGGCCCATAATAAAAAGGTTT
>JACLAC010024527.1_pt1 | contig 10067 bp, 10 predicted proteins | sample 8027881 | NCBI WGS metagenome assembly JACLAC01 (sample SAMN15725517, study PRJNA655200) | protist metagenome | isolation source: fluorescence activated cell sorting (FACS) single amplified genomes of... | place: Spain: Blaines Bay Microbial Observatory, Mediterranean Sea | collected 2016-01-19 | reverse complement strand
GTTGTTATCAACACTTTTACTGTAGAATTAAGACGTGTTTGGGAAATGCTCCACGTTGCCAGTAAGCAGATTGTAAACATTAATCAAATATTGATTTTATCTATTATTCCAGTGGTGGTTTCTTGGCAGGTAACTTTCATTAGCTTAACCATCGCTGGTTTATTGTTGTCCCCGCTACTTTTGCTTTCTAAATGGCTTCATAAACTTGGAAAAGATAATACTGACACCAGTAATGACTTAGCATCTAGTTTGAAAGGAATTATTGATGGTGCAAAAGTTATCAGGGGTTTGGGAGCCGAGAAACATACTCTTAAGCGTTTTCGGCTCAATTTCGATTTCTACAACAGAGTCCACATTAATTGGAAGACTTTAGGCGCTAGTCAATCTCTACTCCATGAACCACTAGGTATGTTAACCTTGTTGATTACGCTGTGGATGGTAAACGGGTATGGAATTCCGATCTCTACAGGGATTGTGGCGATCTGGGCGATAAAAAGCGTATTACCCCGATTCACTGAGGTCGTCGCTAATCGCAATAATATCAGAGGGTTGATGCCTAGCTACGAACAAATACTCAACATCAGAACGCATGCACTAGAAGCAGTAGTGGTTACAGGGTCTCTTCCTTTTGATGGCTTTAAAAGCTCCTTACAAGCTGAGTCACTGACTTTCAATTATCCAAACCGCTCAGATTCGGCACCTGTGATCAGAAATATAAATTTTCAGATTGAAAAAGGGAGTACAGTTGCTTTTGTCGGACGTTCCGGTTCGGGGAAGTCAACATTAGTCGATTTGCTTATGGGCTTGAATGAGCCAACAGAGGGGAGTATTCTAGTCGATGGGTTGGCTTTAAAAGAATACGACCTAACTAGTTATCGTCGCTCTGTCGGTTTTGTTCCACAAGCCCCAGTTTTATTTAACTGTTCTATTTTAGAAAATATAAGGTTGGCAAAGCCAGATGCTACATTAAGAGAAGTCAAAGAAGCTATCGAGAATGCCTATGCTGAAGAGTTTGTTTCAAATTTACCCGAGGGTCTAAATACTATCGTGGGTGATCGTGGATTAAGGTTATCTGGGGGGCAATGCCAGAGACTTGCCCTTGCCAGAGCCCTCGTGCATGATCCTGAAATCCTAATTTTGGATGAAGCCACTAGTGCTTTGGATTCGATTTCTGAAAATTTTATAAGACAGGCAATAAAAGATATCAGGCAAACACGTGGAGATATGACTGTCATATCTATTGCTCATCGTTTATCCACGATTGCTAATTCTGATCAAATATATGTCATGTACAACGGAGGAATTATAGAGAACGGAACTTATGATGAATTGATTAAACTTGATGGACATTTCCTAAACATGGTGAAAATTTAGTTTGCTTGTCTGAATAATTGTCAAGACCTATAGAAACCTTTAGAATATGGTTTAGAAGAGTTTGCGTTTGTAAGATATAATAAAAGTTTTTGGGTTGAATGATACGATAGAAGGGCAGACTAAAGGTATGAACAAACAAATCCTTTTGCTCGCCACTGATGTTGACGGTACACTTACCGATGGTGGAATGTATTACTCTTCGTCCGGGCAAATTGGCAAGAAGTTTCATGTTCGCGATGGATTGGGTGCGCAGTTATTGCAGGCAGCTGGCATTGAAGTCGCTTTTGTTTCTGCCGATTCATCGCCCGTTATTGAACAGCGGGCTGCACGTTTGGGTATCAACCACTGTTTCTCGGGAGTGAAAGATAAAGTTCGGGTAATAGATAGGTTATGTGCCGAAGTTGGTTTAAGTGTAGGAGAGGTGGCATTTCTAGGGGATGATATTCAAGATCTGGCCGTTATGCAATATGTTGGTCTATCTGCGGCAGTTGGAGATGCGCATCATCTGGTCAAAGATGCTGCTAAATACACCTGTAAAAATTCGGGTGGACAAGGGGCTTTTCGAGAATTTGCCGAATACTTGCTTGAGATACGCGGTATATCTGTTGCGGAAGCGTTTGAGCAGTATGAGATGTATGTGAGAAAAGGTAGAAGCTAAAGTTTTGATTCTGAGGAAAATATGATTCCTAAAACGATTAATGTGGGATACGGCCAAGTAAAACCGGTTGCTATTGGTGGACGGTTGCCTCTAGTGTTTATTGGCGGCCCCTGTGCTATTGAAGATCGTGACCATACATTGATGATGGCACAAAATATTAGTGAAGTATGTCAAAAATTAGAAGTACCTTTGATTTTCAAAGCATGTTTTGATAAAGATTGTCGATCTTCTCCAGAAAGTTTTCACGGAGTGGGTTTGGATGATGGACTTCGTATCTTACAAGATATACGCACTGAAATGGGTGTGCCGGTTTGTAGCGATTTCTCTGATCCTTCTTGGGGTGAGGCGACGGGTCAAGTATGTGACCTCATTCAGGTACCCGCGTACCTTTGTCGCCAGACGACGATATTGAGAGCTGCGGCAATGACAAACCGTCCGGTTCACTTGAAAAAGGGACAATACATGAGTCCCTGGAATATGAAGAATTCGACTCGAAAAATCGAAGCCTTTGGCAATGATCAGATACTATTGACTGATCGCGGTACTTTTTTTGGCTACAACATGCTAGTAAATGATTTTCGTAGCTTACCAATTATGTCAGAGACAGGATATCCAGTTTGTTTTGATGCGACACATTCAATACAGATGCCCACTTCTATGGGTAATATTTCTGGAGGGCAAAGAGAGTTTATTCCGCATTTAGTAAGAGCTGCTGTGGGGTGTGGAATCAATGCCCTCTTTATGGAAGTGCATAATGATCCTCCTAATGCCCTTTCGGACGCTAATACTGTACTTGATCTGAAGTATTTGGAGGCAGTTCTCGCTCAGGCTAAGGCAATTCATGATCTCAGGATTGAATTCCTGAGCAAATATGGAGAAGATAATGTCCACCTTGAGTAATAGTTCACTGTTAGTGCGTGAGGTTATGCTTGAGCCTGAAGCTTTTCCCGTCGTCGGTGAAAATGCCCTTTTAAAAGAAGCTCTTGAATCTATGGGAGATTCAGGCTTAGGGGTTGTTTGCATCATCGATCAGCAAGGTCATCTTTTAGGCATAATTACAGACGGTGACGTGCGAAGAAGACTATTAAGAGTTCAAAAGCCTTTCTCTGCATTTTTTGTTGATGATGCCTTGGTTCATGCGAACAAGAAACCGACTTCAATCACGCTAGATTCGACACTGATAGAAGGCATAAATCTCATGGAACAAAAGAAAATATGGGATTTGCCTGTGGTTGATCAGCAGGGCGCGCTCGTCGGTTTACTACACCTGCATCCGGCGATTCAAACCGTGTTAGGTCTGAAACAATGATTTATTCTGGAAAACAAGCTATCGAATTCTTATCTGCTAAAGAAAATCAAGAAGAAAGTAAAGCACCCTCACATTGGCTCTACTATCACAGAGATTTTGAGGTATTGGAAGATGGTTCAATAATCGGTATAAAGGGTTTTGGTGGTTGTCAGCCACCTTATCGAGGTTTAAAGTCTGTAGCTCATAGACTTTTGCAACACAAGTTTCGTCGAATAGCTCGTAACTACAAATCTTTTGAAGACCTTGATGAGATGGCTCGTCTCATAACAGTATTACACGCGCTTACCACCTTTTTACCATTCATACGATGGACCCGTGAGACACCGACTAGTGAAAATGTCGTAGTTACTTAGCAGTGAAGCGCGCAACACAACACCGTGAGGGAAATAAATTTTGCCAGAAATATATGCACAGCGGAAAGCGCTAAAAGACAAACTTCGTAGTCGGGAACGCCTCTTTGCTGGTTGGGTTTCCTACTCCCATCCGTCTATAACTGAGACGTTTGCTCAGGCGGGTTTCGATTTTATTGCAATCGATATGGAGCACTCAAGCATTAATGTAGACCAAGCACAAAGAATTATTGCAGCCTGTCAGGCTGGTGGGACGCTTTGTCTGCCTCGTCCGGTGTCTCACTCGAATGATTGGATCAAGCCTCTGCTTGAATCGGGTGCTGATGGGATGTTGATACAAATGGTCAATACGCCGGATGAGGTGGAAACATTGCTGGGTCACTTAAAGTATCCACCTAGAGGTCGGCGTAGTTTCGGTGTGGCACGAGCTCAGTCTTATGGTTTTGATTTTGACGAGTATATCCAGACGTGGAACGAGACTTCCTCTTTTATCATTCAGGTAGAGTCTATAGAAGCAGTAAACAATATAAACGACTTGCTGGCGTTTGACGATATTGACGGGGTTATGGTCGGTCCCTACGATATCTCTGGATCTCTAGGCGTGCCTGGGAATACGTCTCATCCCGATGTTGTTGACGCATCAAAGAGGGTAATTGCTGCATGTAAAGAGAAGGGGATTAGCTGTGGTACTCAAATTGTTGAGGCAAATCAGCAAAACACCCAGGCACTTTTCGACATGGGGTATACGTACGCTATTTTGAGCTCAGACCTTTTTGTTTTGTGGAAATGGACGGAAAGCGTGCAGCACTTGATAAAAGGGATGAAGTAGCCATACTTGTGCGAGGAATGAGTTAGTACAAATGAATACATTCTTGAATGATCTGTTTAATTTGGAAGAAAAAAAAGCAGTAGTAATTGGTGGTGGTGGGCATTTGTGTAGCGAAATGGCACGCGGCCTTGCTCGGGCGGGAAGTAGCGTAGCGGTCCTTGATATGAGAATCGAGAAAGCCCAAGCTGTAGAGCTTGAACTAAGATCTTTGGGATGTGCCGAGACTCTATCTGTCGCAATTGATGTTGGCAATAAAAAGGACCATGAAAAGGCCTTAGAAGCTGTAATTAAAAAATTTGGTCACATTGACATTTTAATCAATGGAGCAGGGATTAACGGACCAACGCCGTTTTTTGAGATTACACTTGAGGAATGGAATGCGATTTTAGACTCACAAATTACGGGTACTTTCTTGGGGTGTCAGGTGTTTGGTAAGCACATGGTTGATAGAGGGTTTGGCTCGATTATAAACATTTCTTCAGCTTCTGCAGGCCCCCCTTTATCGAAAGCATTTGCGTATTCAGTTGCTAAATCGGGAATTAAGAACTTGACGCAGAATTTAGGACGCGAATGGGGCACTCAGGGAGTACGTGTTAATGCGATCAGGCCAGGTTTTTTTCCAACCGAATGGAATCGAGAGAACTTTATCACTCCTGAGCGCGAGACGGATATCTTGAGACATACTCCCATGGCCAGGTACGGCGAAACGTCCGAGTTGGTCGGAGCCATTTTGTGGTTAGCTTCAGATGCTTCTCGTTTTGTGACAGGAGCAGAGATTACTGTCGATGGTGGTTACTCATGCATGACGATATGAGGTATTAAATGACTCAGAAAACAGCAGTTATCACTGGGGGAACCAAGGGGATCGGCTTAAGTATTACGGAATCTCTGGTTGAAGCTGGTTACGCGGTCGTAGTGGGCGCTCGCATGGACGTCGGGATAGAAGATCGCTTTCCGGGTCAAGTTCGTTTTGCAAGCGTAGATGTGTCAATAGAAGAGAGCCACCAGAAATTAGTCGAAACTGCTTTGGATTGGACTGGACAGATTGACGTATACATAAATAATGCTGGTTTCTCGGAGTGGCGCCCAATAGGGATGATTGACGAAGGCTTCTTTGACGAACTTATAGGAACAAACTTAAAAGGAGCATTTTGGGGGTGTAAAGCCGCAGTGAAGGCCATGAAAAGTGGTGGCTCAATTATCAATATCTCCAGTATTGCAGGAAAACGAGGGAGTAGTAATAACTCTATGTACTGTGCCTCAAAATTTGGTATGAACGGTTTAACGCAGGCACTTGCAAAAGAAGTTGGTAACAAGGGGATTCGGGTAAATGCCATATGTCCAGTGCTTGTCTCCACAGATGGGTTGTTGGATGCACTGAATTCGGAGTACGCACCCGCAAAGGGGAACATAGAGTCCTTCTTTACAGATTTTTCCGCGGCTAATTCTGCCTTAGGCCGTTTGCCGTCAGGTGCTGAAGTTGCTTCTGTGTGTTTGTTTTTAGCCTCTCCAGCTTCGTCTGCCATTACGGCTCAGTGCATCAATGTGGACTGTGGGGTACTGCCTCAATGATACAAAGTGAATTACACATTGTTGCTGTGATTCCTGCGCATATGGCATCGGTCCGTTTTCCCGGTAAAATTCTTTATGAACTTCATGGACTACCGATGATTGAGCACGTACGTCGACGTGCTTTGATGTGTGATGCTTTCTCCGATGTTTATGTCGCTACTTGCGATAAGGAAATAGCTGCGGTTATTAGAGGCTTTGGTGGAAATGTAAAAATGACCTCTGATCAACATCGCAACGGAACAAGTCGTGTTTCGGAGGCAATTCAAGATATTGATGCTACTCATGTTGTGCTACTTCAGGGGGATGAGCCTTTGTTGTTGCCGCGACATGTCGAAGAATTTGTGGATACGATTATGTGCGATCCTAATTGGGATGCTTGGAACGCGACGGGGCCAATTGAAGATGCAGCGGAGCTTGATCGCCACTCGTTTGTAAAGTGTGCCGTCTCTCAGGCCGATAGGATACTCTATTGTTTTAGGCGTTCTCCCTGTTATAGTTCTTGGGATAAGCAAGCGGACTTTGTAAGAAAGATCCTTGGTATTATCGCATTCAAAAAATCCTTCATCTCTAATCTCACATCACTCGATCCTTCTCTGATTGAAGAGGCCGAATCTATTGAACAAATGCGGATGATTGAGTATGGTTTTAAGGTCCGTTCCGTGGCTGTTAGTCACAGTTTACCCTCTGTCAATGAGCCGAAGGAAGCTAATATTGTTCTCGATTATATAGAGAATGATATTGAACAAAAGAGATTACTGAAATCGGTTCTATCGTTTTAGTGTGTGTAAGTTTTTTTAAGGAAGAGCCTTATGACAACTAAGGCAGTATTGTACGGTCCACGTGACCTACGGTTGGATTATTACCCCTGTGAAAAAGCTGAATTAGGTTCCGACGAATTGCGTGTGCGAACGTTAGTCTCAGCATTATCTACCGGGACTGATCGGGGTAATTACGAAGGCGCGCAGACGGTTCCAGGAGCACCTGAATATCCTCGCTGTATGGGATATAGTAATGTAGGAGAGATTGTTGGAATAGGGGAGGATATAAATCATTTCAGAGTTGGAGAAAGAATCTTTACGAACCAGCCCCACGTTTCTGATTTTGTTATTGATGGGGATAGTGTAGCAGTTAAAGTTGAAGAAGCGATTACCTCAGAGGAAGCCGCCTTCACATATTTATATTATTTAGGTCTACTCTCGCTACGCAGGGGCAGATTTGTTTTTGGAGAAACAGTGGTTGTGGTCGGGCTCGGCGTATTAGGGTTGGCTACAGTTGAGTTGGCCCGGGCATTTGGGGGTCGAGTTATCGCTGTTGGCAATGACCTGACTCGTTTAAATAGAGCGATAGAAATGGGTGCACACTGTGCGCTTGACTATAAAGATTCGACGCTCAATGAACGTGTTAAATTGTTTACGATGGGTAAAAATGCCGAACTTATCGTGTTGGCTGCCAACCCTTGGTCCGCTTATAAATGCGGTGTAGATCTGCTGGGAGAAAATGGTAGGTTAGCTATCTTGAGTTTGCCCGGCCGCGGTGAGGATGCACTAAATTTTAATCCGATAGATATGAATTGGTTGTATAATAAAGCACTCCATATTATTGGTGTTAACCTAACTAAACAAGATCGAGATCGTCTTGAGGATGACTTGATGTTTATACTTCGGTTAATAAATGAACGGACTATTAATCCTGAAAAGATGATTACGCACCGGTTTCTGTACGAAGATATAGTGTGTGCGTATGAAATGGCATATAGCAGAGATAAGTCGATGGTTGGCACCGTATTCCAATGGTCGTAAAGCGAATTCAGGTTGGAAGAAGATTTGATCAAGCAAATAGGTTCTGATTCTATCGAAAAAGTCGGTGTTCTATGTATCGAGTATCAGACGTCAAACTACAATGGAAGTTGGTATGTTATTGATAGAAAAACAGGAAGCTTCGCGACAGATCATTTTACGGGAGCTTAACGATAAGCCGATCGTGTTGTAATCGCCTCCGGATCTGCCTAAATCTGGTCCTCTCTACTTGAACGAACTCGATTATAAAAAACTAATTCAGTACTGCGATGAGATCCTTTTGGATCCAGATGCTTCTATGGATCGTGTTGCCATACCTTGGTTACATGTGCTAAACGAGCATCCGAGTAAACTTGCCCAGTACGAGGTTTTATTTAATAAAAACAACAAGTTGCTCAGAGCGTGGTTTGTAAATGTACTGGCAGCATTGTATGCAGTTTTAAGGTCCGCGTCACTGCACTTTAGGTATAGTAAAAGTGTTAATCAACTAAAGAAAGTCGATATACTTTTTGTTTCGCACTTGTTGAACGCAGATCAGATAAACAGTCAGGAAGATTTCTATTTTGGCTCATTACCAGAGTTATGTGCTCAACGTGGATCTTCCAGTGCTGTTGCTTTAATTGATCAATCGAGTGCCAATTCGCCAAAGAATTTCCAGTGGCGAGAGGATATGGTCCCACGCATTGCATTAGGCAAAAAGATTGGGTTCTTTGATGAAATACGTATGTATTTGCGCTTATTTTCCGAAGCGTTGCGTATGATAAAAAAATCAATGGGAGACTGTTCTTATTTAAAAAAACGTATTTTAAGAGAAGCGGCAGTTAATGCAATATCCCCTGCTTCTGCCAGTATAATGCGTATGTCGAATATTATGTTGAGCACAATCATAGCGCTAAAGCCCAAAAAACTTGTTGTGACCTATGAGGGCCATTCTTGGGAGCGTGTATTCTTTGCAACTGCTCGACGAGTTATATCAGATATCGAGTGCATTGGCTATCAGCATGCTGTTATATTTCCTCATCAGCATGCCATGTTTCGCAAACTAGGTAGAGGTTATGATCCCGATAAAATACTGACAGCAGGTGAGGTGGGATTTGATAGGTTTAAAAGTCAAAATAACTTTGATAAAGTATCTGTAGATATTTTGGGTACTTGCCGTCGTTTTGACTACGATAGGAATTTTGATGGACAGAGACAGTGCGCTTGTCTGGTAATACCAGACGGTATAATTGGAGAATGTGCATTTTTATTTGATTTTGCATTAGAGTGCGCAAAGCTCATGCCTCAAGTGAAATTTATAATGCGCTTACATCCAGTTATAACTTTTTCCGAAGTTATAAAGCATAGGACAAGACAAGGAAGTATTCCGTCCAACTTTGAAATGTCAGAAAGAACCTTTGATGAAGATCTAAATCGATCAAGATGGGCACTGTATCGTGGTAGTAGCGCAGCAATATATGCTGTGTGTAGAGGTATTCGTCCCATATACGTGGAGCGTCAAAAAGAAATATCAATCGATCCTCTTTTCGAACTCAGAAATTGGAAGTTTAGTACAGATGGGCCAAAAGTAGTAAAGCAAATAATTGAATCGGATACTTATAGAGATACAGCATCGGTCGAACAAGAATCGCTAATGGCGGTTGAATACTGCAAGCGATATTTTGTTGCTACAAATCCTTCGTCACTTATGTTTTTAACATGACCATTTAATAGTGACATTGTGTAATATTTAGTTCTTTTATTTGTAACATTGTCCCAATGGAGTAAAGTATGAATCGTAAGATCATCTTGTTTGAATTAAATGAAGTTCCATTTCGTATTCTGGATGATTATTGTAGTCGTTATCCGGGATCAAGCATTGCTCAATACGTTGGTCTGTCACATCAGTATGTCACTCTCACTCAAGATTTAGGACATTTACATCCTTGGATGACATGGCCAAGCCTACATAGAGGCATCAGTAATGAATATCATGGAATAAGCGATTTCGGTGAGGACCTGTCTCAAGTAGATAAAGAATATGCGCCCATTTGGCAAATTCTCGCTGAGAATCAAGTAAAAGTAGGCGTGTTCGGCTCTCTACATAGTTATCCGATGGTAAACAATTTAGAAAATTATGCATTTTATGTGCCGGATACATTTGCAGCTGGTAGAGAATGCTTCCCAGACAGCCTCTCGG
>JACLAC010005918.1_pt1 | contig 10067 bp, 8 predicted proteins | sample 8027881 | NCBI WGS metagenome assembly JACLAC01 (sample SAMN15725517, study PRJNA655200) | protist metagenome | isolation source: fluorescence activated cell sorting (FACS) single amplified genomes of... | place: Spain: Blaines Bay Microbial Observatory, Mediterranean Sea | collected 2016-01-19 | reverse complement strand
CGGTTCATCCTTCTGATTGGGTTTCTCTCTATACGCTCAATCGACTGCTCTGCTTTCCTTCTATTGAAATTTCCTTAATTCGCAATGCTGCTAAGGGGGTCTATGCCATCAAGCTCGACTCCAAAGACTGGATTCAAGGCTTTGAGATCTCTCGTTCTAAGAACGAAGGCATCGTAACCTCAACTCCCAGAGGAAGAGAGATCTGTGTTACACCGAAACAATTCGGAGGAAAGCGAGCTGCAAGAGGAAAGCAAATAATAAAGAGAGGTACCCTCTCTCCTTGGAATCCAGCACGAATTCGTCAGGATAAAATTTGGAAATCAGATGAGCTATCCGAAGCAAGTATAGAGCAGAGCTCAGAGCTCTCAAGAGAAGCTATCAGCTCTTCATTTAATCTTCCCTCCAGCAATCAAGAAGAGAGTGAGTCCAGCACAGAGTTTGTCACTGCAGAGGCAAAGCCACAGCTTTTAGAGCTCAGCCCAGAGCAAAAAACAGCACCGAAGAAGAAAAGACGGAGAGCTAGAAAAAAGAACTGTGAAGCAAAGAAACTACAAGAGGAGAATCTCTCTTCTGAAACCACAGACAAGACAAACATCACTGAAGAGACAAACATCACTGAAGAGACAAACATCACTGAAGAGACAAACATCACTGAAGAGGCCGATTGATCGACAATCCCTCTCTTTCCCGAGCTCTTTTAGCTCTTGAAAGAACCAGAAATACATGGAACATCATTTTTAGAACGCACGAGAGAATCAATCATGGAAGTAAGAACAGAATACAACGCTGCTAGTATCGCCGTTTTAGAAGGCTTAGAGCCTGTACGAAAACGCCCTGGAATGTACATCGGAGGAACGGGAAGTGACGGACTGCATCACCTCATTTGGGAAATTGTCGACAACGCAATCGATGAAGCGATTAATGGGTATGCTTCGCAAGTTGTCGTCACGCTACATCGAGACAACCAGAGTGTCTCTGTTCAAGACAACGGAAGAGGAATTCCAATCGATATGCACCCGACAGCAGGAGTACCTGCGCTGCAGGTGATCCTGACAACCCTTCATGCAGGTGGAAAGTTCGACTCGGACAACTACATTACATCAGGGGGCCTTCATGGTGTTGGCTCAAGTGTCGTCAATGCTCTTAGCTCTCAGCTCATCGCATCTGTTCGACGAAATGGCTATGAATGGGAGCAAGAGTATCGTCGAGGAAAAGTACAGAGCGAGCTTAAACAGGTAAAAGAGTTCCGAGGAAGTGGAACCAAGATCTTTTTTCGACCCGATACAGAGATATTTGATGAGATTGACTTTGATGCTGAGCTCATCAAAAATAGACTTGAGGTAAGTGCCTATCTTAATTCTGGGCTCAAGATTATTTTTATCAATGAGCAAAAACGAAGCCGAACTGAATTTCAATTTCACGGCGGAGTTAGCGACTTCTTAACCAAGGAAGCTGAAGGAAGAATAATTATCTCCAATACTCAGTTTCTGCTCAACCAGCGAACAGATCCCAGGGTTGATATAGCCATCTGCTGGACTGATCACACCACCGAACGACTTCGTTCTTTTGTCAACGGCATCCCAACTCGAGATGGAGGAACACATGAGCAAGGCCTAAAAGACGCCATTCTTAAGGCAGTTCGAAGCCACATAGAAACCAACCAGATCCCCATTCCAAGGGGAGTAAAGCTTAGCGCAGAAGATATCCGTGAAGGAATCATGGGAATCTGCTCAATCTTTATAATGGACCCTCAATTTCAAGGTCAAACAAAAGACAGGCTCAATAACCCTGAAGCACGTGGACAAATAGAGTCCATTGTGCGACCAGCCCTCCAACAGTGGCTTTTAAGCAATCAGAATACAGCTGATGCACTCATTGGTCGGATGATTATGGCTGCGAGAGCAAGGGCAGCGTCTAGAGCTGCCAATGCACAGGTGCGTCGTAAATCAGCCGTTAGCCGTAGGCTCAACCTTCCTGGTAAATTAGCTGACTGCAGCTCCTCTGATGCTGCTACATCAGAGATATTTATCGTTGAGGGAGACTCTGCTGGAGGTTCGGCAAAGCAAGGACGTGATCGGAAAACACAGGCGATCCTTCCTTTGCGAGGAAAGGTACTCAACGCAGAACAAGCAACCTTAAAAAAGGTACTCAGCAATCGAGAGCTTTCTGACATCGTCAACGCCCTCGGATGTGGTCTTGGAAAAGACCTAAATCTAGAACATCTCCGCTACCATAAAATCATCCTGCTCATGGATGCAGATCAGGATGGTCATCACATCGCCACGCTTTTGCTTACTTTTTTCTATCGATATATGCCAGCACTCATCCAAAATGGACATATTTATCTAGCACAGCCTCCCCTGTATCGAATCAATATTGGACAAAAGACCAAGTGGGCCAGTGATGATCGAGAAAAAGATAAAATTCTGAGGGCTCTGCCGCCTCGGAGCAAGCCCCAAATCTCACGTTTCAAGGGACTGGGTGAGATGATGCCCAAAACATTGTATCAAACAACGCTCAACCCCAAAAAGCGAACCCTTCTTCAGGTTCAAATTCCAGAGAACTGTGTCGTCGAAACCGATGCTCTTATCTCAGAGCTCATGGGCAAGGATACACGTGCTCGCTATGTCGCGATTACACAATGGATGAATGTCATCGACAACATCGATGTATAAAGAAGCTCTATTCAGCTTGGCAGCTAGCACACCAAAAAGTTGAGCGACCAGCCTGCTGAGCACGCAACAGACTGGTTCCACATCGTACACAAGGCTGACCAGCTTTACCGTATACAGAGAATCCAGCTCCTCCTCCTTCATGTACAAATTGAATCTCAGCACTTGATTCTTCTCGAATGACATGATTGATAACGGCTACTGTTTGCTCAGAAATTATCTCCCACTCCGCCTCTTCAATACGCAATGTCGATCGAAAAGGAGAAATTTTGGCTGCAAAGAGAATCTCTGAGGCCAAAATATTTCCAATTCCTGCGACTCGTTGCTGGTTTAATAGCGCGGGCTTTATGGCCATTCTCACACGTTCAAACCGCTTGTTCCACCAGCGACCACTTTGAATCTCTGGCCATGGTTCAGGACCAAGCTTCGCCAGCCTCTCCTTGAGCTCGAGCTCAGTTAGAACATGAGCTTCTCCGAATCGACGTTGATCAACAAAAAGAACCCGATTCTCTCTAGCTCTAAAAACAGCTCTGGCTTTGCGAGGTGCGGCAGAATCCTCAAGAACCACCTTTCCCGTCATTCTAAAATGAAGCAAGAGACGCCACATTCCTACAGACACAATGAGCTGCTTTCCTCGACGCAGCACAGAGCTCACCTCCTTCCCTTGAAGCAGCTCAACCTCTCTCGTCTTGCACCAGCTGGGGTCGAGCTGCTCCAACCAAAGCTCTGCTCCACAAAGCCATTGCTCTAAATTTCGCCGCATAATCTCAACTTCTGCAAGCTCTGGCATTCATACTCCTTGACCCCGATGCTGAGGGAATAAAACCGATAGCTTTCGTGCTCTTATGACACAACATAAGGAGCCCTAATGTTTTTTGCTCTTCTTGGTCAGCTCTTTGCTGCAGAGTATCATCCTCAAGATGGAGACATTATCTTTCAAACCTCTTTGTCTTCCCAAAGCAAAGCTATTCAGCTGGCAACACAAAGCCCCTACTCACATGTCGGGGTTATCTACATCAAAGAGGAGAAGCCCTATGTCTATGAGGCTAGCTCAACCGTTAAGCTTACACCATTGAGCCTCTGGATTTCTCGGGGAGCAGAAGAAAACTACATGGTTATGCGCGCTCGAAAACCACTCTCGGCTCAACAACAAAAAGCAATGAGACATGCTGCACATACCTTTCAAGGTACAAAGTATGACCTCAAGTTTGAGTGGAGTGATGAGCGCATGTACTGCTCAGAGCTGGTTTGGAAGATCTACGAAGCTGGAGGCATCAAGCTTATCGCTCCTCAGAAAATGAATAGCTATCACTTTAATCATCCCGAAGTTCAGAAGCTGCTTCAAGCTCGGTGGGGCTCTGATATTAATTGGAAGGAACCAATGGTTGCACCCTCTGATCTCAGCACAAGTAAAAAGCTTGCCGTTGTTTTTAATGCCTACGATTAAAACAATCTGTACAAAGAGAAGAATCGTCTGTACGGAGAGATGTTAAGCTGCTGTCATGATTTTATTGTTTCTAAGCTGCACCACTGAGCTCAGGCCTCCTCTTCTCTGTAATGGCCTTGAAGAGCTGTGTAACAGGCCCCTTAATGAGACTGCTTTTCTCAGAACCCACAACGCTCATGCCTCTGAAGAGCGTGGATATCATCAGCTCTCCATGAATCATTTCTTTGCCATCCCAACACAGCTTAGAGATGGTGTAAGAGCTCTTAATGCGGATCTTTATGAGTATGAAGGAGAGCTGGTTTTCTGTCATGGCTACTGTGACCTGGGCCTGCAACCAGCAGAGGAGCTGGTTCTAGAGCTTGTGGATTTTCTTAAAAACAACCCCAATGAAGTTCTCCTTATTGACCTGCAGGACGAGAGCAATGGTCGAGCCGCTGAAGCATTTTTAAGCTTAGCTCCTTGGCTCCATCCTCTCAGCACAGAGACCGCTTGGCCAACCCTAGGTGAGCTTATTGAGCTCGATCAACGGGTTCTTCTTTTTGGCTCCCGACAAGATTCAGATCCAGAGTGGCTCCTTGATAAATCAAGCTGGATTTATTCCAACGGCTGGCACTATGAAGAACCTGAAGACCTCAACTGTGAGCTAAGAAACGACCAGCTTGAGAATGGTCTCTATGAAATGACCCATGTACTCACCAACCCTCTTGCTCATCCCGACCTTGCAGAATCAATTAATCACCAGCCCTTTATTGGTGAGCACCTTAAGCAGTGCATTGATGAAGTTGGTTTTGTTAATCAGCTCAGTGTAGACTACTACTCTATAGGAGATGGGCTTGCCGTTATCGAAGCCCTCAACAGAGGTATCCTTTTCGAAGAGTAAAGCCTAAAGCTCAGTCGTAAACCATAGTGGCCAGTGATCACTTCCCTCTGCTTCTGAGACAACCCCTGCCTCCCAGGCATCAAAGCCTCGTCCAATCGTGTGGTCCAGCTTCATGTTCCAAAATCCGATAGGATGCGTGCCCTCTATTGTTTCTGTGTACTCCATTAGCTTATTTTGCTCTGCTGCCTCAGAAAGGGCCTCTCTTTCTGCTGGAGAGAAGGTATTCCAATCTCCACTCACCACCACAGGACGATCCGAAGAGAGCTCTAAAAGAATTTTTTCCATCTGATCTATTCGCTTAGATGTACCACCCAACATTGTTTCTAGATGAACAGAGACCACATCAAACCGACGCTGTGGATGAAGAATCGAGCCAAACAGAGCTTGTCGATGTGTTCCCCAGATGAGATGAGCGTGGGGTAAAATAATCTTTTTAGCCTGCTCAATGGGCCAACGAGATAAGATCGCATTTCCAAAGTCTTGATCAACACTTGGATGTACCATAGCTGGAGCATAAAGAGCATAGAGCCCAAGCTCTTGAGCTAAATAAAAGGCCCCATTATCTGCTCCTCCGACTGCTCCAACAACCTCTTGTAGTAAAACGACATCTGCTTGCCCTAGCTGAGGGTCTGCTCTAAGCTCTTCTAGTACCTGCTCTATCTTCTGGCAGAATTGAAGATTATAGGTCACGATACGCAGCTCTTTGTGAGGGTCTGGTGTTGGTATCAGAGGCTCATAATGGTACAAAGGAGCTGACTGCTCTGTATAGCCTCGATCAGGAGAATAAAGCTGTTGCTGAGCCAACAAGGTTACACTGAAGATAAGTACACAAGCCACAATTAAAGAGCGCATCTTCTCTCACAAGAATCAAGTATTTGTGTCCTCAAATCGACCTATAAATCTACCGCTTATATTTATCTAATCACTGGTTTCATAGACGGTAAAGGGTCTTCACAAGCTAAAATATAGCTCATTCCTCAATTTCAGTAGGATAAGAAGCTAATTTTTGAGATCAACCTCACATAAATCAAGGTTGCTGGCTAAAAAACAACTGTTCCATCGCCTTTCTGCAGCCAAATAAAAAAGTACACTACTGAAGCTTAAAAATATGCTTTTTCGTGTGCATATACCCCTCCTTTCGTTACGGCAATTGCCGACCTTGGGTCAAGAGAGTATACTCTTTTCGAACCCACAACAGTACCAACTGGAGGCACCTATGAGCCAAATAACCGACTTTGGAGCCAAGGATCAGTTTACACTGAGTGATGGCTCAGAAGGAACCATCTTCCGACTTTCAGCTCTTGAACGCCACGGACTCTGTACACTGAATTCTCTCCCCTTCTCTATTCGAGTTCTACTCGAATCTGCACTCAGAAATCATGACGGATTTCTGGTTGAAGATAAGGACATTAAAAATATTGCTGGATGGCAGCCAACAGCTGAGCGAGGAGAGATTCCCTTTATTCCAAGCCGTGTAATTCTTCAGGATTTCACAGGTGTACCCGCAGTCGTTGATGTTGCTGCGCTTCGTAATGCAATGGTAGAGCTCGGCGGAGATCCTCAAAAAGTCAACCCTCTCGTTCCTGTCGATCTCGTGATCGATCACTCGGTACAAGTGGATGTCTCTGGACGTCATGAAGATGCTCTTCAGCGAAACATGGAGATTGAGTACCATCGAAATTCTGAGCGCTATGAGTTTCTCAAGTGGGGCCAAGAAAATTTCAACAATTTCAACGCTGTTCCTCCTGGACGTGGAATTGTTCATCAGGTCAATCTGGAATTTATCGCAAAAGTAGCCGGTCAAAAAAGCACCAATGGAGAAATGCAATTTTTCCCTGATACACTGGTTGGAACTGATTCTCACACGACAATGATTAACGGCGCAGGTGTGCTGGGCTGGGGTGTTGGTGGAATTGAGGCAGAGGCAGTTATGCTTGGCCAGCCCATCTACATGCTCGCTCCCGATGTTGTTGGCTTTAAGCTGAACGGAGAGCTGCGAGAAGGCGTGACCGCAACAGACATGACACTCGTAATTGTTGAAATGCTCCGAGAGCATGGTGTCGTTGGTAAGTTTGTCGAATTTTACGGCAGTGGAATGAAGCAGCTCTCACTTGCGGATCGCGCGACCATCGCCAACATGGCTCCAGAGTATGGTGCCACCTGTGGCTTCTTCCCTGTTGACGAAGAGACCCTCAACTATCTTCGCCTCAGCGGACGTGATGAAGCACACATTGAAAATGTCAGACGCTACTACACAGAGCAGGGTCTTTTTCACACAGATGAAACTCTTGACCCAACCTTTACCGCAACACTGGGCCTAGACCTCAGCACTGTCGTTCCTTCTTTAGCTGGCCCCAAGCGTCCTCAAGATAGAATCGCTCTTACAGAGATGACCGCTAGCTTTGAAAGCTGCCTGACTGCTCCTGTTGGTCACAGCGGTCATGGTGTAGATCCTGCCAATACCCAAACAGAAGTACCCGTTGAAGGAACCGACTTCAACCTTAAGCATGGTGATGTTGTCATTGCAGCAATAACCTCCTGTACCAACACCTCTAATCCTGGTGTAATGCTTGCCGCCGGGCTGGTGGCCAAAAAGGCGCGTGCTCTGGGTCTCAACATTAAACCTTGGGTCAAGCCCTCTCTCGGACCTGGCTCTAGGGTCGTCACTGAGTACTATGAGAAAGCAGGCCTCATGGATGACCTCTCTGCAATGGGCTTCAATGTTGTTGGTTATGGTTGCACCACCTGTATTGGAAACAGCGGACCTTTGGATGCCAATATTCAAAAAGCAATCGTCGATGGAAACCTCGTCGTTTCATCGGTTCTCTCTGGAAACCGGAATTTCGAAGGACGTATCTCAAATTACATTAAGTCTAATTTCCTGGCCTCTCCTCCTCTTGTTATTGCCTACGCCATCGCAGGTTCCACTCGAATTGACCTGACCAAAGATGCTCTGGCAACAGATAAAGATGGAAACCCCGTCTATCTAAAGGACATCTGGCCAACCAACCAAGAGATACAGGAAACCATTGAACAGTGCATCTCTCCAGAGATGTTCCGCGCCAAGTACTCAGATGTTTATAATGAGCCACGCTGGAACGCAATCGATGTAGAGAGCTCAGATCTCTACCCTTGGAGTAACAAGTCTACTTATATACGACTTCCAAGCTTCTTTGAAGGCATCAAGCCTGACGTCAATCCTATTCAACCAATTGAAGGAGCCCGTGTGCTGCTCAAGCTGGGAGACTCGGTAACGACAGACCATATCTCCCCTGCTGGCTCTTTCTCTCCAGATGGCCCTGCAGGACGCTACCTCCAAAGAAATGGAGTCAGCTCAAAAGACTTCAACTCCTTTGGTAGCCGTCGTGGAAATCACGAGGTAATGATGCGTGGAACCTTTGCCAATGTGCGGATCAGAAATCAAATCGCACCTGGAACAGAGGGAGGCTATACCACCTATTTCCCAACGGGAGAAGTGGACTTTGTCTTCGATGCAGCGCAAAAGTACAAGGCTACAAATACCCCCCTTATCGTACTAGCTGGAACACAATACGGAACAGGCTCGTCCCGAGACTGGGCTGCAAAAGGTACGCTCTTACTCGGTGCAAAAGCGGTTATAGCCAAGAGCTTTGAGCGAATTCACCGCTCAAACTTGGTCGGAATGGGTGTACTTCCACTCTGCTTTATGGAAGGAGAAGGCGCAGCAGAGCTTGGGCTTGACGGTTCAGAAACATTCTCGATCTCCGGTCTGAATGATCAGGTACAAGCCCTTCAAACCATCGATGTCACCGCTGCTCATGACAATGGTAGTGTAAAAACATTTACCACCACCGTTCGTCTTGATACACCTGTTGAAGTAGACTACTACCGCAACGGTGGAATTCTACAAACCGTGGTTCGTAACCTCGCAAAGAGCTAGCATCCCACACCAGCTCTTTGAGCTACCAGCTGAGCTAAGGATCTTGTACGCTGTACATCATCCTTAGCTCTTTGAGCTATCAGTAGAGCTCTCCGCTATTCCTTCAGAAATAAGAAGCGAAAAAATAAGAATTCCGGCTGAGCAAAGGAGAAAGAGAAGAGCCTCTGTTGTGCTCTGCTGCTCTGCTGCTCTCCACAACCAAGGATGAGCTGCCACCAGTAACAAAGAGGCAAAGGAAAACCGACGCCGTATCGAAAAAAGCAGCATAACCAGACAAAAAACAAACGATAAAAAACAAATTGAAGGGGTCACAGATCAAACCATAATGATATGATATATCCACTTTCGGAGGAGAATATGCGTTATCTATCTTGTTTGTTGCTTGTCAGCTGCATTGACCTTGATGTTGAGGACAGCTGCTCAGAATATGTTGACTATATGTGTGAGTGTCACTCAGATGATCCTGACTTTGACTGCACTGAGCTTCAGAATCTCTACGAAAATGCTGGCTCTGAAAAGCAATCAGAGTGTGCTCTTGCACTGGATGATCAAATCTATTCAGACTCAGGCGCAGAGCTGACCTGCGACCCAAGTGATACAGCAGTATCGGGTCTCTAGTACCTACTTCTAGCTTAAAGCCTTTCCTCATGACAGAAGCACCATTCGCCCATCATAGATTATGAGCCCTAACGAAAAAGAGATGAATAAGGTCATTGGTGTGATCTACCACACAAGCCTAAATCGTCTCACCAAAGGTGCACTTAAGCAGCGAATAGTTCACCTTCACAATGAAGACAATAAGATTCTGAAAAAAAGCTTAGAGCTTCAGGCCAGCATTGAAAGGGCAATCGAGCTCGGACAAAGTGAGCTCCTCCCTCCCCTTCACGAAGCTCTCGATTCTCAAATTCGACAGTGGAAAGATGTTCAGATTGAGCTGGAGGATGTCGAGGCAGCCTATCAGCAAGCTTTTCTAAAAGAGCGCATTATTGATAAGCTCGGAGCTGAGTCGAAGCACCAGCTTAAAGAGTTCTTCATCTTAAGCCTGATCGTTTTTGTTATTGCACTTCTCATCTTTGATCTGATTGGATGGATTAATCACAGCTACATTATACCAATATTTATTATTGACACTACCTGCTGCATTATCTT
>JACLAC010000620.1_pt1 | contig 10069 bp, 10 predicted proteins | sample 8027881 | NCBI WGS metagenome assembly JACLAC01 (sample SAMN15725517, study PRJNA655200) | protist metagenome | isolation source: fluorescence activated cell sorting (FACS) single amplified genomes of... | place: Spain: Blaines Bay Microbial Observatory, Mediterranean Sea | collected 2016-01-19 | reverse complement strand
TTGGTAGGTCTAAGATACTTTGGTCCTGAAATGCATCGTGATCTTCTAGTAGCAGGAAGCTAGCCGCTTTGAGCATAGTATGTGACAGCTGACCACTGCTGATCTGGAACACGTTAAGATATTAAGATAGAAGTTCCGGCTCAGATTTCCTTTTTCGTTTTCCTTTTGAACTATTTGCAGAACAACATGTCTGACCAGCACACAAATTACCCAAAGCTTCACAACGCGATGTGGCCAGGCCTCGTTGGAAAAGGAGATGATGAGGGGCAGGAACCGCCAATTAGTCTGGAACGAATGCTTGAGCTGACTGCTAACGCAGAAGTTGATGGCCAAAAGTTTGAAGGTGTTGATTACTTTCTCTTTCACCCACATACCGATCCAGATGCCACTGATGATGAGCTGAAAAGAATCGCTGACTTGATAGGCAGCCATGGGCTCAAGGTTGGGTCGTTGGTGGCTCCCGTGTGGCCCGGAACAGTGGGTGATTCAGCAATGGGTGATGATGAGCAACAGGGAAAGTTTCTCCAAGCCATCGAAAAAGCCTGTCGAATTGCAAAGGTCTTCAATGAGCATGGCATCCGTGAATATGGGGTGATCCGAATCGACTCGGCAGAATTCGGGGTCGAGAAATGGAAAGAGGACCCCGCTGCCGGTACCGCCAGGATTGTAGACACGTTCACAAAGGCAGCTGAAATCGCTGCCGAACATGGCGAACGTCTTGCTTGTGAGGGTGAGATCTGTTGGGCTGGCATGCACAGTTGGAAAGATATGCTGGACCTGTTGGAAGCTGTGGGTAAACCTGAAACTCTCGGTTTCCAGGCAGATCAAGCTCATACTTATCTGTACTTGATGGGATACAACGCGCCGGAGCAAGCGCTTCTGCAAGATGGCTATAGCGAGGAAGAATTTTATGCGGCGTATGAGCAGATGACGGACAAGCTGCGACCGTGGACGATCGATTTTCATGTTGCTCAAAATGATGGAACCGTGCATGGGGCAGGTTCACACGACAAGACTGGCAAGCATTGCCAAGCCGATGATCCAAACGGCAAGCTTGATATCACTCGTACCGCTGGCTATTGGCTGAAGGACGCCTCCTCTCGAGGTATTCAGCACATTTGCTGGGACGGATGCATGTTCCCGAATGAGGTGCTCGAGAAGCCAGAGACATGGAATCAGATCCTCAAAGCTATGGTCGACGTCCGTGATGCTCATGGCAGTACTGTCTGATCCTGCTTTAAAACTATTTTCACCTCGCATCAGTCACGGTGTGATGCGATTTCACAATGGATTTGAATCGCCCCTCGGGCTTCAAGTTTTTTCGCTTTACTCGCTATCAAACAATAAGAATGAAACCACTCAACATTGGACTTATCGGCTACGGGTTTATGGGCCGGACCCACAGTAATGGTTACAAACGTGTCAATGATTTTTTTCCGGAACTGGAGTATCGTCCAGTCTTGAAAGCCGTGTGCGGACGCAGTGCAGAAAAAGTCCAAGACTTTGCTAATCAATGGCAGTACGAATCCATCGAAACGGATTGGCGAGCTTTGATTGCCCGTGACGATATTGATGCCGTGGATATCTGTACGCCCAATAACTCCCATGCAGAAATTGCGATTGCCGCGGCCGAAGCTGGCAAGATGATCTTGTGTGAGAAGCCGCTCGCTTTGAATCCTGAAGAGGGAGAAAAGATGATTGCGGCTGTAGAGAAAGCAGGGGTCAAAAATACGGTCTGGTACAACTATCGACGAGCACCTGCTGTCACGATGGCAAAGCAACTGATCGACGAGGGAAGACTTGGCCGTATCTTCCACTATCGTGCCAATTTTCTGCAGGACTGGACCATTTCGGATGACGTGCCACAAGGTGGTGCCGCACTTTGGCGTCTCGATGTCGCTGCTGCAGGTTCCGGGGTTACGGGCGACTTGCTGGCTCACTGCATCGATACAGCTATCTGGCTCAATGGTTCGATCAAAGACGTCTCGGCTATGACTGAAACCTTCGTGAAAGAACGCATGCACACTGAAACTGGCAAAATGGAGCCCGTAGGAATCGATGATGCATGTGCCTTCCTGTGCCACTTTGAGAATGGATCATTGGGACTCTTTGAGTCAACTCGTTATGCACGGGGGCACAAGGCACTCTATACATTTGAGATCAATGGTGAGAATGCTTCGATCCGCTGGGATTTGCATGACCTTCATCGTCTTGAATATTTCGATCATAGCGATGAGGGAAAACTCAGAGGTTGGCGATCTATTCATGTGACCGATCATGGTGGGGAGCACCCCTACATGGATAAGTGGTGGGTTCCTGGACTTCAAATCGGCTATGAACACACCTTTGTGCATCACGTGGCTGATTTTTTACAAGCTCTTGAAGCTGGAGAGGAAGCGCATCCGAATTTCCGTGATGCACAAGAGACGCAGCGGGTTTGCGATGCCGTTCTTAGCAGTGCTGCGGAGCGAAATTGGAAACAGGTTTGACCTGAATTGTCGCAGCGATCTAATGAGAAAACCCCATTCCTCGAATGGGGTTTTTTATGGCGATTGATCCATGGTGCTTGATTGGTCCATGGTGCTTGATTGGTCCTCGGACTTGTTCTGGGGACTTCGATTCAGCAGGTACCGGGAAAAGTCGAATAAGCCGCTGAAATGATAGCCAGGATCAACATAATGCTGGATCACATAAAATGCGAAGTAATACGCCCGACAACTTGCCCAGAGACAGATCAGCAATAAAGCGAAAATATCCCAGCTTGCTACCTTGATGAAGATCAGTGCCGCCGAGGTCAAAGAGATCAACAGCAGCAGAAAGCCTTTCGCGTAAATCCACTTTGGTGAAGTAAGATCCTGGGTGAGTCGCACCATAAGAGACCGCCTCTGTTTCAGATATTGAAAATGGCAGGTGAGAATTCATTCATGAGTAAAAATAACTGAATGACGCTTTAGCTTTTGTGGAGTCAGAATTGGCAGCAGTTGATCATCTGAATGTTAAGGATATCGAAAAGTTATGAACAGTGTTACGAGATATCAAAGCGGTCTTAGATGGCAACAGTGAACCGATAAAATCGCTTAGTCAGCATGACAGCTATTCAGGACAACGATTAGAGTAATCTCATCCAGTGCGTACCAAAACATTGGGTAGTAGTGCTGGTATCCAGCATCAGATATGTATCCGAAATCAGTTGTTGGTAACGCCCGTGTTCAGCCAGAAGTCCTTGTGGGTATCTTGAATCTGCTGTTTTCCAATCAAGAGACTTTCGCTTCGCTTTCCCGTCCAGCGGTCGGCAACCCCCTTAAGTTTCACGCGAACCTCGCTGTCCAATCCATTCGTTGAACAGATCTGATTGGCGATAGCCAGTTGGTAGCGAGCTTGAGGATAGATAGGAACAAAGCGATTACTTAGAGACAATGATTCCAGTGACAATCGCTGCCAGCCGTCGTTGTCTTCATCGTGTTCCAAAAAGAGGGTCAAGTGTGGGTCCAAGCTGCCGCTGAAAGATCGGTGCAACTCAATTTCGGCACGACTCGTGTGCGGTGAGTAAAGCGACCATGATGTCCAATGATCCCAGTAGCCAGGTCGCTCCAGCAGTGGACAGAAGACTGCCAGTAGGATCAAGAATTTGACGCACAAGGCTAGTGCTGAATGCGTTGGGCCGTGGCTGTTCAGAGGCACAGTTTGGTCAGCAATTTCAGGTTCTAACGCTATTGATTGAATCGATGGCCGGACCCAAAACAAGAGATACGCTTGTGCAATCAACATCAAGTTCCAAATTAATACACCGCGACTATGGTTGAGGCCCCAGGGACCAAGCAGGATCAGTAGCGAGATGTGCATCAAAATCAGAACGATGACCGACAGTCGACGCGTTTTTTGGCAGATAAAGTCCAAGTCCAGCCAACAGTTCGACGGTAGGAAACAAAAGAGCGAGGCGGCTGCCGGTGTCTACACCAAGATCAAAACGTAATCCACCTAGCAAGTTTGCCCATGCACCTAACAAATCTTGACCAACCGTATGCTGGAACTGGTAATCAAATTTCCCAGCCGCACTGTAGACGTAAACGCTCGCAGCCAGCAGCATGATCCATTTGCGACCAGAAGTGGAATTCATGGTGCAAAAAATCATAGCGTATAAAAACGATTGATAAGCCCATGGTTGAAGCCGGTGTTGATCAATCAGAAAAGAGGTGAGCAGCGATCCAGCCGTGATCATCCAACCAAGTCGAATTTGTTTGTCTTTTTGGGCTCCGATAGTAATGATCAGACCGACCAAAAGAGTGACCGAGGGCAGGATAAGTGCAATGTCCGGCATCGCGGTGACGAGGGGAACCAAAGGAACAGCCAAGGATATTTGGGAGCTTGCTGGCATGAACCACAACGGATAAGTGGAAAGAGTCAGTACCAGCAGAAAGACGCTCCAGAACTTCGCAAAGAGTTTCAACTCGGACGTTCTAGCGTATGCGGAGGTCTCGATTTTCTTTGGCTTCTGTGTTGCGATGATAACACCTGTTCGATTGTGCTCTTGTATTGTTATTTGCAGTCTAGTCGAGAAAGTCTTCGATTCACGATCTCAGCTGTGTAAAAACAGTTCAGACTACGAGGAGCGAATCACGGTCAGGTCAGCTTTTTCCAAGCAGGGATACCACCGGTCCTATTAAATTAGCGACGTGAAAATCTTTTGTTCTCAATACGCTGGCAGCGTTGTCAGAACGTTTATCGTTGATGCATTGGGTGATGATTCGGGTTCAAGTCGGTAATTGCGAGAGTTTGTCGAGCAGGTGGCCGGCTGCCATGATGCCTTGCTTTCGGAGATCGGACATCCAATGGCGATCATGATCTCGAGTTGAATCTTCCCGATGCGAAATTTGTCGCCATCGGTGATCAGATTGATCTCTTGAGGATGGACAACGTAGTATTTCCAAGCAGCTGGTTTGGCGTGGGATAGGTGTCATTGCCCCGATGTGATTAATAAGTTCGGGCGAGCCATAGGCAAAATTGATATGGATATGCGTCCCTGCCGGTTGCCACGATTCGCAAACACACCGCCAGCGCAGATTCTAATGAAAGCGTGATGTTGCGACTGGTACCAAGGATCAATGCCTCGTTGCTTCTGCGACATCCCAGCATCTTGTTTTGATAGATCCTGAAAGTACAGCGATAAAATCAGCTGGCTGTCTTGTGCAAAATTGGAATAACCGTTTTGCTTTTAACGCATTCAAGCTCAGGTGCTCGTGGAACGAGTATCGAGGTCACTGACTGAGCTTCGATTCCAAGGCATCCTGCTAAGTAGCAGCCCTAGGCCGCAGGTATCGGTGGTCCCGGCAAAAACCAATCCCGCGCCCACAAAGATCACCATTATCAGGAAATAGGGGTGGATTAGATAAGCAAGAAGAATTCCAAGCAGTGTTACTGTGCCAGCAGCGATGCGGACTTGCCGCTCCAGCGAAATGACCTGCTTGCTTTCTGCAATGGGTAATCCCGTTGCCTGCCATGCTTGGGTCCCACCCATCACGTTGATGACGTTGTCGTAACCTGCAGCTTGGAATATTTCACTGGCTCCTAATGAGCGTTTGCCACTTTGGCAGATCAAATAAAGAGGTTGCCCATCAAACAACTCGGCATGGCTTGTCATGACTGCATCAGGATCAAGCTCGCTGAGTGGGACATTTTTAGCGGGAGCGGCATGGAGCTCTGAGAACTCAACATGTGTTCTCACATCGATCAGCTCAATGGGCTGCTCAGCGTGGTGTCTTGCCAACTCTTGGACCGTAATGGAATGCATGTCTTTTACTCAAGGACCGAATAAATGTAAGGTCGCGATCTGGCGATGCTTTGAGGTGAAAAAATATCGGGAGATACTTTTCCTGTATGCGATTCATCCGAGAAACCGGCTCTCCACACAATGCATCATTTCTTGCAGGTGTGGTTCAGCCACTTGGTAATAGACGCGTCGTCCTTGCCGTTCGCTGGTGAAGAAACCACACCGCTGCATGAGTCGCAAATGTTCTGAAGCGACATTATCAGGGATCTCAGCATCTTCAGCGAGTTGGCCGACTGAATATCGCCCATGAAGCAGCATTTGTACCATTCGCAAACGTACCGGGTGGGCGAGGATGCGTAAGCACTCAGCGGCTTCGTTGAACGATTCCGTACTACCTGCTGGCTTATCGGGCTGAGTTGTGTTGGTTGCCATTCACTGCTCTCCTTCTGGTAGATACAAAGTATCGCAATGTCGCGATATGTCAATTGATTGAATCTTGCCAGCATCAGGTTTTTTGTGTTTCGCCTGCTTGAGCTCGGCAGAGATCAGCCATCCGGCTGGATTCTCAAGGATCAGCTGAACCGTTCTTTATCGTATCCCAGTCGACTTGAACTGGTTAAATGTAACCAGCGGGTTTCAGTGCAAGCATCGAGCCATTGACATCAGAGAGTACGGTTTCCGCTGTGTTGCCGATGGGTAAACCCGCAGCTCCGTTTAGACAGAGCGTGCCGATGACAAGCAGATCGGCGTTAACATGATTTGTAACCGAGCGAATCACGGTTGCTGTACTTCTTCTCTGCGGGTCACGTTGGTCAACAAACCCACGGCATGTGGGATTGGTTTCACAACAATCGAGGATAGTGAAGGTCTGCTTATGAATTAGTTTGGTTTTTGGAGATCCAGATACTGCAAGGAGCATATCGCAGGACGAATTTCGAGACACTGCCCATGATGCTGCGGCTGACTAAATTATGTTGGTTTTCACCGACAACCAGCAGGTCACATCCGTTTTGTTCAGCGTAATCAATCAGGCTGTCTGCAATGTGGTCGGCTTCGATTAAGTGTGTCGTGGCATCAATTCCTGATTTTGCCAAGGACGCTTTGGCTTCAAGTAGGGCATCGTGAGCTGTTTGCTTGATTTTTGCGGTATCGACGACAATTTCTGAATGGAAAGAGGACAGGAGTGAGAGCGCAGAGACAAGATCCACATCGCTTTGTATTTTCCAATTGCCCAGTCTAAATTCCTCCAGAGCATGTTTCGCTGCGTCTGAATCCTGGTAACCAATTATGATTTGAAAATTACTAGTTGCATCTTTGGATTCATTCGGGCGAGCTACTAAAACACTGCATGGGGCATGGTGCGCAACATAGTCGCTGGTGCTGCCAAGTAAGGTCCTTTCGATTGTAGAGCGACCCTGGGCGCCCGTGACGATTAATTTGGCGTTTTCGTCAGCAGCAAGAGTACAAATTTCTTTCCCACAATGTCCCTTACGTGTGACGTGCCGCAACTTGCTATTTGAGTTATTGAAAATCTTTTTGATTTCTTCAAAGGCTGTCACTGCCGATGCTTGTTCTGCTGCAATCATTTCTTTTTGTTGAGTCCTCGTGCCTGTTCGTAGAACGATGGACGGAACTTGTAAGACAGTGACTACAACCAGATCTAGTGTCACGCCACAGGATAATCTGGCCAGTAATTGCGCCGCTTCCCGGGAGTTGTGCGAACCGTCACTCGCTAACAGTACTTTTGTCATTCCCTTACTCCCATGTCTGTCTTGGATTTGTGATCACTCGTTGGCCCTTGTTGCCGCAAGTGGTGAGCTTGTGCCACTAATTCAAGCATCTGGCCATTAAAACGGTCGCATGAGGAATTGATGCCCCCGATGTTTTTGACAATCGCCCGCGAACCAACGGTCCAACGCTTTCAATTGTTGGAACCAACCATGAACTGTCAACCTAAACAGGGCTTTTCACTTTTGTGTTTCGATTCATTCACCCCAAATCATCCGAGGCTGTGAATTGGATCTAAACTGTGATTTGGTATCATAGTGGCAATCTCTCAACCACCAGCAGGTTCCAGAACTATTCACCTGAGCCCGAGGCGATGGCCTACAATGAGCAGGTGCAGGCGAGCCACTTGAGAGTCCACTTGTTTAAAATTGACTCGCCATCGTGAATCAATTGTGAATTGAATTATCGAGTTTCGTGCGAGACACGGTTTTTGTTTGAGAAGAGTTGAGTACGCCGGGAATGACTTCAGAGAACATCCTGGTTCTGATTGACTTTAGTGATTTATCTTATGCGTCGATGGACCGTGCCTTGGAAATCAATAGTAGAACAGGCAACGTTCATGTCCTAACAGCCTTATCGACTATAGATCAGGAGATATAGATCAGGAGATATAGATCAGGAGATCAATACGGCACCATTACAAATGAATGAGGGATTGATTCGACAAACGAGCATCTAGCAAACAAGTTTTCGGAGGAGAAATACAAGGAGGTTCAGATACTTGCTACCATTGGCGAGGTGGGACGGGAAAGTGAGAATTTCGGCAAAGAGATCGTGGTGGGACTTGTGATCCTGTCGTCTCAGGGGCAGGATTTTCTAGAAAGCCTGCTCGTTGGTTCAGTAGCAAAGCGGGTTGTCAGGCTGGCAACCTATCCAGTGCTCCTACTGCGAGCCTCGAGTATTGCAAGCTTCGAGAGCAGTGAGCAGTGAGCAGTGAGCAGTGCGTGCAGCGACGGTCAGCAAACGTGTAGGTTTGGCACAAGTCTCGAAAAGAGCGAAGCAACCTGCGTGTATCTTTTTCCATGTGAATTTACTGCGGTTCATCGGCACCGGTGATAAGATTGAACCTACAGGACGCATGGTTCCGATTTGAATGCCAGTTGCGGCCCCAGAAAGTTGGCGGGTACCATGGCGAGTCAGGTGTTAGCAATGCAGGGGTGGTTTGAACGCGAAGATTTGCACATGAACATTAACATTTTGAAAAATTGCAAAGCAGTTATTGCCGCTTGCGGCTTATTGATTATTTCGTGCCGCATAGTGAGTAGCCAAGAGAGAGTCGCCACAGATTCTTTCGTTCGCGAGGTGGTGCCGTTTCTGAAAGCTCACTGTTATGAGTGCCATAACGCGGACGAACCAGAGGGCGGGGTTGCTTTTGAAAAATATGAAAAAAATGCAAATGTTCAGCAGAACTATGATCTTTGGGAGCAAGTGATTCGTTTGCTCAACGAGCATCAAATGCCTCCAGCTGATCAACCACAACCGACCACGGGCGAGATTACAAAGGTGTCACTGACGCTGGAAGCAGTGCTGGAAAGTTTTGATTGCTCGGCAGATAAGCATCCCGGTCGTGTGACCATTCAGCGTCTGAACAAGGCGGAGTACAATAATACGATCCGTGATCTTACCGGTCTCGATCTGAAACTTGCTGACGGATTTCCTTCGGATGATGTGGGTGAGGGATTCGATAACATTGGCGACGTATTGTCTCTTCCACCCATTCTGTTAGAGAAATATCTCGAGGCCGCTTACACTGTTGCGGATGGTATTTTCGAAGACACGAAACTGTCCAAGCGAATTTTTCCCCATGAACCAGCGTCTGACAATCTGTTGGCCCAAGCGCAGGCAGCGCGACTCAATATCCAACAATTCGCATCAAGAGCATTCAGGCGACCTGTGACACAGGATGAGCAGGTCCGACTCTTTACGATCATGCGTGATGCGTGGGGGCGAGATGCGGAGTCCAATGAAATTTATAAGACTGTGGTGGTAGCGGTCCTCACCAGCCCACATTTTCTTTTCAGAATTGAGAAGGATCCTGAACAAGATGATGTGGATGGGATTCGAAAACTCGATGGTTTCGAATTGGCTTCTCGACTCTCCTACTTCCTCTGGAGCAGCATGCCAGACCAGCGATTAATGGATCTTGCCAAGACCGGCAAACTGACGGAGCGTGATGTGTTGGTGACTGAGACCAAACGCATGCTTCTGGATCCAAAGGCAAGTGCGATTGTTGAAAACTTCGCAGGCCAGTGGTTGCAACTACGCGATGTTACCCGATTGGAACCCGATCCTGATCTGTTTCCCACATTCGATGAGGAATTGCAGCAATCGATGCGAAAGGAAACAGAGCTCTTTTTTCAGGCGATGATCACCGAAGATCGAAATGTACTTGAGTTTTTAACAGCCGATTTCACGTATGTTGATCAGCGGCTTGCAAGCCACTACGGAATGCGGCCTATCAAAGAGCAAGGTTTCCAGCGAGTGAAATTGTTGAAGGGCCGACGCGGTATCCTC
>JACLAC010008364.1_pt1 | contig 10071 bp, 8 predicted proteins | sample 8027881 | NCBI WGS metagenome assembly JACLAC01 (sample SAMN15725517, study PRJNA655200) | protist metagenome | isolation source: fluorescence activated cell sorting (FACS) single amplified genomes of... | place: Spain: Blaines Bay Microbial Observatory, Mediterranean Sea | collected 2016-01-19 | reverse complement strand
TGGTTCTGGTTGACGGTTTCTTTTTCAGATCTTAAGGCTTCTATACCTTTAACTTCAGATGAGAAGCATAGGTTCTTATTATCCTGTCTAATATATAAAGGTTTCTCTCCAAACCTATCTCTACAAAGCCAAAGAGACTTTTTCCGTAGGTCGAAAAAGGCAAAAGCCCACATGCCATTTAAATGTTGCATGGCATTTTTGCCCCAATGTTTCAGGGCATTAAAAAGAACTTCTGTGTCGCCGCTAGTTAGAAAAGTATAGCCAAGTTTTTCTAATTCTGAACGGACTTCTACATAGTTGTAAATTTCGCCATTGTAAATAAGGCAGTGTGTATCATCGAAAAAAGGTTGGTTTGAGCGTGTATCAAGGTCTAAAATACTGAGTCTAGTATGAAGTAGATCTAAACTTTTTTGGTTGAACTTGTAATTTTTATGACCACTGTGGTTAGGCCCTCGATTTTTTAAAATATCAAGAGTATGCGTTATTTGAGAAGAACTTCGTTCTTCATTTCCAAAATAACCTGCTATTCCACACATTGTTTTAATTAAATAATGTCTTGGCCTGAGGCAAGATGGGTTTTGATAACACGACCGAGACAGTTTTCATGTGCTTCTAGGCCAGAATTTGGTCGTAATACTTGTATGTTGTCATTGGATAAAACTGTGCCAGCCTTTAAGTCTGTAGAAGCTTTAGGTGATCTTCTAGCTACTTTAACAATATCTTTTTCACATGCTTGTAAAGTTTTGTGTTTATGACCTAGCATAGGAGTGATTTCTTTAATCGTGGTAGACAAAACTTTCATTTCTTTTGGATCGGCAGAGAGTTGATGATCTCTGAAATCTGAAGTTTGTTTATCTAAAGTAAAATGTTTTTCAATAACTTTTGCTCCAAGAGATACTGCTGTTAAGCACGATTGAATCCCTAAATAGTGGTCGGAGTAACCTGTAAATTTAAATAAACTTTGATACTCAAGTAAGGTGTTTAAATTTAAGCTTTCAGCAGGAGCGGGGTAGGCCATGACACAATGTAAGACAACCAGTTGTGATGGATGATCACCTTTACCTAATTCATAGGCATTCACAGCAGATTTGACTTCTTCTAAAGTTGCTCCACCAGTTGATAAGAAAACAGGCTTTCCCTTTGATGCAATTTCTTTAATAAAATCATGCCATGTTAAATCGCCAGAAGAAATTTTAAATGCATGAACCAATGCATTTAAAGGATCTATCACTTCTTTAGCAAAAGGGGTAGATAAAAAATGGATTTGTTTTTGATCAGCTCTACACTTTAGTTGTGTATACTGATCCATAGATAGTTGAAATTTTTTTAGTTGTTCAATTCTTTTAGTTTCACTTGAAGCTACCAACCTTTCTGGAATGATGGTTTGAAATTTAATAGCATCGGCTCCCGATTCAGCAGCCGCATCAACTAGGTCGAGTGCTCTTTGAAAGTCACCTTCGTGATTATTTCCAGCCTCTGCTATAAGATAAACTTGATCGTTGAGGTTTTTTTGGCCAATGAGCATTTATAAACCGTGATAATGTAAAACGTACTGACTTTTAGTATGACGAAAGCCTAAATTTTCGTAACATCTAATGGAAGGGCTATTACTAACTTGAGTTCCAACGACGAAACTATTTTGGTTAGTGATGGAGGCTCGAATCATCGCTTGTGCGAGTCCTTGGCGCCTTGATGCTTCTTCAACGGCGATTAGGTCAATAATTCTGGTTAGTGGATTAGGTTCGAGGATTTGGCAAAAGCCTACAACACGGTCAGACTCATCTACAGCTAAAGTCATGTGCTGACCTCTTTTCCCATTAAAATAATTCCCCGCCCATTCTGATTTAATGAAATCAGCTTTTTGGTTATCTACTTGGGGGTCTAAGTGGTATCGAGTGTAAATAAAGCTATTTAAAGCACAGTCCATGACTTGCTTTTTATCATGAGTTTGTGCATCTCTAATTTGATAGCCTTTTAAACCTGATAGTTTGTTAGTGTGGTCATTGATATTTAACGTGTAACTAACATTGGTATCAATGACTAAGAAACCTTGTTTCTGTAAAAATGTACTGGTTTTTAAATCATCACAATCTACCTTAGATTGAATAAAACAATGCTTCGGTAAGTTGAGTGATTCGAGACTTTGCTGAGATTTTAAAAATTCTTGAGGCTGAAGATTAAAAGAAGGTTTGTCTAAGATTCCACTTAACCAAGTATCTTCTTTTAAGTAGTCAGGTAGATTCATTTATTTTAAGAAGTCTTTATACCAATTGACGTAGTCAATTAAACCTTTTTCAATTGGGTAACTTGGGTTATACCCGAGAAGTTTTTTCGCTTTATCGACACAGAGAGTGCCACGGTCAGGCATCAATCTATCCTTAGGAAGATATTCTACTTTCATCTCATTGAATTGAGTACTTAAAATATCTACCACTTCAGCTAATGATCGAGCAGCTCCATAAGTGATATTAAATATTTCATTTTTACCTTCTTCTTTTTCTATGGCTAGAATTGTTCCTTGTACTAAATCTTTAATGTAAGTAAAATCTAGTGTATCTGAACCATCACCATTGATTTGAATGGTTTCATTTTCAAAAGCTTTCTCAATGAATATTTGATTAACCCTTCTAGAGATACATCTTTCTCCATATAAAGCTGAAGGTCTCACGATGGTGTAAGGGAGGTCGAAAACTTGGTTATAAGCAATGACGAGCTTTTCGCCAGAAAATTTTAGAGCACCATATATTCCAATTGGATTACATTCTGTTTCTTCCGTCACCTCACCAGAGGTAAAGTTACCGTATACCATGGAAGAAGAGTAGTAAACAAATTGTTCGAGATTGACGCCTCTAGCATAATCAAGAGCATTCTCTAAGGTTCTTAAACTATGATCAAAGGTAGTGTAGGGGTCTTTATTACTTCGGTTGGCATGAGAAACAGCAGCTAAGTGTACGATGATTTGAGGCTTGATTGCATTGAGTGTTTTTGAAAGACCATGGTACTCTCTAGCATCTTGTATATGAACTGGTATTTTTGCAGCTTCTAATAAATCTAACCTAGAGGTGATCATGTTTCTATAAAAAGTTCTTTCTTCGAGTGGGCAACTATCAGAATAAAGAAACAACATGCTGTTAACGTTTAGTCCGTCGACGACATGAACGTCAGCTCCTTGGGCTTTCATTTCCATAGCCATATTGTGGCCTATGAATCCAGCTCCACCTATGATGGCAATGCGTTTTCCTTTGATATCACTCATGAGAAGTTCTGTATAACTTGAGATAGGGAATCTGATATGTAAGTCAGGTCATCACTTTCTAAGTGAGGGCCAACGGGTAAAGCAATACTATCGTATGCTATAGATGCTGCAGCTGGAAACTCTTCTTGTTTGTAGCCGTATTTATCTTTATAATAGCTCATCATAGGAACAGGGTTAGGGTAATAAATACTAGTCCCTATCCCTTTTTCATTTAGGGCAGGTATGATCTCTGCTCTATGTTTAGCAAGAGCTTTGTCGAAGCGAACGACCAAGCAATAATGACTTGCTTGTTGTCCTGGTTTTTCTTCGTCGCCAATCACTTGTAATCCGTCTAGTTTATTTATAGCTTGTTTAAGTGTATGAAAATTAGATCGGCGCTTTTCTAAAAAACCTTTAGCTCGTTTTAATTGTTCGACACCAATAGCAGCTTGAATTTCGTTCATTCTATAATTAAAACCTAGGCCCTGTATGTCATAAATGCCAGGAGTTTTTCTTTCGCCAACATGTTTATCCATGCCAAAAGCACGTTTAATAGAAAGTTGATGAGCTAATTCGTCATCTTGAGCCATGATCAAACCACCTTCAGCTGTGGTAATGTGTTTAACTGGATAAAATGAATAGACGCCAATATCTCCAAACATACCTGCATGTTGTCCATTCAAATAAGTTCCAATAGCTAACGCACAATCTTCTACAACCTTTAAATTATGTTTTTTAGCTATGGCCATGACTTTCACCATATCAACAGGCTGACCTAGGTAATGTACAATGGCGATGGCTTTTGTCTGAGGAGTGATCGCTGCCTCTAATTGCTCGAGATCCATATTTCCGGTTGTTAGCTCTGCATCTACAAAAACTGGTTTCGCACCTGTGAGTTCAACGGCATGAGCTGTGGCTGTGTGAGTCATGGCTGGAACGATCACTTCATCACCTGGGCCTAAACCTAAGTGAAAGTAATAAAGGTGCATGCCAGCCGTACAAGAGGAAACACCAATACTGTGCTTTGAGCCTGTGAACTCAGAAAAGCCAGCTTCAAAAGCTTTAATTTTTGGACCATGAGCCATGATTCCACTGCGCATGACTTCGATGACAGCGTCTTCTTCTTCTTTACCTAAGATGGGTTTTCCGAAGGGAATTTTTCTCATGATGAATGATTTCTTTTTTGAAGAGTGTAGTTTGAGCTGAAGTGACTAGGTCAATGCCTAAATGAAGATTGCTTATTAAATTAAGTAGTCTATTTTTGTCGTTGTTTGGGTTTTATGAGATTGATCAACACTTAGGCAGATGGAGAGGGTGTCAAAGATCTCCTTTTTAGAGATGGCAGTGTTACTATTTTCGAGAATGTCTTTCACAAAAGGAGCTATCAAATCACCTTTTTTACAGCCAGGGTAAGGGATATCGTGCATCTCTAAAGGGGCCTCGGGGTCACGAGAAGAGGCAATGAAGGTCCCATTTAAGCCATGAACAAAAGTACCTTCTGTGCCATAAACCTTTAAATTATGAAAGTGAGGTTGAACACAGCCAAAATTAGCTGTTATTTTAGCTACAAGACCATCCCAATCAAAAATAGAGGTGATAAAGTCGGGGTTTTTAAAATTGGAACCCTCAGAGCATAGTTTATTGGAAATAGAGCTAACCTTAGTTGGTTTTGAGCCCAACATCCATTGAAAAGCATCGATTAAATGAACAGAACCTCCAAATGTAACGGAATAATTTGGAGCGGTACCACGCCAACCATCGATGATTTTGTGTAAACGGCCGTAGTTATAATCGCCTTCAATAGAATAAACTCTACCTAGTTTTCCTGATTCGATCCAAGCTTTTAATTGCTTAAAAACAGGGTATTCACGAAGGATTAAGTTTGAGCTAATTTTTAAATGTGGCTTGTCATTTAAAGCTTTGGCAATGGCGACGGCTTCACTTTTTAGTAAACACAGAGGTTTTTCAACAAAGAGGTGTTTGTCATGCTCAATCCCTAAAAGGATTTGTTTAGCATGATCTTGATCGAAAGAGGCGATGGAGATGAGATCAATATTAGGGTTAGTTAAAATTGCTTCTGCATCTGAAGTACATGAAACACTGGGAAACTCATTTTTAGCCCAGCTTAGTTTTTCTGAATCGAGGTCACAAACTTGTACGAGTTCACAGTTCGGATGGGCTTGATAAGCCAAGGCATGCTGAGCACCAACGCCTAAGCCAATAACAGCTGTTTTTAAAGGTGGTTGGCTCAAAAGCTAGGAATAAATTTATGGAAAAGAAGAAGGGGCATCATGGCTTCAACTTAAATAGGTCTAAGATTTCTGCTATAGAATATTGCCAATGAGGTTTCCCAAGGTGCTCAAAAATCTCTCTTGTTTTAGCTAATTGTTCAGGAGTATCAATAGAAAGGTCTAAATGATTCATTTGGCTAGAATTAGCCACATTTTCTATTTTTAAGTCTTTTCCATGTCTATAAAAAATGGGGGTCACATGTTCTTGATCCGTTGAGTTCATTTCAGTATAGAACCTTTTTAGCAGTTCAGTTGAAAACACTTCAAGAGATTGCCCTTTAGGAAAAGAACGAGGGTAAATATTACAACAAATATCGGGGAGGGTTTTAAAGTAGGCTTCAATAGCCTGATTGGCTAAGGAAACATTAAACCAAGGGCTATCACCAGAAATCCTGATAAGGTGTTCAAGCTTAAAGGCTTCTGCTGCATGAATAAAACGTTCTGCTACATTATTTAATGAACCACGAAAAAAGGGAGTGCCCCTTTTTGAGCAGAAATCTGCAACGGGGTCGTCACTTGTTTCTGTGCTAGTGCATAAAATAACAGGAAGGGCGTGTTCATTTTTTTCGAGCGATTGTAATAAACGCTCAATTAATGGAGCTCCCTTTAAATCAGCTAAAACTTTACCCGGACATCGAGTCGAAGACATTCTAGCTTGAATTAAAATAGCAGTATTTTGCATGAAAAAGCTTTATCGGTTTTAATGTAGATGACCTTTAGCTTTCGCAAAGTTTCATAAAGGTAAAATCGAAGTTATGAATCAAGGATGGATCATTTAAGTATGCCAGAAAGCGTAGATATCGCGATCGTGGGCAATGGCATTGTCGCTCTGGCAATAGCAGAAGAATTGTCGAAATCTGGTTTATCTATCGCTGTCATTGGCTCTGAAAAGCGTCCAGACTCTGCAAGTTTAGCTGCAGCAGCCATGTTAAATTCATTTGCAGAGTTAAATCAAGATACTTTAGTTCACGAAATACAAAAAAACAAATTTGAGAAGAGTCAGCAGGCAGCAAAACTGTGGCCCTCTTATTTGGAGTCTTTAGAAAAAGAAAGTTCTAGTTCCATTCCTTTAATTAAAACGACCACTTTGGTCAAAACTGACTCTGGAAGTGACAGACATTTTAACGCCGTTGAAACTTATTTAAAAGAGTTTAAGCAAGACTTTGTCGTTGATGGTAATAATAGGTTAACGATTAATAACGAGCATGCAGTCGAGCCCTCAAAGGTGATTCAAGCTTTAGATGTTATATTGAAAAAGAAACCAAATATAAGTTTAATAAATGATGAGTTCACAACTATATCCCTAGGCAAAAACGAACATCAATTGGCTTTACGGTCTGGTGAAAAATTATCTGCTCAAAAAGTTTTAATGGCATCGGGCTGCCAGGTAAATGAATTACGTGAAAATGTTCATGAATTTAAAAATGTATGTCAGGTCTTTAAAGGCCGAGGCATAGGCGCTCATTTACTTTTACCGGATCATGGTGTTGAGGGAACTTTACGTACTTGTCATAATGGAGCTCATTGTGGGGTTTACCTTATTCCTCACGATAAAGATCGTTTATATTTAGGGGCGACAAGTGAGCTAATGTTAAATAAAGAAAAACGAGACCAGCGCATGGAGTTGAATCATTTATTAGAAAGGGCCAGTCAATTTTTATGTGAAAGAGTTAAGGAAGCATCTATCGAGAAAGTTGTCTTAGGTTATCGACCCACCACAGCCGATGCTTTTCCACTGATGGGTCAATCATCTGTTAAAAATGTATGGATAGCCACGGGGACTAAACGAGATGGTTTTCATTTAGCACCTGTGATAGCGAAAGAAATAAGTGAAAGTATACTTAATAATACTGAAGTTTTCGAAGGTATGTTTAACCCTGAAAGAGATTTGATCTCTTGTTATAACGAGTCTGATATGCTGAAACGTGCAGTAAATTACTTTCAGTTAAAACCAGAAACTGTAACTAAAAGATGGGAAAAGATTAAGCTAAACTATCCCAACCTTACTTCAGGTATAGAGGCAGAGCTTTGGCCTTTGTTTGAAAATGAGTGGGTTGATAAAAACGTACGAGTTCAAGCTTAGTTAAAGCAAGTTTAAGAATACTTTCTATTGAATTGAGTTCTATTTTGTGTAGACTGACTTAAGTACTCTAAGTTAGTTACACTATAATGTTAAGAATTGTTTGTTTATTTGTATTTTTAAACCTATTTTTTAATGCAATTTATGCTGAATTAAAAGTTGCCGATATATTTAGTTCAAATATGGTGTTTCAAAGTGGAGAAGCTTTGCCAATTTGGGGGTGGGCCAATCCGGGAGATAAAATTAAAGTCAGCTTTAAAAAACAAGAAGTTTTCACAACGACAGATCATTTAGGAAAATGGTCTTTAAAGTTAGAGCCTGAAATAGTCACATCACAACCTAATAGCTTAAAGGTTTCTTCTGATAAAAGGATTGAATTTACGAATGTTTTAGTGGGTGAGGTTTGGTTTGCATCGGGGCAATCGAATATGGATTGGAAAGTTAAAAATAGTGCGAAGAACTTAGCTAAAATTAAAGCTATAGCGGAACAAGCTGATTACCCTTTAATAAGATATAGAGAAATAAACACCAAAGAAAGTTTAATAGAAAAAAATAAAATAGGCGATGGCTTAAGTTGGATCGTGTGTAACCCAATAACAGTGCAAAACTATTCAGCAGTTTGTTTCTTTACTGCATTAAAATTACACCAAGCATTAAATGTACCTATTGGAATAATCGAGTCAGCATGGGGAGGCCACCCAATAGAACCTTTCATCCCAGAGTCAGCTTTTGAAAAACACCCTGTTTTAAAACGTGAATTAGAGCTTGGAAGAGCAAAAAATTTAGAGGGACTAAAAAATATGGTGGGAGGAGTTTACGCTAGAAATGAATCTTGGTTACCAGGAACCATTTATAATTCAAGAATAGCTCCCGTTGCTCCTTATGCCATGAGGGGCGGGTTGTGGTATCAAGCAGAATCTAACTGTGGTAAAGGTGAAGACCCACGTTTTTATGAAGAAAAAATGAAAGCTTTAATGAATGGATGGAGGCAAGCTTGGGATAAGCCAGAGATGCCCATTTACTATGTTCAATTACCTCAGTACGATTCAGCCAATTGGGTAAGAATGAGAGAGGAGCAGCGTCGAGCGATGGATCACTCAAATACTGGTATGTCAGTTATAATAGACTTATTGCCAGATGGCATTCACCCCTCAAATAAAATAGATGTTGCAAACCGTTTGGCTCTTTGGCCTTTAGCTAAAGTATATGAAAAGAAAGTTATTTTTAGTGGCCCTTTGTATTCAGGTATAGAAATTAAAGGGTCAAAATGTATAGTTAGTTTTAACTATAGTGAGAGTGGATTAGTTGTTGGAAAGAAAGTTGATTTAGTGCCAACAGAGTTTCTCCCGACTAAAAGTGTTAGCGGTTTTGAAGTGTGTTCTGAAAAAGGGAAATGGTATCAAGCAGATTCAATCATTGTAAATAACAAAGTTGAGTGTACGAGTCAAAACGTGACCAAGCCTATAGGTGTAAGGTACGCTTGGGGTAAAATGATGAATGAGACGACGATTTGGAATTTATACAATAAAGCTGGTCTTCCTGCATCTCCATTTATTTCAGACCTTGCTTTGGCCCCATTTAAAATGGATGAGTAAGGTTTTAATGGCTCAACTGCAAAGAGTGTGCATAGAGATATAAACTCTTGAAAAATAGACATGAGGTTATGATTTCATTACCACACAAAAAAAGAACTTCATGTCTACCAGCTTTTTATATCATACCTCTAATATTCAAGGTGTCATTTACAAAAAAACAGTCTATCAAAAAGATAAAGTGATCTTTGAAGTAAGCCCAAAGAAATGTCTTTTCATTTGCTCGAAATGCAAGTCTGAGAATGTTGTTAGGAATGGTGGGAAAGATCGTTTGCTCAGAAATTTGAAAATGGGTAGCAAGACAACTTTCATTAAAATATTTCAAAACCGTCTACGATGTAAAGATTGTTCTGCTAGTTGTCTAATGAACCTTCCATTTGTAGATAAATGGAAAACTTATACGAGAGCAGTAGCTTTAGAAGCATGGGATTTATCAAAAGCGATGACTCTAAAAGATGTAGCTAGTTATCTTGGAATGAATTGGAGGTCTGTTAAAGAAATCCAAAAGAAAAAACTTAAAGCAAAATTTAACAAACCTCCTTTAAATGAGATTAAAAATCTTGGTATTGATGAAATATGCATTGGTAAAGGACACAGGTATATTACTGTTGTTATAGATTTGGACTTTGGAAGAGTTGTTTATATGGGTGATGGTAAAAGCGCATCTAGTCTATTACCGTTTTGGAAGAGACTTGAAAAGAGTAAGGCACAAGTTGAAGCAGTAGCCATTGATATGGGGCCAGCATATATCTCGGCGGTAAAAGAATATCTACCAGAAGCAACAATTGTATTTGATCATTTTCATGTGATCAAGCTATTTAATGAAAAGCTATCTGCATTTCGAAGAGCTCTTTTTCACCATTTACCAGAAAC
>JACLAC010016215.1_pt1 | contig 10073 bp, 9 predicted proteins | sample 8027881 | NCBI WGS metagenome assembly JACLAC01 (sample SAMN15725517, study PRJNA655200) | protist metagenome | isolation source: fluorescence activated cell sorting (FACS) single amplified genomes of... | place: Spain: Blaines Bay Microbial Observatory, Mediterranean Sea | collected 2016-01-19 | reverse complement strand
ATTTCCTGAACAATTAATAATTACTAACCTAATTGCCATTAATGACACAATAAGCCCAAATACTGTACTGACTGTTATTATTACAATTTCACTGCTTTGCATTTTTGAATCGTTGACAGTCGGTGCATTTGTTGGTACAGTTTGAATTCCAGAACCAGTTGTTGGAGCTGCAGTTGGTACAGTTTGAATTCCAGAACCAGTTGTTGGTGCATTTGTTGGTGCATCTGAATCATCGTCAGGTGGTTGATCGGTGTATGGATCGACCTCGTCTGTTGGTGCATTAGAAGGTGATTGAGTAGGTTTTTTACTAGGCGCTTCTGTTGGACTTTCAGAAGGCGACTTTGAAGGGCTTTCAGTAGGCGATGTTGTCGGATTATTATTTGGTGCAATTGTTGGATTTGCACTAGGACTTAATGTTGGAGATGATGTTGTCGGAGCTTTTGACGGACTTTCAGAAGGCGACTTTGAAGGGCTTTTAGAAGGTGATTGAGTTGGGTTTCCAGAAGGCGATGTACTTGGCGATGTACTTGGGCTTTCAGAAGGCGATGTACTTGGCGATGTACTTGGGCTTTCAGTAGGCGATTTACTTGGTGATGCACTTGGATTTTTAGTAGGTGAAAGAGTAACATTGGTGATATCATAAACAACAGCACTTGAGATACTTGTTAATGCACAGCCTTGATAGCATGAGCATGCTAAATCGTTACCAAGTACCATGTGAGTTGCACCATATGAATAACAAAAATCAAAGCATTCAGGAGGTGTCACAATATTCACATCACTCGTCTTTCGAGCAATGATTTCTGCGCCAGTGCCTGTACAAGTCGCCCCAGGATAAGCATTGCCAAATTCAAGTGTTCCAAACAAAATCCTCAATAATACTTGGTCTATATTTGTATTTCCGGGGAGAGATTCTCTTTTACATTGCAATAATAATTTACATGCAGAAGGAGAGCTTGAATATGTAATCCCAATACAGTTTTCGGTTGCTAAACAACTATTAGCACATTCAGTAGAACTTGTCAGAGTATTATCTTGATCAATCTGTTGATTACCCCCAGTTCCGTAACTCCAAAGGTTATTATTATATTGATCAGGAACTTCTCCCGGAACATAATTAAATGCACCATCTTTATCAAGTTGATAATAATAATAATTATTATCACTAGTTATTGCACCATTTGTAACTTGTAAATCACTTTCTACATTTGAAGGCTCTATTGCAATACAAGAAAAAGGTCTAGAATTATATGTTGATTGTTGACCAAATTCGGAAAGCTCTACAAAACCAAGAGGAACATCAAATGTAGGCGCAGGAGTTGTAGGTGAATTACTAGGTGCTACACTAGGCGATTTACTTGGGGTATTGCTAGGCGCTACACTTGGCGATTTGCTCGGCGCTTGTGTTGGCGATTGACTTGGTGCATCACTTGGCGATTGGCTTGGTGACGTACTTGGCGATGTATTTGGGGATGTAGTTGGTGAATCACTTGGAGCCTGGCTTGGCGATTGACTTGGTGCATCACTTGGCGATTGGCTTGGTGACGTACTTGGTGATTTACTTGGTGATTCACTTGGCGATGTACTTGGTGATTTGGACGGGGTTTTCGTTGGACTTAAAGAATCCGAAATATCCCAAACAATAGATTTCAATGCAGGACCTAGTGTACAGCCATTTAAACAAGTACATTTTATATCGGCGCCACGCGATATGTGAGTACTTCCTAATGGTTTGCAATAATCATAACACTCCGTAGCTGTCAAAGGTCCCGCAGTACTTGTTAACTCGCCAAGCTTACTTCCAGTGAATGCACAATACGATCCTGGATAGACATCTGCCAAATCAAAAGTTGGGTATGAAGTCCTTAATAATACCGAGTCTATTGTTACGTTGGAAGGAAACGACTCGCCTTTACATTGCAATAATAATTTACATGCAGAAGGCGAGCTTGAATAAGTAATACCAATACAGTTCTCAGTAGCTAAACAAGTATTAGCACATTGAGCAGAACTTGACAGACTATCATCTTGGTCTATTTCTTGATTACCCCCAGTTCCGTAACTCCAAAGGTTATTATTATATTGATCAGGAACTTCTCCCGGAACATAATTAAATGCACCATCTTTATCAAGTTGATAATAATAATAAATGTTATTACCAATCGGAGTATTTGTAACCTGTTCATATGTTTCTACATCAGTTGGCTCTATTGCAACACAAGTATAACCTACCGTATTTCCTGAAGCTTGTTGGCCAAATTCAGAAATCTCTTTAAAACCAAGAGGAACTTTAACTGTTGGCGAAAAAGTTGAAGGAGATTTACTAGGTGTTTTCGTCGGGGATACACTTGGTGATTTGCTTGGCGATGTACTCGGTGCATCACTTGGAGCTTGACTTGGCGATGTACTTGGTGATTTGCTTGGCGATGTACTCGGTGCATCACTTGGAGCTTGACTTGGCGATGTACTTGGTGCATCACTTGGAGCCTGGCTTGGGGATACACTTGGCGCTTTGCTAGGTAAAGTACTCGGTGCATCACTTGGAGCCAGACTTGGCGATGTACTCGGTGCATCACTTGGAGCCAGACTTGGGGATGTACTCGGTGAATTACTTGGAGCCTGGCTTGGCGATGTACTAGGTGCATCGCTAGGTGTTTGGCTTGGTGCATCACTTGGAGCTTGACTTGGCGATTCACTTGGCGATTCACTTGGTGCTTGGCTTGGCGACGTACTTGGGGATTTACTTGGTGATTTGCTTGGCGATGTACTTGGTGATTTGCTTGGCGATGTACTTGGTGATTTGGACGGGGTTTTCGTTGGACTTGAAGAATCTGAAATATCCCAAACTATAGATTTTGCTGCAAATTCTGGTGTCTCACAGTCAAGTAAACAAGTACATTTTATGTTGGCGCCACGCGAAATGTGAGTAGCACCTGTTGGTTTGCAAAAATTATAACACTCCGTAGCGGTCAAAGGACCCGTAGTACTTGATATCGAGCCCATTGTAACTGCCCCGAGACAATATGACGCCGGGTAAACATTTGCAAAATCAAACGTTGGGTATGAAGTCCTTAATAATACCGAGTCTATTGTTGCATTGGAAGGAACCGATTCGCCTCTACATTGCAATAATAATTTACATGCAGAAGGCGAGCTTGAATAAGTAATACCAATGCAATTTTCGGTAGCTGAACATTGATTCGCACATTGAGTAGAACTTGTTAAACTATTATCTTGGTCAATACTTTGAGTACTACCAATGCCGTAACCCCAAAGGTTGTTATTATATTGATTAGGAACAGCTGACGGAACATAATTAAATGCGCCATTTTTATCAAGTTGATAATAATAATAATCACCATTAAGCGGCCCATCAGTGACTTGTTCATATGTTTCTACATCGGTAGGCTCAATTGCAACACACGTAAATCCTACTGTATTTCCTGGAGCTTGTTGACCAAACTCAGACATCTCTTTGTAACCTGCAGGGGCACCTGCAAATGAAAAATCAAATATTAAAATAAACGTTAAAATAAAATAAATCATATTTTTATTATTGTTAAATGTAAAACTCATATTATTCGTCGGTGTTTACAACTTTCCAATGGAAACATTTAGCATCGCATTTCCAACCAGTTTTGTCTCCAGAAAATATAATGTGTACCATTACAGTAAAAATAGCCATAATCATAACAAACCATGCAGCAAAAATACCAGGTCCTGCAGATTCAACAGAATCATTTACAAATTGTCTATAAGACATACCGATTGCAACAACAGCAAACGCAACCGTAAACATAACAAGAATAGGTTCGACAATATCTTTTAAAAGTTTTTTGTTTCTTCCATTCATGCCCCACAAGTTGATCATTGTAATTACCCAAAAAATGAAAATTACGCACGCCCAAAAACCGATGATAGTGTTAATATGATTTTCTCTACTTTCAATTTGTTTTTGATTAAAGAGCGTTGTGCCGTCACCCAAAAATGGAAGAAATAATGTAACAAGCGACAAAAAGAAACCAACGCTTGAAACTGCGAAATAAAATTTATTAAACGTATCATCATCATAAGAAAGACTTTCTTCAATTGCAGGGATTTTCAAATAGAGTACTGTAACGACGTAAGGAAGAAAGATTAACAAAGCGATATAAAATGCTTCACTCATCGTGAGCCACTCGCCGTCAAAATCTCTAATCATCATCGCCTCAATACCAAATGTAATAACTGCAAGAAAAAAATGAACCAAATATGCCCAAATTAACATTTTATGCATTTTCCCATAAATTGAATATGCGAAATTAACAAAGGCGCAAAACATTGAAAAAACCGTAAATACACCTAAAGCATTATATTCGGTACGACTCGTTCCATCTTCACTAACGTATGCTTCTAATTGCAAAATAGTTACATATTCAAGTTCAGTTGCGTCTGTCTTCATTTGAGGTGTTTCTGTCGGTAAAAAGCAATATGAGAATGTAGCTAAAGTTTGAAAAACTGCAATGACCATTGCCAAAAGAACCCAAGTTCGCCGATCCCAAGATATGTTCGGAAGGTCAAATTCTAAGCTCACCATTTTACTTAGAATATCATTTGAAAAATACTATATATTGTGAATATAAACAAAACTGTAATTTAAAAAAAAAAAATGTTTATTCATTTAATTGCAGCTGTTGACAAACAAAATGGAATCGGTCTAAATAATAAAATTCCATGGTCTTTTAAAGATTACAAAGAAGACATTCAACATTTTCAAGCAATAACAAATGGACACGCGGTTTTAATGGGGAGAAAAACATTTGAAAGTATAGGTAAACCTTTGAAAAACAGAGCGAATTATGTAATCACAAGCTCCAAACAATTTATAGACAATGTTTCAATTTACGGCAAAATAGAAAATGCAATAAGTGCAGCAAAAATTGATGGACATGAACATCTATTCATAATAGGAGGTGAAAAAATTTATGATTACGTTTACAAAAATATTAAAATTGATTATTATCACATTACACACATTAATAAAGATTATTTTTGTGATACTTTTTTAACAGTCAATATAAATACTTTAACTCCAATCTATTGTAAAAAAATTCGGAACTTTCAAATCGTGCAATATATAAGCAAACAAATCTAGTAAATTCATAAACAATGTCATTTGCACAGATTGTATCAAATAGAAAAGAGAAATTTCAACAATACTTGGAGAAGGTTTACGGAAAGCGACAAAAAGGAGAAAAAAAAGAACAAAAGAAAGAAGAAAAAGAATTGACAACTAAAGATATTGCCGACAATATTATTTTTTCTTCATATTTTAAAGATTGTGACAATGTTACTAAATTAAAGAGCGTAAGAAAAGATTGCATACAAAATATTAATAGCATTTTATTGAAATCATTTCGAAATGAAGAAATAGAAGAAAGCACACAATTAAGCGATCTAGCAAAAAATTACGACAAAGGCGATATTGGCACGTTGGAAACTTTTTTTATAGAAAAATTGGACACTGAATATGCAGCTCTTATAAAAACTTTCAAAAAGAAACCATCAAAAAAAAGAAAATTGGTAGATACAGAAAAATCAAAAAACACATCCAAAAGACAAAAATGAGTTTGTTTAAAAATGAAGATAATCAAAATAGATTAACTATAAAGCCAATTCAAAATAAAGACATTTATGAGTTTTATAAGAGCAATGTAGCGCAGTTCTGGACAGCTGAAGAAATTACCTTAAATGACGATATTAAGGAATGGGAATCTGGAAAAATCTCAAATGAGATGAAACATTTTATTAAACACATTCTAAGTTTTTTCGCGTCCGCAGATATTCTTGTTGCTAACAATATTTCTTTTAATTTTGTAGAAGAAATTGAAATTCTTGAAGCGCAAGTTTATTTGCGATTTCAAGCAATGATTGAAGACGTGCATAGTGAAGTTTATTCAAATCTTTTGGAGGGTTTGATTAATGACAATGAAGAAAGAAATCAAGTTTTTGATAATATTTCAAACTTGGAAGTTGTTAAGCAAAAAAATGATTGGGCACACAAATACTCAAATCGCGATAATGCTTCTTTCCAAGAAAGATTGATTGCCTTTGTCATATTTGAAGGTGTATATTTTGCAGCCAGTTTTTGTGCAATTTTTTATATTAAATCGAAAGGCTTGTTGCCCGGTTTATGTCTAAGTAATGATTTCATTGCAAGAGACGAAAGTTATCATGCTACTTTTGGTTGTATGATGTACAAAAAACTATTACAAAAACTTCCTGAAAGTAAAGTGCACAAGATGTTTAAAACAGCTACAGAAATTGAATCACGCTTTGCAACAGATGCCATTCCCGTTTCAATGCTTGGCATGAATTCTGCACTTATGACACAGTACGTGCAACACGTCGCTGATTACTGGCTAACACAGCTAAAATATTCTAAACTCTTCAATGTCGAGAATCCATTTGCGTTTATGAATACCATTGGCGTCGAATCAAAAACAAACTTTTTTGAAAAAAGAGCTAGCGAATATCAGAAAGCCAAAGAATATGACGAAGACGACGAAGACGACTCATTTTAATTATTTAAAACACCTCCTAAAATAAACCAAGCTAAAAATAATTTTGAACTCAAAGATAATATATCACAGCCATATAAATATCCTTCGTAATCATAATTTTTTCTTATCCATAAATACGAGTTTAAAGCAAAAGAAGAAAACAGAACAAAAGTTATCGAAAAAAACACACCTAACATCCCGTCGCTAATGTCAGCGTCATTATTATTCACAGATTCTAAAAAGTAATAAAAAATTATAAACCATTCTCCAAGATACGGAATCAGTCCTGAATAAAATGGATACGAGAACGAAAGTTGATTCGCAAATTTTTCTTGAAACAAACCAAACAAAATAGTACTCATTTGCAAAAACAACAACGCAGTGAGAGTAAAAATGTCTTCAACACCGCAAAGCGATCCTATAACAACAATCATTATTGACGAAGTTATTAAATATTCATACATTCTTGTTTCTCCTCGGCCTTTTTTTGTAAGATAAAAAATATGAGCCAAGCCTGTAATTACTTCAATAACTGAAATTGGATTTCTTAAATCCATATTTAAAACCGTTACTGCTTTATTGTTTGGAGGAACTAAACGAACAAGTGGAAACTTAATTAAATTATTAGTCGGCACCAATAAAACACCGACAGCTGTAGCGAAATGAAGAAAAGCTAAAATAATTTGAATGCATTCGTAGTTTCTATTGCAAAATAAACGTAGAGATGATGTCATATTACTTAATATTATTATTTTAAAAAAGTCTAATACTTAACAATATTCATATAAAATTGAAATGGTTTTGCCGTTCCGTAACCAGTGATTAAATTAACGTCTTTTGCAACCGCATGCGTGTCACCACGGCGTTCAAAATGACTTTTATGAGAGATTGTGGCATACTCGTGAATGTAACCTAATTGATAAATTACTGTTTTAAAACCACTTGTTTCAAACAAACCTTCTCTCTGAGCATCATTACGATCAATAGCACGATCGTGAACACAATATGGAACAAATTGCCAAACGTCTTCAAAGTCTTCACCTTCTGAATTGTATCTTAAATTTGCTCCACATACTTTCGTTACAAACTGTTCCGTCTTACTGAGTCTAACTAATTTCAATACCATATAGCACTTTGTGTACGGTTTGCATTTTTTCTTTTGTGTAGACCAATAATTATAAACTTGGCAATCTCCAGAGACAGTAATTGTAAAAACACGCCGCTCTTTACCAAAACGAAAGTTACCATTTTTGATCTTACCTTCATCTGTATTTACTACGACGCCAAGAAGTTTATAATTTTCGTCAATCCAATCTCTTGTTTGTTCATTTGCTCCAAAGACTTCAGTCGATCCAGGCACGCGCTCGTCGTTCATAGTTTTTTGATAAATGATTGAATTAATTTCTTGCAATGAAGTAATCGTCGGTTTATCAAATTTACGATTATCAGTAAATGCAATCATGCCGAGATTAATCGCCTCAGCTGAACCCTGGCCATCAGCACAAGCTGATTTCACAGTAATATTAACAGATGCATTGGCTGAATTTTTAAATTGTTTGTTAATACCTTCACTGATCAAGTTTCTGTCTGACAAATAATTAGTTCCACCTGGGTAGCCGGGAAGATCAACGATTGCTGTAGAACCTGGTGGTAACGATTGATTGCCGTTCATTTTTTTTTTAAAAATTGTAACGAAAACTGCACTTATATTTATTTTAACTTTTTTCAATATTTCCTTATTAAGGATTGTCTTTTTTTAAATTAGATAAATACTTTAAATAAGCATCTTTTGTAGCTTCTGGTAAATCAAGATATTGTTTTAGTTCATATAAATTATCCTCGATGTCAATTTGTTCATCAGATAAATTTAAAAGTTTTTCTTCTAAGACTGAACGCGCTCCAAAGGCTCTTTTTAAAATATTTGAAATATTTGACAGAAAGTTGACGTATTTAAATGATCCCACAACGGCTTTTTCGTTATAAGTTTTACCAAAGGGCAAAACAACTTTTTTATCAGGAAATGATTTGTCACGCCATTCTTCAATTTCAATATTATCAATCGAGACTTTAAATTCTTCTTCAAGTAGAAGTTTTAAAGAAACAAAATCTTTTTTCGGATAACCGTTATTACTCAAAATATTTAATTTTTCTTCATCATAAGTAAAAGCGCAAGGATCAAAAAATAGTCGATCTTTTTCTAAATCGTAAAAAATATACTCAGAAGGTTTATTTCGAACAACAAGCTCGAAATCGCCATTCCTAAATATTGGATAGCTTGTTTTTAATAAGTCTGTCAATAGCCGAATTTTGTGCAAGTCAGTAATTTTTTTAAAACTTTTACCGCCAAATGGTATGCAATTTTCGAATACAAACACAAGGTCATATCTTAAAAAGGGTTTCGATATTTCATTCACAAAGTATCTTGCGTCGATAATATCATGCACCTGGTAAAAATACAAAGCATTATAAACTGCGTTCAATCTTGCTAAACCAGCTCGACTCGCCGGTTGTACACTCGACCTTTCTTTTCCTATGTCTTCCAAATGGACTCTTGATTTTATCATTGGTGTCTTATTATAAACCATTTTGATTTTAGTTTTAGTAATAAAAATTGTATTATGGTATTAAAAGAAATGATTGTTCTTGCCGCAACTTACCCCGCATTAAGACATATCCCGGGTTTTCAATCAATGGTTATAACAAGCGTTGCAACTTCAGCTGCAACGTGGGGAATCACTAATTTCGCTTCAACATTGGCTTGTTGGAGTCTTGATTACATTGTTGGCAATGGTGAAAACGATTTTACAAGTGTTGATATAAATGATGAATGGTCTTATATTTTAAAAAATGATTGAAACGGAAAAATTACAGGAAGCACTTTTTTTCGGTTGCTGTGTGCCTGCGAGGATGATAACTATATTAGCTGCATGGGTTTATTCTTCATGGCTTGCAATTCCTTTAGTTATATTTTACATCACCGCCGCAATGGGTTCCATGATTTGCAGCATTAGCAATCGTCAGTTCGGATTTCTTGGGCAAAACAGGTGGTGGTTTTCGAGTATTCATAGTGTTAATTACTTCTTTTTCGTTGTTTTTATGGTCGCGCAATTTTCCACTGCTTGGGGAATGCTTTTATTTGATTTAATATTTGGCGTTGTTTGTTATTTCTGTATGAAAAAAGAAGTTGAAATTGAAATACATGACCCCGTTCGCAATTTCGGGAAAAGCGATTTGACGAAAAACGAGCGTGAAGATGAGCAAATAAGTGAAATTGAGAAATCTATGAAAAATCCCTTTACAATCCTTTTATCAAATTCAAATCATCAGAGGCAAATAACTGACGATATAAGTGAAATCTAAATCTAAATTATTTTCAAAATTTCTAATAAAAACTGCTTCAAACAAAAAATGAATATTAATTTCTAAAAATCCTTTTGACCAATTAATAAACTCGTTTATTATGAATTCTCTGTCGTCAAAACCGAAAATTTTTAATAACGTTCGACATTCTTTTATAAAAACATTTGCTCT
>JACLAC010013045.1_pt1 | contig 10075 bp, 9 predicted proteins | sample 8027881 | NCBI WGS metagenome assembly JACLAC01 (sample SAMN15725517, study PRJNA655200) | protist metagenome | isolation source: fluorescence activated cell sorting (FACS) single amplified genomes of... | place: Spain: Blaines Bay Microbial Observatory, Mediterranean Sea | collected 2016-01-19 | reverse complement strand
TGATCGTATGTTTGTTTGTTTCATTGCCCAGTGTCTTCGCGTCGGCACTTCCGCAAGCGCGGGATCCGTTTTTTCCCACTGCAAATATCTTGCCGATGCTGATGGCAAGCGCTGTGTTGATTGCGATGACTGCGGGATCTTTGGTAGAAATGGCCTTGGCTCGGAGGAAAGCAATTGCTTTTGTTTTTGTGTTGCTTTTGTTTTCATGGTTGCCGGGGATGCATGGCTTTCATGCCCAGGATGTCTATGCGTTGCCCGCCCTTGAACGCTCTCCTGTGGTTGCCGGTATCCGTCCGCATCTTGAGGCGATTCCTCCAGGAGACCCGGTATTGTCCACATATGAGAGTGCACCCATTTTGTTTCACATCGGACGTCAGTGGCAACAATGGTCCAGTCCCTGGATCCATCATGAACGTGCAAAATGGGCCATCGTGAGTCACCTGGATGGCCGTCAATGGACGGGTGCTCCCCGAATCGATGATCGCAATGCAAAACTCATGGCCTGGTCCGAAGATGGTGATGAATGGATCGTTCTTTATCGTTTGTTGGATCCTTGAAGATCTTGTATGGCTGCATCCACTTCCATGTTGTTGTTTCGAATGGATTCAAGTAGCGCAAGGCGAAAAAAGGGATCTGTGGATTCCAGATGTGCAGCAATGGTTGTGCGGTGCATTTCTGCATCACCGACACATCCACTTAAAAAGAGTTTTGCGCCGTTCTCTTTTGGAAGTACTGCCATGGTCTTCGTTGCCACTATTGGGTGCTGACAGGCGAGCATTGTTGCAAATGGATCCCATGGCTTTCCCCGTTGAGTCATGGTTGCAAGATATGTGGCAATGGCTTGGTGAACGGTGCCGTTTTGCCACTGTGCACATGCATTTTGATCCATGGATCCTGCATCACACCGTTCCGAGATCACCATTGACAATTCTTCGTTCAAGGATGCAGCGATCATTTCAGTCGGAAAAGGAAGTCCTTTCAACGTCGGGTGGATCGCTTGTGAAAGCCAATGATCGAACAATGGGGATTTTTCTTGTAAACATGCTTGGGCAATAGTGGAGCCCAACAAAGGAGAATGGGCTTTTATTGTTGTACTGCATTTGTCTTTCCCCGCCCAAACCGATGCCGTTTCAGTTGGTGTATCTCCTTTCCATCGAGGGATTGCGAGCAAGAGCAAGGGAAAGAGAGTCCACAAAGGATGAATGGAAAACGTAATTTTGCGCCACATCCTTTGGAGTGTAAAGGATTTCATCATCGATGGGAATGGGATAAGTGAATGCGAATTGGATACCTTGTCCCTTCAAATTCGATTATAGTCACTCAATCCCCTTCTGTCTTATAAGCGCATGAAAGAGCGACAACCTACAAATCCCCCTGTTTCTGTACCAGAAAAGCCTGAAACAGGTGTAAATCCTGGTGAATCATCAGAAGAAACAGTTTCCATTTCGCGACTGCAAGCAGGCGATTTGGCTCCTGAGATACAGGCTGTTGTTGCAGAAGCTGCGATGCATCGTGAAGTTTCATCTGTCGGTGGGGAATCCAGTATTGGTGTCTCTCAATTGAATGTTCCCACCGAAGACGCTTCACCCATGTTGGACATTTCTTTGTCAGATCTTGGTAGTGGAACCATTCCCATCGCCCAGGCTGATCCAGAAATTTCAAATATTATGAACATGGATCTGGGTGGGGACAAATATCGGGTTCTCGGGGAACTTGGAAAAGGCGGGATGGGTCAGATTCTCCTTGCGGAGCAAACAACGCTTGGACGAAAAGTAGCTGTGAAGGTCATGCGCTCACCCGATGACGAAGAATCCATTCAGCGATTTTTTCTCGAGGCCTCCATGACGGCCATGTTGGAACACCCGAATACCGTTCGGATTTACGATTTTGGACGCAACGACAAAGGGCTCATGTACCTTGTGATGGAGCTTCTGGATGGCGGCGACTTCAAGGATTTTGTCCGAGAAAAGGGCCCCCTGTCTCCCATCGAGACGGTCCGATTGGGCAAGCAGATCTCAGGTGCCTTGGCGGAAGCACACCGAAAAAGCATCATTCATCGGGACATCAAACCAACCAATTTGTTCATGGTGGAGAGTCATGAACTGGGTCTGCAGGCCAAGCTTATTGACTTTGGGTTGGTAAAAAATCTAGCTCAAAATTCAGAGGTCTCTGCCACGGGAATGATTGTTGGATCGCCCATGTACATGGCTCCCGAACAGATCACATCAACACAAGTGGATCCTCGCACAGACATCTATTCCTTTGGAATGACACTGTATTTTGCATTGACGGGCTCCAATCCATTCAAGGTCAAAGGGCTTCCTGCTGTACTGAATGCGCAATTGAACACCACTCCGGAGTCGCTTATCGAAGTGGTACCTGAGTTGCAAGGCTGTCCTGCGCTCATTTGGTTGATTGAAACCGCGACCCAAAAAGATCCCAAATTACGACTGCAGAGCGCCCAACAAATGTTGAGTGCGCTCCAGCACATTGAGAACAGCATCATCGCCAATACCAAGTTGGAACTTGAATTGCGAGATGGCGAATTAATCGCCCACGAAGACGGTGCAAAGCCACCGGTTTCAACCCCCAACATTGAGGAATCAGGCGATTATCCAACGCTTCTTCAATCTGCGACAGACCTGCAACTCTCAAAGCCTTCCCACACACCCAAAATTGTGGCCTTGTTGGCTTTGCTCACCCTTGGTGGCGCAGCAGCCTTTTTTATTGGTGGCACAGAGGGTCCTCCCCCCGAAGTGGCAACCAAAGTAGAAGAGGCTCCTGCTGAACCAGAAGCAAAATCGGTATTGCATGAGATTCTTTTGTCTTCGGTACCAACAGGGGCCGAGGTTTTTGAAGACGGTATTTTGATTTCGGCCACCCCATTTTCAGCCAATCTGGCCACTGGGGAAACCAAGGATGTAGAAGTTCGGATGGAGGGATATGTCACCCGTACCATTCGATTGAGTCCTGCATCTCCAACACCAGAAATAAAGCTGAAGAAAGCAGAAGAAAAAACAAAAAAGAGCACTCCAGTAAAAAAGAAAGCGGTGAAGAAGAAAGCTGCCGGGAAAACAACAGCACCCGCGCAAACGACTCCTCCCGTTCGTAAACCCAAGAAAAAGACAGATGGTGATGCCACCAAAGCCAAGGTACGAGATCCATGGGCAGATTAATTCCAATCGTTTTGTTTTGGCTTTTCTCAGGAATCGCCCTTGCAGATGATGATGAGCGCGCCAAACAGTTGTATAAAAATGGCATTATGCTTATCGAAGAAGGCCATTACGAAGAAGCCATTGAGGCATTTCAAGCCGCATACGATATCAGCAAACGAGAGTTGTTGTTGTTCAATATCGCCAGTGCCCAGGAACAAGCGGGTCACCTGGAAGAGGCTCGAAAATCTTTTACGCGATACCGGGTGTATGCACCTGTGGAAGAGCATGAAGGCATTAAAATTCGAATTGCTGCCATCGATGTGAAAATTGAGGAAGCCAAGAAAGAAGAAACTGCGAACGCTGAAAAAAAGGCGCAAGAAGAAAAAGCAGCACAAGAAGCTGCTTTGATAGAAGCCCAGCGTGAAGCAGAAGTGAAGGATGCTGCTGCCGTTGCTGCGCCGAACCAAGATGCCACCGCTACAATCAAACAACCCCCTTCCAAAGGAAAAACGGCTGCGATTTGGTCTGCTTCCGCTGTTTCATTGGGGGCTGCTGTATTTGGTACGCTGAAGTCTCGTCAGATTCTAAGCGAGCTCACTGACCCCCAAAACTGTAGACTGGACAATGTCAGTGGGGATTATCTATGCATTGGGGCAGAACGGGTTGGAATGGATGAACAATATCAAACGTATGCACTGATGGCGGACATTGGCTGGGGCCTCACAATCGTCTCAGCAGGAACGGGTGCAGTGATGCAATTTAGTCATGGTGCATCGGGCACCAAAACCTTGTTTCAATGGCAGGGGCGCTTTTGATGTTGATGCTTTTCCTTGCAGGTTGTTCTCTGCAGAAATTTTCATTGGGCGGTTGTATAACGAACGAGGATTGTTCTCGATTTGGATTTGGCGCCATTTGTATCCTCGATCAAGCAGATTTATCTGAAGAAGGGTTTTGCCAAGATCTGACGCCAGATTCTGTTCCCGCTGGATGTGAATCCAATCCAAGTGATGTCTTTTACAATTTGGCTAGTTATGACCAGGCGACTACGGTTGGGGCCATCGTTGGCGATCAAGACAGTGCCTATGCAGAGGGATATTCGTTTGGCCTGGGGGAAATTGCTGAACAAGCAGGGGATTCATTTCCCATTGTTGAAATCACCTGTGATGACTCAGAATTATCCTCCGTGATGAAATTCCTACTCGATGACCTTACTGTAAAGACCCTCTTTGTCAACACGGAAGCAGGGGAAGCAGAAGACATTGCTTCTGAAGTGGGCGATGCTGCTGTGATATTCAGTCCTGATATCGCAACAGCCGATTTATTGGGCAATGTCGATCCAAACTTCACGGATTCAAATCCAGGAGCGATTTGGAGTGGTAATGACCGTTATGTGGCAGAAGCAGCTGCTTTTCTCTCTGTACTGGATGACTTCCAGGCCGATCAAACGTTGCTTTATGTGCCCACGGCAGAAAATTTGGATGTCTCATTCGCTCGAGCTCTTGAGCGAGAGGATGAAACCATCGACATCCTGGAGTGGTCGGGCGGTTCATTGGATTTGGGTACACCTCCGGATGTTCTTGCGTTTATCAGCACGGATGTGGTGAATATTGCAGCTTTCCGGGACATGCTCGATTCACTCGATGCACCAGGTTTTCAGGGAACCCTTGTTCTCGCTCATCCAGGGGCTTGGTTTGATGATTGGCCAAGTGACATGTCTTACAGCGTTCAGGGCACCACATGGCCTCGAATCGTCGAAAAGAGAGTGGAGCAATCTGATTTCAAGCCGGCTTATTTTGAAGCTTGTACGGATGAAAGTCCCGAAGATCTGGAACACTGTTATGCAGCAGCGATGGGCTATGATTTCGCTTGGTTGAATGTGTTTGGCTTGTTGGGAGAACGAATGGAGTCTGATCAAGGGGTTTCTGGCTTCTTAAGAGACCATCTGGTTTCAGACTCTTCTTCCTCCACGACTGCGCACGTCATACCCCTCTCCAATACAGCATGGGCAAATACCCTTGATCATATTTTAAATGAAGATGACACCTTCACCTTTGTTGGTTGGGGGTCCGACTTGAACTTCGAATCGGAAACCCAGAACCTTTTGGTATCCGTTACTGGATGGCGCGTGAACAATACGGGTGAAGTGGAAGCGTTCTCTCTTGATACTGAATAATTATTGCTTGGCCTGGGCACGTTCCTGGTTGTTCTTTCCGGGCCATTTTTTTGCCACAATTGGCGTGAGAACCACGGTAATGGGAATGCGTATTGGTTGCAGGATTTTTGTCGCTGCGTAAGCAAGCCCAAGTGTGCCCATACTCCCCAGTTTGCCTGAAAACATTTCCGTATTTTCAAGGTCCAACCCCATTCTCATGGCAATGGCGAATCCACCGATACACAAGAACATAATTGAAAAATGAACAACAATTGCAATTTTCCCATATTGTTCAATCAACCGTTTGATCTGTTCACCACGCGATGGTTTTTTGGTCATTTGAATCTCTGGTTATGGGCCCTGTAACCCACAGTCATTCACTCCACGACGAAAGATTCTTTTGTCAAGAGTTGATTGGGTGTGCCGCTTCGTCGGACACGGTGGACATCCTTTGAAGAGACTTTGCTGGCTTTGTTTCCCCAGGATGAGCGAATGTAAGAAACAACACCAGCGACTTCCCAATTGTTGAGTGCATCACGGTAGGGCCCCATGCTTCGATTGTATTTCTTTCCATTTACTCGAATGGGTCCTTGCAACCCATGTAGGACCAAGGCGATGTTCATATTGGGATCCCCAAGGACCCAATCAGACCCCGCCAGGGGAGGGTAAATCCCCTTCCTTCCAAGCCCATCATCGCCGTGGCAACTCTGGCAATAAATGCCATAGATTGTTGCACCATCCCGTTTTGGTCGTTTGTCATTGGTTGTTTGGGCTTGCTTTTGAACAACCTCTTCGTGTTGGCCTGTTTTATAAAACCCTCCTGCCACCCCGAGGAAGACCAGGCCCAAGGCACTTGCAGCCACAATTGGGCGCCACAGCTGTTTTCGGAGTCCTGTTCCTTTGGCTTCCCAGGGTAGCCTCGGACGCCCCACATGTTTGGTTTTTTGAGCCTTTTGGGTTGAGGGTGATGGCGTATCAATTACCGCAATTGCTTCGGTCACTTCGATGGATTCCGTTGCTGCAGTTACTTCAGTAGGCTCTGGTTCGAGCGATATTGAATCGGCCTCCTGGGTGGGATCATCTGGAGGTAACAAATCATCTGAGCCCCTCAATCCTGCGGTCTCGGTGAGATCATCCATAATATTGGGAATGGATGGATTGGTCGATTCGAACAATACAGGAGGATCTGGGCAAAGTTGCATCACTTTCTTTTGCCAAATTCGCAGGGCTTGTGTTGCATCCTGGGGCCTTGCCCTGGGGGTGCGAGTACTAAACTGAGCGATGCACTGCGCAAGGGGTGCAGGTATGTTTTCATCCAGGGAACGAACATCGGGCAATGGTGGGCCCTGATGCCATTTGAGAATCTCGTCAACGGTTGTGTGGTCGCATCCTTTTCGACCCGCCAACATTGACCAGAGGACCAATCCAATCGAATAGATGTCAACCCGTGGTGAAAGCGATTTTTTGTCCAACAATTCCGGTGCGAGCGTTGTTAAATCTGTTTCAACATCAAATATATTGCTTGTCCATGCGGCTTGAAGCAGGCCCATCCCATCGATACGTATGTCGATGACATCGCTTGCTGCCATGAACACATTGGTGTCGTTCAGATTTCCATGAATCAATCCTTGGCTGTGTCCTTCCACAGCACCCAGGAGCAGTTGCTGCCCCATCTCTGGAATTCCTTCTGTCCAATGGCGCGCACCCCTTTCTCTACAGACCCGCAGTGTTTCTCCCTCAATGAAGTCTTTGATCAGCAACTGTAAATCACCATGGGGAACCAGGTCTCGGATCCCCACAACATTTTGGGTGCTCAACCGCCTTCTTTTTTCGTGGATCTCAGTGAGTGTTGCGATAAAAGTTGAATTTTGTGCAAGGCGTGTCGGTAACACACGAATTGCAACGGACAGGTTGGGCTGATGGAGGTGTACTGCACGGTACACGATTCCAAAGGAACCAGTTCCCAAGGTCTCCACGACCCGATAATTGTTTATTTGTTCGCCGTGAATAGAACGCACCAGGTAGAAATTCGAAATGAATATAATGGGACAGATGGAATCTTAGTATATCCACTTCCGAAAGTAACAATGGTGATCGATTTCGATCAAGCAGGAAGCCAGCAGTCTGGGCCATCTTGTCCGATTCGATTGACCCATGTATTCACTCGGCGGGCAAAAAATTCTGGGTTTTTGGGTGGGGCCGATCCGGAAAGGATCCAATCGTTGAGTTGATCTGCTGAAAGAGTCAGGGGTTGGCGATGGTGAATGGGGGCCATGATGGGTCCCGCAGGTTGGGTCAGCAGAACAACTGCCGCGTGTCGGGGCTGGATGGATTCATCCCAACACCACAGACCAGCAAGAAAAAAAATGGGTGTGTGGGGACGAAAGAGCCAAGGTTGTTTGCTCCCGTCCTCTTTTCGTTCCCATTCATAAAAACCACATACAGGAATGACGCAAGGCTTCCAGTTGACCCAGTATCCCCTCCTGTTCTTCCATTTCTCATATGTTGCATTGAGAAGCGTTTTTTTCATCCAATCGGGTCGAATACCCCAAAACATTCTGCCCCATCTCCATGTGTTGTCGTGTCGTATCCCCGCCTGTACCTGGGTACCTGGCCCAATGTTCCAACGAGGTTCGTGCTGCGGCTCCTGAAAAACCATCGTTTCTGGCAATTGAGCCACAATGAGATCTTTGGAGTATGTTTGTGCAAAGCGGCCGCACATGGGCATCGTCCAGAATTGAAGGTACATTTTGTGTATTCACCGGTGAAAAGATATGCCACGGCTTCAATTATTGTCTGATATTCATCTTGAGCATCATGCAGATGGTGGCATTGGTTTCCTTTCATCTCTTGAAACGGATGTGGATATCATGGTTCTTGCCGGGGATATTTGTGGTGCATCTCAGTTGCCCAATGTGCTGAAGTGGTTTGGAGCGCGCTTTCCCCAAGTGCTGTATGTGACCGGCAATCATGAGTATTACGGAAGTGATTTTGCAACTGTCCACCAACGTTTGGAAGATATCCCCACCAACGTTCATTGGTTGCAAAACAAGAGCATCTGGCTTGGGGGAGTCCACTTCTGCGGCACGACGCTTTGGTTTGAAGACCACTCGGATTTGGCCCCCCACAAACATCGATTGAACGACTACAAAATGATTGGCGATTTTGTTCCTCGGGTTTATGCGGAGCACGCTGCTGCAGTTCATTTTTTGTCCACAGCGATACGCCCTTATTCGGTGGTCATTACCCACCATGTTCCGACATCACTCGCCATTCCTTCGCGTTTTCGTGGCTCTCCACTCACAGGTTTTTTTGTCAGTGACATGGCCCATATTCCCGAAGTGCCTCGATTGTGGATGTTTGGCCATACGCACGATTCATTTGATGCGGTGGGTCCCAGAGGAACACGATTTTTGTGCAATCCCACAGGATATCCCCATGAAAAAGCTTCACCAGGATATCAAAAAGAATGTGTGTTCGACGTTGTTCCAATGGAAGGTAAGTCATGAGATATGAACCACCGCTTTTTCGTCCTCCATCAGAGGCGCATAGCTACATTCTTCAGGCAACAATCGGTTGTTCCTGGGACAATTGTACCTATTGCCAAATGTACAAATCCAAACCATTTCGTGTGCGGGATTTATCCGAAGTCCTTCTTGATATTGAAATGGCTGGTGAGATTCACGGTGACAGCGTTGAAAAAGTTTTTGTTGCTGATGGAGATGCACTTGTTCTTTCCATGGCACATTGGAAAACCATTTTACCCCGGCTCTATTCTACGTTTCCTCGATTGCGGCAGGTCTCTTGTTATGCGATGGCATCCAATATTTTGGAGAAATCACCGGATGAACTGGTCGAATTGCGTGAGCTGGGGTTGAATCTATTTTACATTGGACCTGAATCAGGGGATGAAATGACATTGCGTCGATTGGCCAAGCAGCCTCGTCCCTTGGGAGCAGATCGAAAGAACGCCTATTTGTTTGACATGCACGTGGCTGCTGCGGTCAAATCTCATGAAGCAGGGATACGTTTGTCCGCCATTTTTTTACTGGGCGCAGGAGGGGTAGAGCGCTCGCAGATCCACGCAAAAGAATCAGCCCGCCTTGCCACTGCAATGCGCCCTGCTTATTTGTCTGCACTTACATTGACCGTGGTAGATGGAACGCCGTTGGCTCGTACACAAAGCCGCAGAGGTTGGAAATTACCGGATAAACGTGGGCTACTGGATGAATTGCGTACCTTTGTCGCATTGGCGGAGCCCGATGATGCAATTTTTCGTACCAACCATGCTTCGAATTATCTTCCAATAGCAGGTCGCTTGCCCAAAGACCGCAAGAGACTGCTACAGATCATTGATACAGCCCTAATCGGAGGTGTCCCTTTGCGTCCAGAATGGGCCAGAGGACTGTGAAATTGTTGATTTGAAAATGGAAAACCTGTTCCAGAACTGTTGGATCTTGATAAGGTTTTGTGAAATCTCAAATGTGGGGGAGAGATGTTGTACCTTTTGTTGATTCAGCCTTCTGATGCTGCGGAGCCCTGGAAGTGTGATCTGGCCACGGACCCGAGTCACCTCCATATGTTTTTCGAAAACGTGGACGATCCGACAGTTCATATGGAGGATATTTTTTCCATCGCCATGGAACGCATTGATCCCAATACCATCAAACAATGTGTTGAGATGGAAAACCTTTCTTCCTGCGAAGAGGGTCTCGGGGTAGAGCATGGCGTCTCATTTTACATCCGTTTTGAGGAGTATGTAGATCCG
>JACLAC010004299.1_pt1 | contig 10075 bp, 8 predicted proteins | sample 8027881 | NCBI WGS metagenome assembly JACLAC01 (sample SAMN15725517, study PRJNA655200) | protist metagenome | isolation source: fluorescence activated cell sorting (FACS) single amplified genomes of... | place: Spain: Blaines Bay Microbial Observatory, Mediterranean Sea | collected 2016-01-19 | reverse complement strand
CCCTTAAACCCCTGTAGGGTATAGATATATTGAAAACAATTTCTTATGAGATCCTTTATCTGAGTTTGATTTTTAGCTATACTCTTTGGTCTAACATTGCCGGAAATTAAGAGTACATAAAGGAGTTTCAATATGAGTTCACTGTCTACCATAACCACTATTTTAAATGATCAAGCAGACGCTTTACTGGGTCATACATGTTCAACAATTAGTAAAGATCGCCTTCATATTCCTGGTCCTGATTGGGTTGATCGTATATATTCGCCCTCTAATCGAAATAACCGTGTCCTTCGTAGCCTTCAAACGCTATATGGGTCTGGTCGGCTTGCGAATACAGGATACCTTTCCATTTTGCCAGTGGATCAAGGAATTGAACATACAGGCGGGGCCTCTTTTTCGCCCAACCCTGATTATTTTGACCCTGAAAATATTATAAAATTGGCGATTGAGGGGGGATGTAATGCAGTAGCGACAACATCCGGTGTTTTGGGAAGTATTTCCAGAAAATATGCGCATAAAATTCCGTTTATTCTTAAATTTAATCATAATGAATTGTTAACCAGTCCGACGACATTTGATCAAATTAGTTTTGGGTCCATTGATCAGGCCCATGAAATGGGATGTATTGGGGTGGGTGCAACCATCTATTTTGGATCTGAAGAATCAAATCAACAGATTATTGAAGTAGCAGAGGCATTTGAACATGCACATGATCTAGGGATGTTCACGGTGTTATGGTGTTATCTTCGTAACCCTGCATTTAAGCGTGACGGGGTTGATTATCATGCAGCTGCCGATTTGACAGGACAAGCGAATCATTTGGGTGTGACAATTCAAGCCGATATTATTAAGCAAAAGTTACCTGAAAATAATGGTGGGTTTACAACCTTAAAATTTGGAAAGACACATAATGCGATGTATGACACATTAAGCTCAGACCATCCCATTGACCTGACACGATATCAAGTTGCGAACTGTTATATGGGACGAATGGGTTTAATTAATTCAGGTGGTGCGTCAGGCGATAATGATCTACAAGATGCGGTTTCTACTGCAGTAATTAATAAGCGAGCAGGTGGTATGGGGCTTATTTCTGGCCGAAAGGCGTTCCAAAAGCCATTGAAAGAGGGTGTTTCGTTACTCAATGCAATTCAAGATGTATATGCGTGTAAAGAGATAGGATTAGCTTAGTTAACTTTTATAGAAGTTTTTATCAATGAAAAAATATGGTGCGTTAACTTGTAAAGAGTGTGTTGATTCGGCGATGTCATTGATTTTAGTGTTTTTAATTCTTATGGTTTTTACGCATAACCTTTTTTATGTTACATCTGCTATTGTTTTACTTCTTTTTACCATGACAATACCCACGGTATTTAAACCCTTTGCATTTATTTGGTTGAATTTTTCTAAATTATTGGGAGGTATTGTTTCTAGACTACTGCTAAGTATCATTTTTTATGTTTTAGTAACACCTGTTGGATTAATTCGTCGCTTACTTTGTAACGATACGTTGAAAATTAAGGCGTTTAAAGGCGGGCCTCATTCGGTCTTTAATACGCGATGTCACTTATATACCAAAGATGATATTATTCATCCATATTAAATCGTTATTTTATAGGAGAATGTCATCGAATTTTTAAGTGATTTATGGGGATTTTTAAAAGTAAGGAAAAAATTTTGGTTACTGCCTGTTATTCTCGTATTATTATTATTTGGAATTTTGATTGTATTATCCAGTAGCTCTGCAGTAGCTCCATTTATTTATACCCTGTTTTAATATGAAATCTTCCATATTTATTTTAGGAATATCTGCATTTTATCATGATAGTGCAGCTGCTTTAATTTTTAATGGCGAAATTATAGCTGCGGCTCAAGAGGAACGGTTTACTCGGCGAAAACATGATGCATCATTTCCAATCAATGCGATTGATTATGTCCTACAAGTTGCGAGTTTATCATTGCATGATATTTCCATGGTTGCATATTATGAAAAACCATATATTAAATTTGAACGGTTACTTGAAACATATCATGCCTTTGCGCCAATTGGAGTAACGAGTTTTTTATCCGCTATTCCAGTATGGATTAAAGAAAAGTTGTTTTTAAAAAAAGTAATTCGAGACCAATTAAAAGATCGTTATAACCATATTCCAAAAATTGTTTTTCCTGATCATCATTTATCACATGCTGCAAGTGCATTCTACCCCTCTCCTTTCCAAGACGCGGCTATTTTAACAGTAGATGGTGTTGGTGAATGGGCAACAACAACAATTAGCCATGGCCAAGGAAATACTATTTCTGTTATTCAAGAATTGCAATTTCCCCATTCATTGGGATTACTTTATTCTGCATTTACGTATTACTGCGGTTTTAAAGTAAATAGTGGCGAGTATAAATTAATGGGATTGGCACCTTACGGGGACCCTCTTTCTGATCAAACAAAAATATTTAAAGATAAAATAACCACCCATTTGATCGATATTCGAGAAGATGGCTCCTTTATCTTAAATATGGATTTTTTTAATTATCCTGTTGGATTAACGATGACAAAAGATAAGAAATGGAAGGGATTGTTTGGCATTAAACGGCGACTGCCTGAAAGTCCATTAACACAAGATATTATGAACCTTGCATTGGCCATTCAACAAGTTATAGAAGATTGTGTCATTAAATTAGCTAAAACAGCGCAAGCGATTACAAAATCAAAATACTTGGCAATAGCCGGTGGCGTTGCGTTAAATTGTGTCGCAAATGGCAAACTTTTAAAAGAAAATATATTTGAAAAAATTTGGATTCAACCAGCGGCAGGTGATGCCGGCGGATCGTTAGGTGCAGCATTGGCAGCATGGCATATAATGATGGAGAAAGAACGAAAGGTAATTAAAAATGATGCAATGAAAGGAAGTTTATTAGGTCCTCGATTTACTGATCAATCCATTCAAAATATGATCAGAAATTATAATGCCTCTTCACGCTACTATGATAATTTTGAGTCGTTATGCAAATATGCTGCTAATCAAATTAAACAGGGTGCTGTTGTAGGTTGGTTTCAAGGTGCAATGGAATTTGGTCCAAGAGCATTAGGTAATCGGAGTATTTTAGCGGATGCTCGGAATCCTGACATGCAAAAAAAAGTAAATCTTAAAATTAAGTACCGAGAAGGGTTTCGACCGTTTGCACCGATAGTATTAGAAGAAGAGCTTTCAAATTATTTTGAGATGAATCATTTGTCACCGTATATGTTAATGGTAGCCCCTGTTAATCAAAGCAGGTGTTATCAAAATATTAAAGTCCGTGAAAGCAACGATTTACATTCTCGATTATACCATTTACGTTCAGATATTCCTGCCGTAACTCATATTGATTATTCAGCTCGCGTTCAAACTGTTAATAAAAACGCCAATTCCCGATTATGGCAATTATTGCACCAGTTTAAACAACAAACCAATTGCGCTGTATTAATTAATACGAGTTTTAATGTTCGAGGTGAGCCTATTGTATGTACACCAGAAGATGCATATCGATGTTTTATGACAACAGAGATGGATTATCTGGTACTTGGACAATATGTATTATCAAAAGTAGATCAACCTGAATGGCTAGATAAAAAAGAAATCGTAAAATTAGATTAATGAATATCCGCAATACGCTAAAAAATAATTGGAGATATGCCTTATATGTAGTCGGAACTATTGTTCTATTTTTAATCGTCTTAGAATATTCTTTACAAAAAATATATCACTTGGGCACACCTCTTATTCATGAGTTTAATAATCCGTTGTATGGAACACGTCCTCTACCAAACCAATCACTGGTTCGTTTTACAGGCGCTCAGATTAATATTAATAATAAAGGGTTTCGTACAAATGATCATTGGGATGATAATATAAATAATAAAATTCTAGTTATTGGAGATTCTGTAACGTATGGCGGTTCCTATATTGATAATTCGAAATTATTTACAGCATTAATTCAAAATCAATTACCAGGATATCAGGTTGGTAATGCTGGTGTTAATGGATGGGGAGCCAAGAATATGGCTGGTTTAGTGGTGGATGCTAAAATTAATCCTGCCAAAGTATATATCACTGTCATTTTAGATTTTTCAAATTTTTATAGAGGATTATCAACAAACTATGGATGGTCTCAAAAACCGAAAGGCGCGTTGCATGAAGTAAGTCGGCATTATTGGTGGTTATATCGAAGCAAAATTATTAATTTTTTCACACCAGAATTAACTATAATGGAAAAAAAGGAACAAAATATTCAGCGCATTGAACACCTAAAACAAAATGTTCATAGCCTTAAAAAAATGGATACATATTTAAAAAAACAGGGATATCAACACCTTATTTTTATTACACCAACAAAAAGACAAATAACCCATGATCAAGCTATCGACCCATTGGCGTATAATGAACTTATAACAAATAATATTAACGTGATTTATCTTGTTCATGATCTTGTGGAAATCGGTGTTAGAGAATATCAGTCTGATATTAATGAATTATTTGTTGACCATTGTCATTTATCCCAGAAAGGACATCAAGTATGGGCTACTATAATGTTGCGTTATATAAAACAACATTTATCTCTTTAGAAATATGATTCTATTTACTATACCAGGGGATGTAAAGTTTTCTTATATACAGGTATAATTCTTACATGAGTGATTGCGGCAATGTTCAAAATACGTTTGTTAATTCAGAAGATGATGCTGTTAAAGAAGCGGTTAAACAGAAACAGATAACCGGCGTTTCTATTACTGAAAAGGCAGCAGAGCGCATTAAGCATTTTTGCAAAGTTGATGGCAAATCGTCCGACGAATATGGACTTCGTGTATCGGTGGTCTCAGATGGGTGTTCAGGTAAATCCTATACCATGAATTTGGCCCTTATTTCTGAATCTAAAGATGCAGGAGATAAAATTTTTGAACGTGATGGTGCAACGTTAATTATTGAAAAGCTTAGCTATTTATTTGTTGTGGGATCGGAGCTCGATTATAAGGAATCTTTATTGGCGTCCGGATTTGAGCTTGTAAACCCCAATATTAAGAAATCGTGTTCCTGTGGATCGTCATTCTCTATTTAAGATCGCTTTTTCTATTCTAGAGGGGTTTAAGGTGACGATTATCGTCCCCTTTGAGGCAAAACACACCTTACCTCCCCAGGGGAAATAATTTCCCCTGGACCCCTTATAATAATTTATTATGATTTACGCTAATATCAAATGCGTTATCCTAATCGCTTTAGAAAAAGAGCGACCCCCTACCCCTTTTTCCTCAGCTGTTTCCTGTACAACGTTATCTGCGTTACGGTCTGGTGATACACGAAAGATTAACCACAACACCACGATCTTGGTTATGATTACAGGCGTGGGTCCTAATAATGCGAAAGATGGAGCACAATGGGTACGAACACATATAGATCCATTATTTATAATCAATTTTGGGTCCTGTGGGACAGAAAACAGGTCCATTGAACTAGGATCGTCCGTTAATATCTCCGAAAAAGTTCTACCGTTTATGCCTGGGCTACAAACACACGTTCCTAAAACAGATATCATTGATATGGAGTCAGATGTCTATTTTTCTTGTTTTAAATCGCAACCCTTTCCCTTTTATTGCATTAAAACAGTCACTGACTATAATGATTGTAACTTAACCACTGATTTTAATGAATGGATTCCGACCGTTCAATCTGAATTTAGACACCTGTTTTATTGGGTATTCCCTCAAACAATATCAGGAGATCATATCTCTGTCGTTATTCCAACCTATAACCGAAGTGAGTATTTACCCCGTTGTATTGATTCTGTACTTAATCAAACAGTATTACCCAAAGAAATTATTGTGGTTAATGATGGCAGTACCGATAATACCACTGAAATTTTAGACCCCTATAACGATTCAATCAAACGCATAACGCTTCCCTGTAATAAAGGTGTCTCTTATGCCCGAAATCAAGGGATTAACCACGCGTCAGGACAGTGGATAATGCTATTAGACTCTGATGATGAATGGCGTCCTAATAAAATTGAGTCTCAGATAGCATATCTTAATCGTCACCCTTGCTGCTTTATTGTCCAATCGCTCGATCAGTGGGTAAGAAATGGAAAGGAGATAACACAACCGACTCACTTACAGAAGAAATCAGGGTGGATTTTTAAAGAGAGTTTAGATCGATGTATGATATCGCCGTCATCGGTCTGTTTTCATCGGTTGTTATGGGATCAATACGGACCCTTTAACGAAGATTATCCAGCCTGCGAAGATTATGATTTATGGCTTAAAATAACCCGTCATTTTCCTGTTGGCCTTGACCAAACAATAACCTTAACACGATACGCCGGTCATTCGGATCAACTTTCTTCAACTGTTCAATGCTTAGATCAGTTTCGGGCGGATTCTTTATTTCAGATGTATAACTTTGAACAAGATTTCCTTATTCAAGCACAAATTAAGACCGTATTACTCAAAAAACTAAGTATTTTGAGTAATGGGGCTAAAAAGAGGGGGCAGGATGCCAATTTTTATGAAGAGATGCGTGTTAAACTCCTAGCATCCACCTAAAATGTTGACAACAAGTACAATCAATCCTCTTTTCCTTTCACGATTTTATAAATTTAAATCAAATCTGAACTCAAAACAACGATACATCGAAAATATTTAATATAATATGACCAAAATTTGGGCTTCGGGGGGTTTACCCCTAGACGGTCTGAACTTGAATCTTCTCTGGGTGTTTGGAAACATATGTTGACGTTTCTGGTAGCGTTCTTGTTGATACAGATGAAAAGTCATCGTCTGGATCATCTGGAGTTACGCTGCTATATCCTGGAAAACAGCCACAAAGACCATTAGTTGCTTTTAGTATAGATTCTGGCACTGGACAACCAAGTATGAAGGCAGGTTCTGGAGTTGATTTAGATCTTCCAGTGGGTGGTATGGGTGGTAATTCATGCATTGTCAAAATATCTCCTATTGAGCTACTAAAGAAGGATAATCCCTTGCCTTCATTATCTACAGACTCAGAGGTTGCTTTTGCAGCGCTACTGGCCGGTTTAACAGCTGAAGTAGCCTGATTATCGCTAATAGAAGGAGAATGGGCTATTTCTATGTCCTCCATTGTATACTTATCTTCAGGAATAGGTCTTTTATCAACAAATTTGCTGTTATCACAGTCATTAGTGTCTCCTCTAGGAGGGCTACCATTGGCACTTAGGGGATCAATAAAAAAAGTATACTCCTCGCCAGTAGACGGGGGAGTATTATCGTTATTAGTAGTTTCCCCATGAGGACTACTATCAGTGCTTGGAGTAACAGACCTTTCTTCAGTAGTTAGGGTGCTAGCTTTTTTAGAAACATCATCAACAAGGCGATTCCACTTGCCATCATCAACAAGGCGATTCCACTTGCCATGATCAACAAGGCGATTCCACTTGCTCTGATTTTTATCAGGTTCTTGGGAAAGAGGAGAATCAGTAACCCATTTACGTAAGGCCTGGGTTGCATGATATCGTGGAAAAAACCACGATTTTTGAGCACCCTCCAACCCTTTAATAACATCCTCATCATTTGATACTCCTAGATATTTTAATAGATTTATCACTTTTTCAACCTCTTGACGGTGAGAATATGAAAGCGGACGCGATGCATCACGTGTCGTATAGAATTCTTGTAATCTAGGTAAACTTAATGTTGGCATGATTTAAACCTCACTTCTGTTCAAACATTTTCGAACTTCATCACAAAACAAAAGTATAAATTCCGCTCGATCTCGAAATTCTTTCTCATCATGTGTGACATCAGCTTTTTTGTGTGATGCCAGATCATGAAAGTACTTCTGTGCCTTCTCATTGTCTGATGACGATGATCGTCGCAATAGTAATAGTTCAGTGATCCTATCTTCGATCAGTGTGTCATCTAATTCTTGTGAAAAGAGTGCAGTTAAACTATCGGATGCCCGAATTGACGAGAGCGGACTACGGTCATCTGCTAATAGTCGTTCAAATGTCTCTCCATTTTTAACAACCCATTGATTTCGTACTAATGTAAACAATGCTGTGAATGCCAATGATGCCGATGCAAGGCAGCGTAACTTGACGGCGCCTTCTGTTGTATCTGACCACTCCGTTGTTGGTTCATGGTAAAGAAGAAACCCATAAGCCAAATGATTAATCCACGATAATACGGTATCAAAATACGCATTTAATGTTCGTATCTTATCTGACCACTGACTAATATCCAACGTATTCCGACGGACCCAGTTTTGGGCATCATTGTGATCCGGGAATTGTTCACTGTCCAAATGTTGAAAAAATGACGGTAAAAATTCATCCATATAGCGCTGACCCACTGATTTGAATTGACTGTGGTCTTCCATCATGTGCTTAACATCAGGAAAAATATGAGGGGACTCAGAAGATGATGAGCTGGGAGAGGACGATTCAGACGAAGAAAGATTATTAATAGCGTTTCCTAATTGTGATATCCAACTTTCATACCAGCTTTTTAATTTTTCTTGATGCTCATCGTTCATTGCTTTATATAACTTTTCTTCCCACAGAGGAAGTACCCCTTCCTTTTTATGAGTTGGATCAAACGACATACGATACAACGATTGAAGTGCTGAAAAGTCCTGGGGATCTTTCTCTCCCATTGAAATGAGTAACCGAATTAAGGTATTGCCGTGCTTTTTCATTAATTCAAGAGTTTTGGATTTATCAATGGTGACCGCCTCAGTCGCCCCATTTTTTTTAATTTCTTGAACGTCATCGTACAAATTTGTTAAATTGGAAACAACCGATTGAAGACGAATATGATATAAACGATCTTGAGTTGTATCGCCTAAAGCAGTGGTGTCTTCTTGTTGAATATAAGAAAAAAATGACAATTGTAAGTGCCAAAAATGCTTAACTAATTCGCGATGATATTGCGCTTCAGGAATATGAGTCCGAGTGACGGGTTTAACCAAGCAATTAAATACAGTACTAACACCAAATAACATATTTTGCTGAGGATCTGACAGTTCTTGAATACCAATGGTAGATAATGCGGCTAACAGATACATATACGACTGCAAGCCTCCTGCAACAGAATTAATGGCTGTCGACGGCTTGTCCCATGCATTACTATCAGGCAATCGCGCCAGTAATTCATCAACATCAGGTGCGTCTTTTGAACAGGCACGAAGTCCTGCATTGGGGAATCGGGGCAGTAAAAATAACGTACTGCATTGAATTAAGATATTACGAAGTTTAGGATCATCAAGTGTTTTTTTGTCAGAGCTAAGACTCTGAAGAAGCCCCTGGATATAGTCTCTTCGTCCTTCTACTAATCGAATTTGTTTAAACTCATCAAAATCGTAGGGGGTAGGTCTAAGGTCCGTAATATCTTTAATTAAACGCGCCATTGGCATGAGATCATCAGACCCTTGTTTACAGAGTCGTACAACTTTCAGAAGTGCGAGTGTACCAAGTGTACCAATAGCAGTACCTGCAAGACCACAAAGTGGGCCATTTACTAAATCGGAAACATCGCCATCCTCACAGGGAATGGGATGTAGTATAGTGCCACCGACCATCCCTATAAGTCCCGCAGACAGTGCAACAGGCAGTGTGGCAGAAGATGAAGTAACATGGTCTGACGTTCCCATACCGACTTCACAGCGTTGGCGTAGTGTTGAGGGGTGGTCAGAGCGACAACACATCGCGCATAATTCATACGCGATCGATGCAGCCATAGATCGGCCATACGTTGAAAGGGAACGACAAGCTCCGGTAAAACGAGTCTTAGTAAACGAATCCATTGCACGATGATGGACATCGGTTGCTTTTTTTACAAATTCGGTTGTCTCCGGAGCCTTACATGAAAACAATCGCTTAGCAGATCGACATGCAGAAAAAGAAACCTGGGGTTGATACGAAGAACTTTCCGAACTGATAAACCCTGATAGGGAAGGAGGAAATGTCGGGTTGCCCATTATAGTATTGCTCATTTTAATATGTTACTCCTTTGATAAAGTATTTTATTAATACTAACACTCAGTATCAATAAAATATGCGCATCCTTATT
>JACLAC010005323.1_pt1 | contig 10077 bp, 9 predicted proteins | sample 8027881 | NCBI WGS metagenome assembly JACLAC01 (sample SAMN15725517, study PRJNA655200) | protist metagenome | isolation source: fluorescence activated cell sorting (FACS) single amplified genomes of... | place: Spain: Blaines Bay Microbial Observatory, Mediterranean Sea | collected 2016-01-19 | reverse complement strand
CCCGCCCCAGGGCTATGGAGGCGGTGGACGGGGCCTCAGCGACCACGACATCAGAGCTCGATTGATCGAACGAGAGAAGGCGCGCGTCGCCAAGGACTATAGAGTTGCGGATGACATTAGAAGCGAGCTCCAGCGCGAGGGCATCCGCATCGACGACCTGAATCGCACCTGGTCGAGCGCCGACGGCCGCCACGGGCCGCGGCCCTCGGCTTATGATGATCCGAGCTTCCGAGGACCCGGGGGGCCGGGCTTCGGCGGCGGCGGCCACGGCGCGGACCCGGACCGCCACCGCGACAGGTCGCGGTCGCGGTCCCGCGGTCGTAGGCGCCGCGACCGGTCCGCGTCCAAGGACTCGGCCAAGAGCGGCGACAAGGAGGACTAGGCCGCGCGCACCTCCCCGCCGGCGTAAGGAAGGCGATCTACTTAGCTTATATCAGGTTTGGACTGGTTGTAATTGTTACGGTGCTAGAACTAGTGGGCAGAGCCCCAGCCCGGGCTGGGGGGAAGACACCGCGCGTCGCAGGTGTGGACTGCGCGAGGCGCCGGCCGCGCGCGCCCGAATCGCCCCGCGCGACGGAGTACGCGTCGACGGCGTCCGGACGCCGCAAGGCCCGGCCGATACGGCTCGAGCGACGCGTCGCCCGTCGGACTAGTAGCTTTTTCAAAGGCTAGTACCAAGTTAGCGCGGAGAGGCTGCCTCTCGCATCCTAGCGCGCGCCGCGGGCCTCGCCGTCCTCAGGGCTTGACGCGCCGCCGCCGTCGCAGGAGCCGCTTGCTCGAACACCCCGCAACAGCCCAGCAAGAGGCTGCCCGGCATCAGCGCCACCATGACCAATGTCTACCGAGACCCGCGCGTCATGGTCGGCAACTGGTCCGAGGACCGCGCCGAGCCCCTCGAAGGGGTCTTAGTAGATTACGGCTACCGCAGCTACAACACCACGTCCGGAGACGCGTTCCCGGTGCCCTCGAAGAGCCCGCCCAAGGACGCCGCGATGACCCGAGCGGCAAGGATGCAGCGCCGCGGCATCCGGGGCACCGATAGCACGTTCAACATGTCCCAGAAGGGGAATGTTTTCGAAGCGATGGCTCTGTCGGTGAACCCTGGAGATGGCACGGGGTTCACGTGGCGCGCGCCCGCGCCCGATCGGCCCGTGGGCCAGTACTCGACGACCTTCGGCGACACCTTCGGCCGCTTCAACGGCGAGCCCGCCGTCCCGGACCGGCCCGCGGGCGCCAAGCGGAAGGCCGACCGCGGGCGAAGCGCCACCGGAATGATCGGCGAGGTCTACATGATCCACGACGAGCCCGGTTTGGATACCAGGTGCCAGCGCGTCTGGCTGCCGAACAACGACCTCATCATCGACCCGGCCGACCGCGGCCACGTCAGCTCCGCGACGCTCGCGCGCGGCTGATTCGTTTTGATGGGGGCGGGCGCGCTAAGTATAGGCTTTCTTTCAACCGCGGCGACGGCTTTAACGGCGTTTGGCGTTTCTGCGGCGCACAAGACCCGTGCGCGGCAGTTCGCACCGCTTGCTAGTGTCTTACATGCCGCTAGCGCTGAATTCCAAAGCTGGCATTGGCGTCTATCGTGTTGTCGTAATTTGCAACTCGTGGCATCCACAAGTACTCCAAAGAAGCCTTGCTTGCAGTGCTGAAAGCAGTGCGGCCCGAGAGTGCTCCAAAGAGTCCATCAGCAAAACACCTCATTCAGCCTGGTTTGGGGAGCTCGGACAAATACGCAGTCGCAGCGATGAAAAAAAGACTCGGCACAGCAATGGCGGCTCGCCTGCTGCTCCTCGCGGCGACGTGCACGGCATTCCAGGCGCCCCGCCGCCACGCGGCGCTGCACCGCCTCGGCGCGACGTCGACGACGACGACCGAGATGTTCGACAGCGCCGAGGCCATCCTCAAACGCGAGGCGACACTAGAAATCGGCAACGTGCGCTTCACGCGCGTGTTAGAAGACGCCGACGACGATAGTGACAGGGAGCCGCTGCTTTATGTTCCCGGTATCGAATTTCGCGGCATTTCCGTCGCGGCGCAGCTCCCTAATTTAATTGAGAATGCCTACGACCCGTGGTACTGCTGGGTCGACGGGGACGATCGGAGTTCGTTTGATGACGTGGTCGACGCGGTGTCGCAATTCGTGCGAGACAAGGGCGGCATCTTAGCCGGAGAGTCGATGGGTGGTTTAATAGCCACCGCGGCCGCGCTGAAGCTGAGCGACGCCAAGAAGCTAGATAAGCTGCGCGGCGTCGTACTGGTCAACCCGGCCACCTCTTATGATAGGACGCCCTGGCCCCTCGGCGGCCGCTTAGTGTCCTCAGCAGAAGGCGTCGCCTACGCGGGCGCGATCGGTGCTGCTGTTGGTCTCTTAGCGTCGGACGGCTCCATGGTCTCCAAGTCTCTGCAAGAATTTTCTTCCCTGGATTTCTCCGGACTAGAAAGAGCCGTCAATGGCGCCCAGGCTTTGGCGGACTTGGTACCTCCGGAAACCTTGAAACATAGAGTCGAAAACTGGTTAGATGGGGGTTGTTCGAAGACGAACGAGCGGTTGTGGCGACTACGAAGAACGGGGCGCTCTTCCAAGTTCCTGGTGATCTGTGGTGAAGATGACCGCTTCCTGCCGTCGAAGGACGAGGCTCAGAGACTGAAGAAGGAACTCGATGCGGAAGCCATCACCTTGCGGGGCGGCGGCCACGCGGTCCTCGTCGATCCTCAAAGATTGGACTTCGGGAAAGCTTTGAGAAGCTCCAAAGCTTTATATGGGGACGAGATCCGCGCGCGCAAACTCAAGAAAGCCCAACGGGCCGTCGACGACTTTGTGCGGCCCAACGCGACGCAAATTAAGGAGACCCGTGATAGCGTCGTGGACCCTTTACGAAGGCTCGTGTCGCCCAAGTTCTTCTCGACCAGAGATGGTGTCGTGGTCGAAGGGTTGGCGGGCGTGCCCTCTCCAGAAAAGGGACGACCGGTATTGCTCGTGGGCAACCACCAGCTGTTTGGCGCGGACCTGTCGATACTCGTGGACGAATTTCTGAGGGACCGCGATTTATTGATAAGAGGTCTAGCTCATCCCGTGGCGACGAATGCACCTTCGTTGATAGATGGTCCGCAGCAAGGGCCGCGGCCGTCACCACAATGGTGGAATGATGGGAGACGCCGCGACGGTTTCAATGGCAACGGCGACGAGTCCTTCTTCCAGAAGTTCGGCGCGGTCGAGGTCTGTGTGGAAATCAACCAGTGCGTCTGGGTGCACCCGACAATTCTTCACTAAGTCATTTCCCGGCGATGACGCGGACATCCTGGCTCGGTCGAGCGGTGAGGAAACGGCATCGCCACGCCATCGAGCAGGCGTCGCGTCGATGACGTGGAGGTCGACGCGACGATTCAGCACGAACGCGTCGTAAAATTTTGATTTCCACACAGGTCGAGGTGACTCCAAGAAACTTCATACGCTTGCTGCAGCGCGACGAGTGCGTGTTGTTGTTCCCGGGCGGCGTCAGGGAGTCGAACCACGGCAAGGGCGAGAACAACCTCCTCTTCTGGCCGGCAGAGACGGATTTTGTCAGAGCGGCGGCCAAGTACGATGCTTTGATAGTACCGTTCGGCGCGGTTGGGGCCGCCGACTCCGTGACCTTTCTCCGCGACAAAACCGGCGAGCAGCCGAACATCCCGTCGGCGCGGCGCTGGGCGAACCGCACGGAGGACTTCCGGTTTCCCCTGGCCGTGCCCACGAACCCTCGCCGCTTCTACTTCCGCTTCGGGGAACCGATTTCTACGAGCGACGTGGACGCGTCGGATCGGGACGCGTGTGCGCGCGTCTATGCGCAGTCGCGAAGCTCCGTGGAGAGTTCGATCGCCTGGCTAGTGGAGGAGCGCAAGCGTGACGCGTTCGACTCGCCTCTGGTCAGACTGCCCTTCGAGGCCGTGGGTCGAGGGGCGCAGGCGCCGACGTTTACTCTGTAACACTGTTGATTGTCCACTACCCCTCCCACGGCGGAGACACAACTAGAACAGACCACCTTACGCCTTCGCCGCGTTCGAGTTCGGGCCGAAGCGCTTGCCGCCGACGCCGGCGACGACGTTCACGAACCGGCGGTTGTAGAGCATGCGCTTCTTCGCGCGGCCCGTCGGGAGCTTCTTCTTCTCCTGCTTCTCGACCTTGGGCGTCTGGCCCTTGACCTTACCGGCGCGCGCGAGCGAGCCGTGCACCTTGCCGCCGCCGCGTAACCGTAAAACGAGGTGGAGCGTCGACTCCTTCTGGATGTTGTAGTCCGAGAGCGTGCGGCCGTCCTCGAGCTGCTTGCCGGCGAAGATGAGGCGCTGCTGGTCGGGCGGGATGCCCTCCTTGTCCTGGATCTTTTGCTTCACGTTGTCGATCGTGTCCGACGGCTCGACGTCGAGCGTGATGGTCTTGCCCGTGAGGGTCTTGACGAAGATCTGTGTGGGAGATACGCGGTTATCGTCTGTGATTGTGTGTGCTGCGGCGGCGTCCGGCGGCGCTCCACCTCTCTCCTCTCTCGAGCGGCCGCGGCGGCGTCTTTGGCGGCCGGCGGGGCGACGAGCCGCTGCGCCAGCGTGCCTCGACCCGTTGGTGCCTTTGGTTGTCAGGTAGCCAGCGCGCGTCCTCCGCGACCGCTCGCCGGGACTCTTGAGCTGGCGGCGAGCGCCGCTTCACAGCGTCTCGGCGGCCAGCGGGGCGGCTGGCCATCGCGCAGCAACCCGGCGCCGCCGTGACCCGTAAGGGTGCTATTGCGGCTGTCTGGGTGTGCCGCGGGGTGCGCCGCCGCCCTCAGCCGTCCGCATGAGCCTCACTCCAACACGCTCGCTTATCGCGTATGGGCCGCCTCGCGAGCTCTAGTTTCTCATGCACTGGTCTCTTGCCTGCATTGTGGCTTCCTGGAGCGCTGTCTCTGTGTCGAATTACGTCTAGAGAGGGCTGTAAATCGCAGCTCGCTATTTTTGTCGAGCTGGCTAGTGTCTTTAGGCCGCTAGCTTCGATGTCACGGAAGGCTCCTGTGCGTCGTCCTCCCGTTTGATATTGATCCAACGACAACTGCTTACGAGCCGCGCGCTTCGAGATCTTCGAGAACCCGATTTGGCCTTGCCCAGCAGGAGAGGCCAGCCGAGTACTCATACGCAGGCGTTAGAATTGCAAGAGGAGTCGTCACGATTCCAGCAAAGACCACCCAAAACCGCTGCAGGTCGCAGAAAACCGCCACGGCACACAACCATGCTACGCGCAGCTCGCAGAGCCCTCAGCAGCACGCCGGCGCCGCGCGTCGCCGTCGTCGGAAGCGGCCCGGGCGGCTTCTACACGGCGAAGTACCTCCTAAGGGACAGCAAAGACGTGCAAGTCACGATCCTCGACCGGTGGCCCACGCCCTTTGGACTGGTACGGTACGGCGTCGCGCCCGACCACCCGGAGGTCAAGAGCGTGCAGGACGACTTCGAGGACGTGGCTACGGATCCGAGGTTCTCGTACGCGGGGCACGTCTTCGTCGGGCATCCGGCTGATTCAGGAGACCACGGCGGTCCCGTCGTGCCGTTGAACGAGCTCATGAATCTATATGATGCCGTCGTCGTGGCAACGGGCTGCGACCTGGCCCGTTCATTAGATCTACCCGGCGCTGAATTGCAAGGTGTCATAAACGCGCGCGACTTCGTCGGCTGGTACAACGCTGAACCAACATTTAATAATTTGGACCTGCCTTCTGTAAGCGACGAACTCCGAAGCGTCATCATAGGCCACGGCAACGTGGCCCTGGACTGCGCGCGCTTGTTAGCCGCGCCTCCATCTCATTTAGATAAGACCGATATACATGAGGATGCCTTCGAGGCGCTGCAGCGGCTCCCGTCGAAGCGTCTTATCCACGTCGTCGGGCGGCGCGGCGCGACGCAGGCGGCCTTCACGACGAAAGAGGTCCGCGAGCTCACGGAGTTGGACAATGCCGCGCTGGTCATCGATGATGATGAGTTAAAAGCGGGCGACACCGACGCGTCGCTTAAGGAAGGGAACGCACGGCCACTAAAACGCAAGCGCAAGTTCCTCGACCAGGTCGCCGCGTCGGACGTGACTGCGGAGCGCGAGGTGCACCTCCGGTTTCTGCGAAGGCCCGTGGCCTTCGAGGAGGGAGCCGAGGGCCGTCTGGGAGCCGTCGTCTTCGAGAAGTGCGTCCTGGAGGGTGACGTGAATGCGCAACGGGCCGTGGGAACGGGTGAGATGGAACGACTCGAGTGCGACCTGGCGGTCTGCGCCGTCGGCTACACCGCTTCTCCACCCTGCCCCGACGGCGGGCGCGCTGTACCGCAAGCCGGCCCGGCGGGGACCTACGCCCAGGTCGGTAGTAGGGTCGCGCCGAAGTTGTATTGCTCGGGCTGGGTGAAACGCGGCCCCACCGGCATCGTCGGCTCGAACGTCGCCGACGCGCGCGAGACGGCGGCCGCCGTGCTCGAGGACCTGGCTGCCGGTGGCGTGGCCGGTTATGGCGAGGGCACGTCGTGGGCGGACTGGCGGCGGATCGATACAGTGGAGAAGGCGAACGCGAAGAGTGGGGCGCCGCGCGCGAAGTTTTCGGACGTGGCGGAGATGCTTGCGGCGGCGGCGTCGTCGTGATGTTGTGTAAGTTTTTGTCGACCTAGGGTTAGGGTTAGTTACGTCGCGCCGCTCCTCATCAAATCGGGTTTTCCAGGGGCATGTGCGCTCGCGAGCTGCGGGCATCTGTGCCGGCGTCCTCGGCAACAACCGCGCGGTCGTCGTCCACGAGGGCCGGAGCCCAGAGAAACGTTTTTACGGGGACGGAAAGGACGAGCGGCGAAGAACAGCGTTCTGACGAGCGGCGTAAAATAGCTTAAATGCTAGTGGCGCAAAACTCACTAGGGCCTGTGTGCCCCGTACCGTTAACGGTACGGGGCACGGAGCACCGCGCGCCGATCCACGGCCGCTACGCGGGCAACACGTACCCGTGCCAACTCGGCGACGCGTGGTGGTGGTCGCCGGGCTTCGGGCGGGACGACTGCCCGGAGGGCGGGTTCTTTCGAAGGCCGGCCCGCGGCGATGGCGTCAACGGGGTTCGGTAATGCACATATCTATCAGGATTTTGCTAGTGTCTTTACAAGACGCTAGCTCGTTGCGGTCAGAGCTCGAGCGTGGAACGCCAGCGCTGGGCCGCTTCTTATCGAGCCATCTTATCCACAGGACTCCTCGTTGCGCTGGGGCAGCCCTGCAAAAGTTTACCGTGTTTCAGAGACAGCCAGCAGCGCTACACAGACCAGCTTCAGGAAGGCAGAGAATTCAGAGCCATGGCGCGGCGCCGCCCGCGACAAGCGAACTTTATAACCGTCGCCGCGCTCCTCTTGCAGCCCGCCAGCGGCTTCTACGCGCTCTCCCGACGAAACGCCAGGACGGTGCTGCGGAGCTCGTCGTCGGACCCCACAACAGATGACGACACGCCCGTCCCCGTGCAAAAGGCCCTCGCCGCGATGACGGCCTTCAGCAACCGCTACGTCAAGGTGTCCGGGACGAAATACTGCTCCGAGCCCTCTGTCCCGGCGGTCGTCATCCGCGGCCTGGCCGAACACAAGGCGGCGCTCGGCGCGCCGCTCTGCCCCTGCCGCAACTACGTCGACAAGGAGGCGGAAGCGAAGAGCGGCTACTGGAACTGCCCCTGCGTGCCCATGCGCGCGCCGGCGTGGAAATCAACGCCATCGAGCGGACGCAGAATGGATGTCCACACACAGGCGCGAGCGCCACGAGTGCCACTGCATGCTGTTCCTGCCCGAGGAGCACGGCTTCGCCGGCGACTCCGACGAGATCGGTTTGGCCGAGGTCGAGGAGCTGACGGCGAACTTTAAGCCGCCCCCGGAGTAAGACTTTCGTTCGGTATTATTATACACATTATGGTAATGAATTTCAGTGCGTCAGGTGCCGCCCCGACAGGTCCTGGGCGCGCTCCATGTGGGCGCGCCCCGCCCGGCCGGCCTGAGGCGACGCGGCCGTCGCCGCCGCGGCCGTCACGCCGGCGCGCCGGTCCATGATCGAATCCTGGAGCTGGTCGATGACCGTGAGCTCCTGCTTGATATTCATAGATTCGATGTCGGCCACGCGTGAAGCGCCTCTCCTTAAAGACAAGTGGCGCTGGTTCGCGCGCGCGGCTCTCCTAAATTCGGCCTGGGCGAACTCGCGGCAGTTCTCCAAGTGGTGCTCGAGCTGCATGAGGCCTTCTCCTAATTCGTCCCGGTCTTTCGAGGTGATGATCCCTTTGCGGTGGAACCCTTCAAAAATATGATGTTTGACGCCTACGAGTACTTCTGCCGCTAACAATGCATCTACTCTTGCTCGAGCATGCGCCGGTAACTTCGCCGCTTCGTCTTCGCACTGCTTGATTTGCGCGTCGATCTCCTCCTTGAACGAATCCCGGGCGTCCACCGCAAAGGCACTACTTTGGACAAAGAACGCAAACACCTCATCCAAATGTTTGGACGTCCGCATATACGCCGCATGGAACGCCGTTATTAGATAATATCTCTCGGTCTCCGTCGACCAATGACTAAGTGAAGAGATAATCCTATCCCCGAGGCACCCTCTTTGTTTCAACCCTTCGAGCCACGACACAAAGAGTTCCACGCATTTCTCAATCTGGGAATACACAGGTATGGACTCCGTACTCTTCCTGAGTACGACCTCGAAGTGGTGCAATTTCGTGTGCACGTTCTGCAGCTCGACGTCGCAAGAGAAAGGTAATATTTGCGCTGCGAAACTGCCTCTCGGCACTAGTCCCTTCTCGATCATCTCCCAGAACTCGGCTTTTAGAGCTCTTAAAAACATGCCCCGCATCCTTTGGAGCACCTGTTCGTTGCTCTCTGACGCAGCTTCCTTATCCGCGGCATCGAGATCGTCCTCGGTAACGTTGCCCCCATACACACCCGTGTCATACGCCAGAGCTTCTTGCACGACACCTAGTCGTGTGGCTGCTCGTACCCGATTCCAGCGCTGCGTCGCTTGCCTTTGTAAAGAGCTTTTCTCGGCTTGTGCTGCTCCGTGCACGTCCAAGCCGTACTTGGCCACGATGTCATGCAACGCGATGGCCGCCGCATGGGCCGCTGCTGATTTGGCATATGCTCGCACGTGCCTCGTATCCGACGATTCTACGGTCATTCCTAAATAATCGAGTAACGTCTTGCACGACCAGCCATTGATGAGCAGTGTTAACATCGCAATTCCACTCACCAAGAAGAGCAACTGCTCCGCACTTTTGGCTTCATCAGTATGAGCTCTTTCCTCCTGCACAACTAACGCTAATGCAAGACCAACCGCCCCGCGAAGCCCGCCCCAGGCCATCACAACTCCATCTTTCCACTCCAATTGGTGCGCATGACTATACCGCTGTTCCAGCCATTTTAGTATAGGCCACAGCATCGCAATGGTCAAACATCGGATAACCACCAAAGCGAACCACGTGAACAAAAGCCAGCCAAAATCTGCCACGTCCAGCCAGTCGCCCTTGCCGCCGCTGTCCTTCCAGTTCTCACACACTATTTTGCCCGTCAGGCTGCCCGCTAACCTGTGTGGACATCAACATTTTACGGCGCGTACGCCATCGACGCGACGCCTGCTCGATGGCGTGGCGATGCCGGTTCCTCGCCGCTCGACCGAGCCAGGACGGCTGCGTCATCGCCGAGAAATGACTTAGTGGACAATTCTCGGGTGTCCCCGACGCCCGACGCACTGCTTGATTTCCACACAGCAGCTAACATGAATACCACGGTATTGCCCACATACTCGAGGAACTCCCAGACGGCGTGCACCGTGTGCGCCTCGTCCACGTAGACCCAGCCGTACCTCGCCACACATAGGGCGGCCATCACGGTAGCTAGGACGCCCGAACAGCCGCAGGCGATTTCGCTGAAGTAGAACGAGGCGTAGGCTACGATTATCGTCGTCGTGATCTGCAATGTCGTGCTGACTTCGTCGAACTTGCGCTGGCACAACCGTAGACACAGCAAAGCCGCGCCGCCAAAGGCCAAGCCAATGAAACAACCTCCAAGAACCATGCGAGCGAAGAACTCGATAAC
>JACLAC010019840.1_pt1 | contig 10079 bp, 7 predicted proteins | sample 8027881 | NCBI WGS metagenome assembly JACLAC01 (sample SAMN15725517, study PRJNA655200) | protist metagenome | isolation source: fluorescence activated cell sorting (FACS) single amplified genomes of... | place: Spain: Blaines Bay Microbial Observatory, Mediterranean Sea | collected 2016-01-19 | reverse complement strand
CAGCCAAGCCCCGATGTGCGGAGCAGCGACCGTCAGCGGTGGTTCGTAACCGGTGTGCCAGTGGTACTGGTGCCGCGAATGCAGGATGTGGCCGAGGTCCCCGAGGACGTGCGAGCGGACCAGTGCACCGCGATCAAGGACCGAGGCGACTTTCTCGAGTCCGTCGGAAATGAACTCGCCGTCGATCGCCGTTGGAATCGCGGGAAACGTGCTGAGGACCTGGCTAGCTTTCACACCCGGCGAAAACGGCGTGTAGCGTTTCGGATCGAACGTCTCCGTATGGGCCATGCCTCCGCCCATCCAGAGGACGATCAGAGTGTCGGCTTTCGCCTCGGGAGCCTTCGGTTTTTCCTCGGCTCGCGCGTTCCGGGCGAGTGTGACTCCGCCAGCCATCGCAGCCATTGAGGCGAGCACCTCGCGGCGGCTCCAGGGAATTCGTGAGTCAGTGGGAAAGAGTGAGTTCATCAGAGTATCCTGAATCTCCGAGATCAAACGTCTGGCGATTTTATCCGTCGAAGTTTCGCACTCGCCAGTCGCCAGAATCGAATGCTGCGTTTCTGTCCGCTATGTTTCGGGCCGAGCCTGGAACGGTCAACCTTTTGATGAGTGGAACGGACAGCGAAATGGCAACGGTGAAGTTCGAAATCCCATCCGAATTCAAACGATATGCCGGTGGCGAGAACTGTTTCGAGTTGTCTGGTTCGAGCGTCGGCGAAGTTCTCGACCAGCTTCTGGAGTTGTGTCCTGACCTGCGTATTCGCGTCATGAATGATCGTGGCGAGTTGTATTCTTATCTCCCTCTTTTTCTGAATGAGGAAAAACTGCCAGACCGGGGTTACCGTTTCAGAACGCTCAGCGATGGCGATCAGTTGGAAGTGGTCGCCATTGCATCGGGCGGATGATGGCATCTCGCGGGACATATCGCCCCTGCCAGGGCAGGCATCGCTGGAATGTGAGTATTCATGTTTGCGTCAATCATCGGACGCCTCCATAATGACTGGCAATCCATAAGGGACAGCATTCTGCCTCCTTTTTGCAGTCTCACGGATGGGCTTCGACGTTTCATACAGTCGAGGGGCTCGCCAAAGATGTCCGATAGTGGTGCAAAACCTGCAAGCGTAGCGGAAGCGAAGCCGGTTCAGAAAAAGAAAAAGAAGAAGGTCATCCAACTGGGTGACTTTCTTCTTGTCCGCAAGCTCGGCCAAGGAGGCATGGGCGAGGTCTATCTCGCCAATCAGGTCAGCCTCGACCGGAAAGTGGCGCTTAAGATTCTCTCGAAAGAGATGGCCAAAAAGTCCGGCTTCACCGAACGGTTCGTCCGGGAAGCCCGCGCGATGGCGAGGATTGATCACCCGGCCGCCGTCAAAATTTACGCCGCCGAGTCCGACAAGGGGCTCCACTACGTCGCCATCGAATACGTGAAGGGCACCAAGCTGGAAAAGGATGGCAAACAGCTCCTGATGAACAGCATGCAGGACTGGATGGATCAGCTGGGCAAAGTTCCCGTCGGCGACGCGATCCACATTATTCTTGAATGTGCAGACGCCCTGCAGCACGCTCACGATCTGAACATCGTGCACCGCGACATCAAGCCGGACAACGTTCTCGTGACGGATACCGGAAAAATCAAAGTCGCTGACTTCGGTCTCGCCAAGGCCGTCGACGACGAAGACATGTCGATGACGCAAAGCGGAACGGGCCTGGGAACACCGCTCTACATGCCACCCGAACAGGCTAGCGACGCGAAAAACGTTGACCTGCGGACTGACATCTACGCTCTCGGCGTGACCTTTTACTACCTGCTGACCGGCAAACTGCCGTTCAAAGGTGACACCGTTCTGAAGCTGATCATGGCCAAAGAGAAAGGCCAGTTTGAGTCGATGAGAAAGCTGAATCCGGAAGTGCCGGAACGGCTCGAACTGATCGTCGACAAGATGATCCAGAAAGAACCGAAGCACCGCCACGCCAACTGTGGCGAGATCATCGCGGCTCTGGAAGAGCTGCAGCTGGAAAGCGACATGCTCAGCTTCATCAGTACGGAAGCGACCAGCGGAGGTCGCGGTGGCCGCCAGCGAGTTCGCATGGGCTCCTCGGCAGCTCACGGTTTCGCGACTTCCGGTGAGACGGTGCCGGTTTTCCGGACCTCACAGGAGGATGCTCTTGCCCAGCAGGAATCCCAGACAGCCGACATCGCCTGGTACATTCAGTTCAGCGATGCCAAGGGCGAAACGCAGGTCAATGAAATGACGACCCGCCAGCTCCAGCAGGGCATCCGGGCGTCAGTCTTTGATGTCAAAGCAAGGGCTCGAAAGAAAGATGCCGGCGGCGGATTCCTACCGCTTGCGGCCTATCCCGAATTCCAGGACCTTGTCAAGAAGAGGCTTGTGATAGAGGAAACCAGTGTCCGCAAGGAAAGCATGAAGGACATGTACGCCAGGGTCGACAAGGAGCAGCGAAGTCGAAAACGCTGGCTTTGGCTGAAAAACACGTCAGAAAATGTGCTCGGTGGTTTCGGGCTGGTCGTTTACCTAGTTGTCGTTGCGGCAGTTCTTTTCGGCGCGTATTGGGGAATTCGCTACTACCTCTATCCAATGATTACAGATCAGCTGGACGAGGCGAATCAACCAACCCCGATTGAGCAGGCAGAAGAGATCGAAAACACCAACTGAGTTGAGTGCGAGGAGGGAGACATGACCGTCAGCGAAGCTGTCGGCCGTCCAATGGAGATTTTACTGGTTGAGGACAGCGTTGTCTCAGCCAGGCTGACGATGGGAGCCCTCAAACAGGGCAATGTCCAGCACCGTATGACCTGGTTGACCGATGGCCAGGACGCTCTGGAATTTGTCTATCAGAACGGTCGCTTTGCCAAAGCACCCCGCCCCGATCTTATTCTACTCGACTTGGGTTTGCCGGGTCGCGATGGGCGAGAGGTTCTCGCCGACCTGAAAGCTGACGAAAAATACAAACCGATTCCGATCGTCGTTCTGACCGGCTCCACTGCCGAGGAAGACGTCGAGGCGGCGAAGAAGCTCAACGTCGAGGGCTACATGACCAAGCCGGTCGACATGGAACAGTTCCTGAACCTCGTCCGGAAGCTGAAGAACTTCTGGCACACCGAAGTCATCCTGCCCGCCCATGAGTAGATTCTCGAGTCGCTCTCATAGTGCGTTCAATGCCAATTCGAGTTCTGCGATCACGTCCTGTGCCGCGTCGATTCCGACCGACAGACGCACCAGACCGTCACTGATTCCCCAGGCCCAACGGTCTTCGGCTGGCACGAACTTGTGCGATGTTCCCGCCGGCCACGAAATCGTCGTGCGACAGTCCGCCAGTGTCGGGGAAAACGGAATCGTCTCAGCAAGCTGTCGAAACAGTGGGCGAACTCCCTCGGCTCCATTGGCGAGTTCGAACGAGAGCATTCCTCCACAGCCATTCGGCAGAAATCTCTGCGCGAGCTCGTGCGAATCGTGGCTCGCCAGCCCGGGATAAACGACGCGAATGACCGCGGCGTGATGCTCAAGGAACTCCGCAATCGTCTGAGCACTCTCGGAAACCTGCTTCATCCGCAGCGGCAGTGTCCTCAATCCGCGCGAGGCCAGCCAGCATTCCATCGGGTTCGCGTTCAGTCCGAACAGGCTTGTGACTCGACGGACGCCGGTCATCGCTGATCCGCTGCCGACGACGACTCCCAGCATCACATCACCGTGTCCGTTGAGGTACTTCGACGCGCTGTGAAAGACGAGCGATGCTCCATACTCGATCGGGCGAAACAGGCAGGGCGTCCCGAATGTGTTGTCCACAACAACCGGTACCTCACCCATCGCCGCTACGATCGCCGGAAGGTCGATCACTTCCATCAAAGGGTTCGAAATACTCTCAACGAGGCACAGCTTCGTGTTCTCCTGCCGCGCTGCTGCGAGGGCACCCGGACTGTTCGCGTCACAGAACGAAACCTCGATACCGAAGCATCTCTTCAGTTCGGAAAGCTGCTGCGAAGTTCGACCGTAAAGAATCCGCCCGGCGACAACGTGATCGCCGGTCTTCAGATGACTGAGCAGAATGGCCGTGACGGATCCCATCCCGGAGGCGCAAACCGCCCCCGCTTCGGCCCGTTCCAGCTGCGCGACATCGGCCGCGAAAGCGGCGTGGTTGGGATTTCCGTCCCGAGTGTAGATGTAACCGCACTCAACTCCGCTGACGACGGCATCCAGTTGTTCGACACCGTGCAGGTCGAAGGCTGTTGTCTGATAAATCGCCGGGTTGCTGGGGCGAGTCGTAAATTCGTCCGCCCAGCCACCGCGGGCGCAGATCGTCGGGTCGTCAGGTTGAGTCAACGTAAGCCTCGCGAGCGTTAATGCCGTGTGGACGTGATCCAGACCCCGACGTTGTTCCGAGTCCAGCCAGAATACTCCCAGAACTGCTGGCCGGCGTCATTGTCGAGGATGACTCGAACATTACAGCCGGGGACTCCCGTTTTTGCGAGCCGCTCAAGGCATTCGTCGACGCTATTTTGCCTGAGTCCCTGCCTGCGGAATCCCTCGGCGACTGCAAGATGAGAGAGGGAGCCACTCCGGCCATCGTACCCGCACATCATGGCGGCGACGATTCGATTGGTGCCAGAATTGCGACAGGCAGGCTCAGGCGCCTGCCTCTCTCAACGGCCAAGCTTCCGGCGACACTACGAGAGCACGGGAAGTTCGACTTCGAATTCCGGCGAGCCGGCAACAGCGGGCTGAGGGGTCCCGGTATCCTCGCCAGAGCCAAGCAAGTCGGGTGGCTCCGGTGCTGTGCCCTTCCCCGATCCGAGCAACGTCAGTTTCGCTGTCTTGAGGAGACCGCTCAGCGAGCCGAATGTTGCCGCCACCGCCGACGGCTCGTACCCACTGTGGACCATGCAGTCAGTGCACCTGGGATTGCCGCTGCAGTGGCCGTAGTTCGACCATTCGGTCGTCTCCATCAGCTCCAGGAAACTCGCACAATGGCCCTCGTCCACCAGGTAGCACGGTTTCTGCCAACCGAAGATGTTGTAAGTCGGGTTACCCCAGGGCGTGCAATTCAGCTCGAAGTTACCTTTCAGAAATTCGATAAACAGCGGCGACTGATTGAATCGCCAGGACTTCTTCGGGTTCGAAAGAATCCGCGAGAACAGATTCTTTGTCTGGTTTCGAAGGAGGAAGTGTTCCTGATCCGGAGCTTTTTCGTACGGATAACCGGGCGAGATCATCATCCCCTCGACCCCCAGTTCCATCAGCTCATCGAAAAACGGTCGGTACCGCTCGGGTGCGGCGTCGTTAAACAGTGTCGAGTTTGTCGTGACGCGAAACCCGCGTTTAACTGCCTCGCGAATGGCACTCACCGCAATTTCATATACACCGTTGCGGCAGACGGCTCGATCGTGCTCCTCTTTCGGCCCATCGAGATGGACGGAGAACGTCAGGTATTTTGAGGGCGTAAACTCCGTAAGATGCTGCTCCAGCAGCAGGGCATTCGTGCAGAGGTAAAGGTATTTTTTCCGATCGATGAGTCCCTCAACGATTTCGTGGATTTGCGGATGCAGCAGTGGCTCGCCGCCAGGAATCGAAACCATCGGGGCGCCGCACTCGTCGACGGCGTGAAAACACTGCTCCGGCGAGAGGTGCTGCTTCAAGACGTCCTGAGGAAACTGGATCTTGCCACAGCCGGCACAGGCCAGATTGCAGCGAAACAGAGGTTCAAGCATCAGCACTAGTGGGTATCGCTCGACGCCGCGCAGTCTCTGACGCAGAACGTACGATGCCACGGTCCACATTTGCGATACTGGAACGCCCATGAATCCCCCAGGCTGTTTGCTTGTTCCGGCAGTCTTCCTGCTCTGCTGAGATGCTTCATAGCCAGATCGGCTTGCTGCGTCAGCGCGGGTTTCCCGCTCAAGACCTGCTTCCCTGTCAGTCACTCAATCCGCGCAGGCTGTATACCTGCCGCACTTTGTTCAGCCGGACCAATGTTGGCGAGCCCAGTCTCCGGAACCCCCCTCCCAGTGCCGCGTCGTAGCCCACGGTGCAGTTGGAAATTCCTGAGACATTTTCACTCGAGCGGGATTCAACTGAACTGACAGCGCGACTGACACGCAATTCTCGAGAGGTTCCGCCAGCGCTGAATCGCTGAATAAAGTGAGAGTCGCTCGAGCATCTATGTGCGAAGGTGTCCTGCCGCTCGCAGTGCACTCTGCAGTTTCCTGGCCAGGTCCAAGACAACATCGCCGCGCCGTGAGCTGACATCGTTGACCTGCCAGAGATCATCCGGCAGTGCGTAAAGCCTCGCCACAAACTGCAGTTCGTCTTCATCCTCAATCGTTTCACTTTGAAGCATCACCGTGTCGGGCAGAATCAGCAGCCACTCGCGATCCCGGTACGCCAATTCGCCTGACGAAGACAGGTGCAGCAGCGAGTCACGCCTTCCGTTCGGTGTAACGAGGCTTGTTCCCGAGAATGGTATCGCCAGTTCGATGCCAAGAATCTCTGTCAGCGCGGGAAACAGATCCTGCGGACCACTGAGTGACTGACTACGAGTTCCGAATTCTGACGAACCGATCTCGTGAATCACCATCGGCGTCTGCAGCTGTTCGTCACAGAGTTCGGACTCGTCCTCGATGAACGCCCGCCGATCCCCGACGACGTAACCACTGGCCGCCGTCACAACCAGCACGGTTTTCCCGGTTTCGCTGTCGGCTGGAGTCTCCGTTCCTTCTTCCAGGCCGCGAACAAGCCGCCCGATCCAGTGATCCAGCAGCGAAACATAGCCCGCAAAGATGTAGCGGGATACCAGCCGCTCGATTTCGCCCGATTCGTTCTGTAGTTCGGCTTCGGGCTCATTGGGCGAGGGGGCTTCCGAGAGGATCGACTCGGCCAGCGCAGGGTTCTCGATCAGCTCACGCAGAATACCGGTCGGGTCGAAGTCGCGATGCGAATCCGGCTCTGCCTCAGCATCGTCGAACGGTGTCTCCGGAATGACCGTCTCCCCCGTATGCTCGTCCCATTCTTCCTCCTCGTCATCGCCTTCCAGTTCGTTGAGGTAAAGGTCAGCGAAGACGCGGGGCGGAATCCACGGCGACGGCACGCCGCGCGAATGCAGCCACAGCAGCTCTCGCTGTCCTGGTTCCAGAGGTGTCTCCCAAACTTCCAGAGCCCGCTGCACGAGTTTCGCGAACGGTGTTTCCGCATGGTCCATGTCGAAGGAGTCTTCGACCTCAACCTGCTCCCACGACGAAAACGCGTCCAGCGGCAATCCCTCAGCCCGTTCTGTAATGAGACGGCAGTTCACGCCAGCCGTAACGAGGCTCGCGACCGTCGTCTGGGCACCTGTTTTCGATTCCTGCCCCGCCAAATCAAAGTACTCGAGTTGACCGGTCCACCACGGGTGTGCGGGGCCTGACTCGCCCGGTAATTCCGCGAAGTGCTGCTCGAAAACGGTCGAACGGGCCGCCAGTTGATCGAAGGCGGGTGTCTCTATCCACTCGTTGCCGTAGCACGCCAGCATGCGGGCCGGCAATCGGTCGAAGGTCAGTACAATCAGTCGCATGTAGAATAGGGATTCGATGAAATGGTTCGGTTCCATGACTGAGACATCGATTACCAGTGTCAGGCTCAGTCGATTCCTGCGGACTCTACTGCGTGGTCTGAAATTCCGGAATCTTCAGCAGCGTCGTGTCCTGCTGGTAGAGGGCAGGTGGGGGTAGTAGACCTCAAGAATGAGGATGCTCATGCAGGTCGAATAATGCCGCCCGCCGCGAACATCGAAATCGCGGTTGGAATACCAGCTTCCCTTCCCACGCCCACCGGATAGCTGTGTACTGACTAGGAAATTGCGCATCTTTGAATTCCAGTTCGTCCACTCGGGCCCACCGAAGTGGTGCAGGATTTGCGAGATGTAGTAAATTGCGTAGAGGTCGTTTCGCATCGGGATGCGGACGCGAGAGCTGTTTGACTTTCGTACGAAATGTCCGTCTGGCACTCAGCGGGTCGAGGTACATCGTGCACAGCACCCCGATGGAAGTTGTCGCGATTGTTCCTCCGTATCGACTCGTGTAGCCGAAGTCTCCGTCGGGAGCACAGATATGCGCCAGAAATTCAAGCACCTTACTGCGAGTCGACCGCGACACACTCAGCCCGGCCATCCGGCCGCTCACCAGTGCCATCACCTGCCAGCCGACGACCGACGTGTCACTTTGCTGGTTAATCTTGTATCGCCATCCACCCCGAATCGGATCCTGAGCCCCGGAGATGTAGTCCAGAGCGTCCTGGGCGTGTTGCTTCAGCGCCGGGTCTTTCGTCATGCCATAGGCCTCGCACAGAGCGATCGAAGCCGTCCCCTGAGCATAGAATCCGGAACTGCCTTCCGGAGTATCCCGCGACAGGTCGTACAGTAACTCGCCCATGCACGACTGCGCGACGAGCCATGCCAGCGCCTTGCCGACCTCTTTCTGATATGGCCCGTCCTTCTGCGTGTATCCGGCCCCCAGAAAACACAGCAGTGCCATGCCGGTGGCCCCGGTCGCGCAATCGTACGTGCTAGGGTTGAGGCAACGTGTCGTACACGTGGGGAGTTTGTGCCGGAAGCTCCACGAGCCGTCTGGTCGCTGATGCCGCAGCAGCCACATGAGTCCTTCCTCGACAGCCGATTCGCTTTTCTCTGTGCCGCCGTGAAGCATCGCCAGTTGAGCTCGGTTCTGAACCGTGCGTCCTTCGAGCCCCTGCCTGGTCAGCGTCTGCCACTTCGGTTCCACCGTGACTGTGTCCAGAAGCCCTTCAGGACCCTCGAATGAGATCTCCGAAACCTGGCCTTCGCCCGGCTTGACGCTCGAGTCCGTCTGCTGGCGAGTGATCCTCGAAATCTCCCGTTGATTGGGAGGCATCTCGATCTTGACTTCTTCGGTGGTAAGTTCTTCCAAGTCTCGAAACTCCGACTCCGCAACCGTGCTCCCGATGCGGCCGTCGATGGCTGAGGCATCATCGATCTGACCAATCTGAATAACGATCAGCGCGAGAATTCCAAGCAGCACCAAATGGACAACGACGCTGACAGCCGTTCCCGTCAACTGACGTCGACGCATCCGCAGCCAATTGCAAATCCACTGCAGCTTCGTCGCAGGCTCCGCCTCCTCGTCTTCCTCTTCCGTCGCCTCCGCCAGGTCAAGTACCGGAACATCGTTTTCGACAGCGGTCTCATCGGCATGTGGCACAGGACAAAGCGATGCCGCAACGACCGTTTCGGCCTTCGAAGCATCCTGAGTCAACTCACCCTCGTCGAGTGCCTCACCGGGAACGGTTACCTTGCCGACCAAAAGAGACTCGGTACGAGATTCGTCTGAGCCCTGTGCCGTTTCGCTCTCTGTGTGTCTCCAATCCGCAGACCCGCCAGCGACCATCTCAACCGACTGACCACAGGCCGGACGGTCTGAGGAAGACTCCTCAACCAGCACGTCTGTGGGAACATCGTGTGTCGGCTCATCGGCAACCACCGTACTTGCCGAACGCTTTTCTGGCTCGGGGAGGGTGGTGACAGGGCCGGAGCTGTCGATGCCCGGCAATCCCAAGAGCTGCTCGTTCACTCCGTCCGCTGAGTCTCCCCCACTGTCTATGCCAGCTTTGGAATTCTCGGCGACAAGGCTTTGCGTTTGAGAATTCCCACCGCTGATCTCGAACGGACTTGCTGAATCACCCGCTACCAGCCACGTCGCCTCGACCGGAATGTCGCCGGATGGCTCGTTTTCTGCATCGCCACCCGAGATCACTTCGCCGCAACCGGGACAGCGGATCAACCCGACTTGGACGTCATCATCCAGAACCTGAACTTCCGACGCACAGACGGAGCACGCATCCGTTACGCAGTTGAACGTCTTGAGGTTCAGTTCGGTGGCCACAATCAACTCTCGCTGACGGGAAGGCAAAGCGTACCAGAGAACTCGCGCAGAGACAGTCCGAATAGCAACTGGCAGCAGCGAGAAACACGTTATTCACGGCGGAATTCGACAGACAAAAGCGGCGATGTGAGGCAAATTCGGATTTCCGCAGCCGCTACTGTGGCTCTTCAAACTGATTGAG
>JACLAC010016214.1_pt1 | contig 10081 bp, 5 predicted proteins | sample 8027881 | NCBI WGS metagenome assembly JACLAC01 (sample SAMN15725517, study PRJNA655200) | protist metagenome | isolation source: fluorescence activated cell sorting (FACS) single amplified genomes of... | place: Spain: Blaines Bay Microbial Observatory, Mediterranean Sea | collected 2016-01-19 | reverse complement strand
GTCAAAAACGTATGAAATGCTGCTGCTGCCACTTGATCATTTTCAAGGAAGAAAAAAAAAAAACTAAAAAAAAAAAGATAAAAAAATTAATTAGGTTAGGTTAAGTTAGGTTAGGTAAAGCAATCATTGTGATTTTTTTCATTGAATGGGATCCGCTCTCTCTCTCTCTCTCTCTCTCTCTCTCTCTCCGCTTGACCCCTCAGAAGGGTGCTGAGGTCTTCGATTACAGATCGAGCGCTGTGTTGTGGCTGAAGGAAGCTTCCTTTCAGTAAGGCTCGTGTTTTCTTTTGATCCGGTGATTGCCCGGCTTTGTTCGAGTGCTTGATCACTTAGATAGATAGATAGATAGATAGTGTGGAAAAGGGCGTAAGGGTGAAAGGTAAGAAGATGTCGTCCTCCACAAGCTCAAGCAAGAGCAAGCCCAGCCCGGAAAAAGTTAAAAAGGCGCTAAGAGCGCTGCTCAAGCTCCCACAAAACAAATACTGCGCTGACTGCCCGATCAAAGGGCCAACATGGGCGTCCATCAATCTTGGCGTCTTCGTGTGCCTGCAGTGCTCAGGAATTCATCGAAATCTAGGCGTTCACATCAGCAAGGTTCGCTCGACCGAACTTGATACGTGGCAGCTGGAGTGGTACCAGGTAATGAAGAAACTGGGCAATAACCGCGCAAACGAGTATTGGGAAGCGCGAATGCCCAAGGGTTTTGCAGGCAAGCCTACTGCCCAAGAAGCAGAAGCGCTCTCCTACAAACTGAAAAAGTTTATCACGGATAAGTATGAGAAAAAACTCTGGGTCGCGACGGGCAAGTCTGGATCCGCTGGTGGCAGCAAGTCTTCTAAAAAAAGTAAAAGGAAAGCCGAGAGCGACTCAAGCAGTGATAGCGACTCATCGGACTCAAGCAGTAGTAGTGATACTAGTAGTAGTAGCGAAGATGAGGCCACAAAGAAAAAGAAAGAGCGCGCCCGCAAGAAAGCAGCCAAGGCAGCTGCTGCAAGCAAAAGCAGCGTGACAAAAATCAAACCTGCTGCGGTAGCAAAATCGGCTGATGCCGATTTGGATCTATTCGGGGACTTTTCGTCTGCACCAGAAACTGGGTCATCTGGTGTCCAGCAAATTACCCAGGGCATTGCCGCGGCAGGGCTTGGGGCCCCACAACAAGCCCCCTCAGCGCCAAAATCAATCGACCTTTCCTCGTTGTACGGTAGCAGCGGAAGCAGCAACAGCAATGCTTACGGAATGCAGCAGCAACAGCAGCCCCAGGGCATGATGATGCAGCATCAGCCCCAGGGCATGATGATGATGCAGCAGCAGCCCCACGGTATGATGATCCAGCAGCAGCAGCCTCAGGGCATGATGATGCAGCAACCAATGAATGGGTTTCAACAGTCTCAGCAGCAGCAGCAAAGTAAGCAATTTAACCAGCAGCAGCTTATACAACCACAGCTCATGCAACCGCAGCAGCAGCAGCAGCAACAGCAACAGCAACCCCAGCAATTTATGCAACAGCAGCCTCAACAGCAATTCATGCAACAGCCGCAACAGCAGCCTCAACAGCAATTCATGCAACAACCGCAGCAGCAGCAGCAGCAGCAGCAGCAATTCGTGATGCAGCAGCAGCAGCAGCAGCCAGTGTCTCAACAACAGCAATTTATGATGCAGCAGCAGCAGCAACAGCCTCAAGCTCAGCAATCTTTACAGCAACGCAAGTCGTCTGGAGGAGGTAATGGATCTTTTGACCCATTTTCGGGTTTAATGTAGTGTTATGGACTAATAATAGATCACACATTTTTATTTTAAAGTGAATCATCTGAAGAAGCTTCGCTGTCTGTAGAGGATGCTGGACGACCTTGGGGAGAAGCCAAGTCACCACCGCTGAGCCTCTCGCGTAATGTGTTTATTCCCTTTACTTTTGATACCGGCGGCTTTGAGCCCTGCCTTTCATCGTCGCTCTCTCCGATTGTATCAAGGCTCTCTGCGAGACGTCGGGAGCGGCTCTTTTCAAGGGGCTGTACCGGTGCTGCATCCAGTGACTCGGAAGGAGTGTCAACTTCATCATCATCGTCAATCAGCGCCGTGGTTCGAATCGGAGATGCGTCAAAATCACGCATGTCGCGCGACGCTTCGTACACCAGGATAGAAAACGGCCCTCCGAAGCAACAAAAAGCCACTAGATGCTGCGACGGATGCCATGCCAGTGAGCAGAGCGGTTTAGGGAATCCAAACTTCCAACGAGAGCCGGCGGGCTGAGCACTGTGCGTGTCCCACACAAAGGGTTTGCCAGCTTCGCTGCCGGAAATGACAAACTGGCCGTCAGGAGAAAAAGTTGCGCGAATTAGCGAGCGCGACACGGGCGCCCCGATGAAGCCTTGGTGCACGCGAGTGTATCGGCGCAGCTCAAAAAGTCGTATTGTGTTCTGCTGTGCTGCAACGAGAAGCATGCGCTCCACAGGGTGCACTTGAATCGAAGTGATCGACTTTCCGACAAGATCTGGGTCTTCAAGCTTCCGCGCCACATGCCACGCATCAGGGTTGCTAGTTTGGCGCCCAGTCTCAAGCCGCCATACAATTACCACGCCTGCACCATCTCCGGAGACGAGACGATTTCCGTCTTTAGTGAAACATAGCGCGTTTACGTTGCTCTTGTGGTGCGCCCGACCATAGTCCAGCTTGCCGTCGCCTTTAGCGCCAAGCACCTTCCCGGTGTGACAGTCCCAAAAACGTACGAATCCGTCGTAGCTGCCTGTGGCCAACACCGGCGGGTCGTAGGCGGTCGGATGGACCTGGACAGTGTATACGTAGGTTGGTGGCGAGTGTCGGAGGACATACTCGCATTGGGCAAAGCCTTCGCTGCTGGCAGTCGATGCCGTGGCGCTGTTTCTGGATTTCTTCTTTTTCTGCGATTTGGTCTCACCGAGCAGCTCATCATCGCTGTTGTTCCCGCCAGCTTGGCGGTTCTCGTCCTCGCTTCCCTGCTTGTCATGCTTGGTGAGATCTGTGGCAGCCCGTTTCACTCCGTTTGGAATGCTCCACAGGCGGACCGTGCCATCTGCTGAAGCGGACGCGAGGCGAAGTGGGGCATCCGGTTCCAACTCGGCTTTTTGCCACGCGAGCTGGTAAATAAGGGATTGATGCCCGAGAAGAGTAAACCTCAGCGCCATGGTCGTAGAGTCGAACACCTTGACTGCGAAAGCAGTAGCACCCTCGCCCTCGCTGCATGCAGCGGCAAGGTACAGCCCGTCTGGCGAGAATTGTGCGTCAAAGCTGCCGCCGTTTCCAGCCGGTAATCGGCACAAGAGCTCTGTAGGAATGATGCAGGGCTCGTGCTTGAGACGGTGCCGACGTGCGCTGAGAAGCGCTGCAGCGGACAATGACCCCCCCGCAGCGGCGCCATTAGCCCGTTGAGCCACGGCAGATCCCGACACGAGCGCCTGGACGAGGTCATTCGAGTCCTCGACGTCCACAGCGGCTGACGACTGCTTTTGCGTGCCTTCGAGTTGGAATACGCTGGCGGGGCGCACGCCTCTCAGGGTGGAAACAGGCTCGGGGCGAATTGCCGCGGCGACGTCCACTGCAAGACTGGATGGGTACCGCTGGCGCCTATTCAAGCGAAAAGCATGAAACACTCGAGGACCGGCACCGGGCGTCGTTGCACCCTCAATAAAATCACTTACGCTCCGAAATGCCCACGAATTGGTAGGAAATTTGTACAGCTGGAGACGTACGGGCTTATTCGCGTGCCCATCGACACTAAAGTTAGCCGCGCCTGCCGCGTTAGACAATTTGAGGAAACCCCAAGCAATCGGGTAGAAACCGTCTGCGGCTACTTGCTCAGCAGGCTCGATGGCAGGACCAAAGTCCAAAACCTCGAAGAAGAGCAGGGCGGCCGGGTCGAGTAGATGCCGCGCAGGTACATTGAACAGCAAGGGCCCTTGATCAAGCCAACTCACGCTTTGAGTATCAGTTTTGCACGCACCTAGCTCGCTTGGCTCTGTGACTTGCGGAGGAATCATCGCGCAGGCGGAAGCTTCGCGCTTGCAGCGAAAGGAAGAGCCCCCAGTCTCGACTTCCACACTGGCACGCGAGGCGCCTTCGCGGAAAAGAACTGACCCGGCGCCTTTTTTGCTCGCTTTGATAAAATATTTTCCTGTTCTACTGTCTACAAGGCTCACTCGCACTACCGGGTGCGACACCCAGGCGTTGGTCTGGAGGCTCTCCATCCCGTGAACTTGTACGCTCAGTATCTTGTCGGAGTCGACGTCGCTGCGGTCAGGGGCGGTCAAGCTAGCTGGGTCTACCAGCTCGCGCAAACCAACACCAGTGAGAAACTCAACCAGGCTTTTGCCTACACGTGCATGTAAGCCATTCCATAGAAGCCGCTTTGCTGCACCGTCCAAGGCCGAGGAAAGGCTAAATGTTCCTAGTGCCGATATCACAGTCCGCGAGCCGGACCCTGTGCCTTTACTCATTCCGCCTTTCCCATCGCTGTCACTGTCCTCATCGCTGCTTTGCTTCCAATCTTCCTCATCGTTCCATTCTTGCTTTTTCCTTCTCCTTTTACTCTTGGATCTTGAAGAAGAGGTGGCCGAGGGGTTCAAGCTCCGACTCTTGGCGCTCCTAGAACTCTTCAAACTGCGCGTCTTTTCTTTGCTGTGGGCGTCGCGCGACGACAGCGACGAAGAAGCAGATCGTCTATCTCCCCGTTGCCGATCGCTCTTTCCGCTAGAACTTTTTTTCAAGGAGCCGCGCGAGCTATCACCGTCTCTGCTGCTATTGTTGCGCCGCGAGCCCGAGCGACGTCGTTCACTTCGTCGCTCATCGTCAGCCAGTCTCTTTTTTTCTGAAACTTCCGAGCTCGAGCGCGACGAGCTACTCCGCCTACTACGACGTTCTCCCGCTGTGCCGGAGTCTTCACTACCCATACTGGTGACACACTGGGCCCAGTAATATATCGACTATGCTTTCGAAATGGACGAAACAAAGAAGAACGAACGAACGAAAGAAAGAAAGAAAGAAGAAATTACAAGTAGCGAGACTAAGGGCAATGCCGCAAGTACCGTGTACTGCGAAATGATGTGACGCGTTCACTTGGAGGCAAATTCAGACGCAGGTAGCAGTACCTAGTTCGTCAATTCAACCGGTGAGAAAAGCAAGCAACAATAACAACCTCTGAGAGAAGCAGGCAGAGAAAAGTAAACGTTTTACAGGTTTCCGTTACACAGTTGGAAGTGGGGAAGGAGTTTTCTTTATGTCTTTCCCTTTCCCTTTCCCTTTTTTTTTTTTTTTTTTTAAATCAGCACAGTGTGCACAGCACACTTGCGTACCATCCTATAAGATCATACGGTACATTCACGTCTGGTCTGTCACTGTCAGACAAGTGTCACAGACTCGGTCCTTGAGGAGGGGAGCTTAGATTCTTGAGTCCTTATCCAAGTCATAGGGCGCTGGTACGACCTCCGTGACGGAGTCCGTGAGAACTCCCGAGGAATCCTGCATGAATGATCCAATCTTTCTGCGCGTGCCACCAAAATTATTTGTTCACTGACTGAGATGTCTGTTCTTATTACAATGTAGTTGGTTTTTTCTTTTGAGTCAGGCCCTCATGCTATGCTAAATAATAAGAATGCTCTACGCATTTTTTTCTTCACTGCCTTCTTTCTATCCATGTTTGCTTTCTTGCCTCCTTTCCACTGACTTTCTTTCCTTCCTTCCTTCTTTCTTTCTTTCCTTCCTTCCTTCCTTCCTTCCTGCCTCATTACCTTCCTTCCTCACTTGCTTCCTTGCTTGTTGAGTGAGGCCTTATCTTTGCTTATTTATTCATTTCGCCCTCATTCCTTCTTCTCTCCCCCCTTCATCCTAAACGTCGCTGTGCCTAACCTTCCTCCAACCCCGCGTTGTTGACGTAGCTGAGACGGCAGTGTCGAGGCGCCAAGAGGACAGGCAGTGGAGGCAGGCCTCTGGTAGGCCGTGTCTGAAACGTTTTTATTTTGTTAGTGACCAGTTGAGATGATGGCAAATGTTTCCTTGGGGGGCTTGGACACTACTGCCCAGAAGCCAAAGCGAAGAGGGCACAAACGAAATGTGTCCGGGTTTTCTACAAGTGGGGGAATGGATGGGCTGCTTACTGAGGCAATTGAAGTGAGTGAACCTATTGCACCCGTAGAAAACCCTCACGCTGTTTTGAAGCGCACCAAAAGTATGAACACTAGCGACTTGGTCGGCGGGTTTTTGGAGCCACGCATCATTCGTCAAGTAGAAGACGAGGACGATATAGTTGAAATAACGAATCATTTAGCTTCGCGACGGGTAAGTATATCTAGCGCTCCAGGGGACGACGATTATGGCATCTCTTCTATCGTTGGTGGCGACTTTCAGTATAGTGGGGCGCACTCTACGAGCAACAATTCTTCTTCAAGTCATCATGCAGAAAATAATCTTTTTGGTGGATTAAGTGAAGAATCCAGTTCGTACCTGCAGTCCATGAATGACGGCGATTTGCAGCAGAAATCCAATAGCCACCGGACCGGGCAGCATCATGGTCACCAGCAACATCACCTACAGCATGAACAGCATCAGCATCCTCCTCACTATCACCATCACCTTAACCAAGATCAGCAACAGGAGCAGCAGCAACACCACCACAACCATCAGCACTTGGAGCCACAGCAGCAACGACAGGGGGATATACGTCAGAGCTTTTCAGGTGGTAAATCCTCCCAACGACAGCAGCAACAAATAAATCCGGTTTTAGCAAAGGGGTCACCAAGTAATGACGAGTTGCGGAAGCATCTGAAACGAGAAGTATTTCCGAACACAGACATCGATGGCTGGTCGATGGCTGAAGATATGAATCTGCGTATCGTAGTAGAGAGCTTAGGCGATAAAAATTGGGGAAACGTTGCCCAGTTCCTGCGCTGTAGTCGTACTGCGAGCGAATGCGAGGCGCGATGGGCCATGTGCGTGGACGCAAACCTTAATAAAAAAGGAACATGGACTTCTGGTGAGGATGAGCGGCTAGTGACCTTGTACAAGACTAAAGACCGTAACTGGGGTGAAATCGCGGGTATAATCCCTGGCCGCAGTGCAAAGCAATGTCGAGAGCGCTGGTGCTACAATTTGGACCCCGCTATCAACAAAACTCCATGGAAGCCTGAGGAAGACAGTGTGCTTATGTCCGCACAGTCAAGTATCGGTAACAAATGGGCACAGATCGCGGCCATGCTGCCGGGCCGCACTGAGAATGCAGTCAAGACACGTTTCAAGTCAATTAATCGCGCTATCAAGCGCATGTGGACGCCTGAGCAAGATCAACTCATCGTAAGCCTGCACCAGGAACACGGGAGCCGGTGGGACCAAATTGCTGAACACATTCCTGGTCGCACGAAAAACGCTGTCAAGACGCGCTATCGCCAGCTGATTAAGAACCAGGGCAACCCAGAGACTGTCCCAGAGGGCTCTCCAAATCAGATTCTCCAGCGGGCCGATAGCTCGTTTGACCTCAATCCGATTAAAGGCAAATCGAAAGCATCAGCTTCTCCCGCGTCCAAAAAGGAAATGGCGATGTCGCAGCTCGACGGTCGCACGCAAAACAAGCCCTACAACAGAGAGGGAAGTGAGATGTTCTCCAGCATGGGCAATGGTCCCTCCGGCTACGGCTTTGCGGTCCCGGAATCGGCTTCACATGTACCGGCCCATTTGCGTTCGCGTTCAATGCCTACCTCTGGCTTCCCCGACATGTACTCTATGGGGGCCAACGGTCAACCTGGTCGTCAGCAGCAGCACCACTTAAGCAACAATAGTGCAAGCACCAGCAGTAACAGCAGCAGCAGCAGTAGCAGCAGCGGCAATATTAAACGCGAAGCTTTTGTGAAAAGCGAAATTAGCGGGGGCGACCTTAGCGTTAAGAGGAAAGGAAACGGGGATTATTTTAACTCTGAGGGCCCGGGTAGCGACATGTTTGCGACACTGGATCCTTACAGCGCCAGCAATGCTGGTGCATTTTCGCACCAAGCCCAACAACAGCTACGGCCCTCTCTTCACCAGCGCCACACCTCTCACGATGCGTCGATGAGCTCCAGCTACTTTTCTATGGGCCAAAGTTCGACTAATTCTTCACGCAGACCTGGCCGTCGTTCGTTTCAACGTGCTAACACAGCTATTTATACTCATGACAATAGAGAGATGGAAAGCCATCAGAACGAGATTGCCATGGATTTCCTAAGAGAGTCTGGCGCGGCAATGTTTGGCGATGGCCAAGATGCTTCAGATATGACTGAGTTTTTGGACCTGTGGAACTCGGAAACCTGAGTATGGTTATCTCTCATAAGGGAGTCTCCCGCGAAACAATCGCAATACATTTTTAAGCACCGCGTTCGTTTGCATTTGCATGTGAGACGTTTGTTGGACTTTGGCTTGAATGCCTCTGGTTCTTTCGCGATAACTCGGGCACGGGCGAGCATGATATCCTTGCGATGCCCGGCGATGTTCTTGCAATTCAAACACTTGCAGCTGCTGTCGCAGTACACCGACTCAGTAAAACACCCGCAATATTTTTTCAGGCAAAAACTTTTACGGCAGTTGCAAGCCTTACCAGGGAGACCAGGTCGTGGTCCATCCAGGCCTTCAGTTTCCAGTCTTTCTTCACTCGGATTCGTATTCATACTTGGCATCTCATCAGGCGCTTCAGAGCTGCCGCCGCTACCCGCAGGATCCATTGATGCACCACCACTCGCTCGTGAAAAGTTTGGATTAGCAGGGTGTGCGTGGAATCTCCGCGCATTTGCTATTGAGGCCGTCAAGGGCTGCGGTGCGAGGCTAGGCGATTTGATGCTTGCTTGACCGGGCAACCTCCGAATTTTTTTCGGCCTGTCCTTTCCGGTCGTTTCTAAGGCATTGTGTGTTTTACTGTTTCCGTGAGCTTCGTCTCTGCCTGTGCTGTTCGAGGAGAACGAGTGCGGCGAACCCGTAGCACTCGCGCCGGTGATCGGCGTAGCAAGCGTGCCTGAGCTACCGCTCTCGAACGATGCCCTCCGATGTTTGTCGTTCTCGAGGTCGAGCTCCGTGGATCTTGCACTCTCCAGGCCCGTGCCCATAACGCTGGTACTATCAAGCCGATTCCACTCACACCCACTACTCAGCACCATCAGTGCGGTGGCCTCGGCTTCGTCTAATTGGTTGGCCTGACCTGCACGAATGCGTGCTTGTTGCTGCCGCCGCTCTTCCAGCTCACGCATTTCAAATGCCTCTTCTCTCTCTAGGACGTGAGGAAGAGACTCGTAGTCGACAAGTTTGTCGCAGCTTTGCGCCCAGCATTCAATACCGGTGCAGTCCTGCTCGTAAGCCAGCAGGCACTCAGCAGCGAGGTAAGCCTTGAGCTCAAGTTTCCTTGCAGCGCGTTCAAACAGCGCCTTCTTGTATTCCCCCCTGCAGCTATCCAGCTTTTTTGCAGCAGGCGAACTACCAAGCGCATTTAATATGCTGCTCTGCCACTGCTGGCGCCTACCGGAAAGATCGTTTGGTGATGGTATATTTTTCTCGTTACAGTCTTTCCACTTGCCTCCAAAGAGTGGGTGTGACAGGATGCTATTGAGCGACTTTGTAGTTTCGCATTTCTTAGCTTGGCTCTGCGAAGCTTTCTCGCGAATAGGGTTGCCCACTACCATACTGTCAGGCCCGCTCATCCGTTCCAAGCACAATGGCACACAACCGTTTCTCTTTACTCAAAGTCAGTCAGAGCAACGGTCGATTCTTTACAATATTAACGTTTCGAATATGTTTTCTTTCAGGAATGCACACCACTCAAAACGATACGAAGGTGGGACGACCCAACCCACTCCTCTTTAATGCCGACAAGCCTCGTCAACTAACAACCACAAAACAGCGTCCAACTTGAAAAGTAACCGCCTCTGCCAAATCAATCCTCCAGCAAACCAACCACCTGCTCCTCGCAACCAGTTTCCTACTTCGTGTGCGTCTCACAACACCAACAGCGAGCATTCAATTAAGCTGGGCGGTACCCGCCTTGCTCACTCTCAGCAACGGGGCCTGATGACCCACACAGCCTATTCCTCCCTTCAAGTCCCTT
>JACLAC010010946.1_pt1 | contig 10082 bp, 8 predicted proteins | sample 8027881 | NCBI WGS metagenome assembly JACLAC01 (sample SAMN15725517, study PRJNA655200) | protist metagenome | isolation source: fluorescence activated cell sorting (FACS) single amplified genomes of... | place: Spain: Blaines Bay Microbial Observatory, Mediterranean Sea | collected 2016-01-19 | reverse complement strand
GCGATAGGATCCGTCGTTGCCGGTTTGGCCGATACCTATGCCGACCTGTGCCAACCTCTGTGCCAAGGACCTGTAGTCCAGCTTTCCGGCCGGTCCGCATGGGACTTGGGTATCAACTACGACGACCCAGACCACGTCGGTGTTGACCGTCTCGCCGCAGCAGCCGCGGCACGTCGCCTGACCCCAGAAGGACGAGCCGCCATTGTCGCCGACGCCGGCACCGCTCTAACCATTGACGCCATTGATGCGAACGGCACTTTTCTCGGGGGTGCCATAGCACCGGGCTTACGGTTGGGTTTACAGGCGCTGAATTCGGGCACCAGTCTATTGCCCGAAATCGAACCGGACCCCTCTGCCCCCTTGATCGGCAATACTACCGCCGATGGATTGCGCTCGGGAGCTCTCTACGGTTCAGCAGCCCTTGTCGAAGGGCTCTGCGCCCGGATGACCGTGGAACTCGGCGTCCCGACAACCGTCTTTTTCACCGGTGGCAACGCCCCAATCCTTCAGCCGCTTGTATCGGGAATCGACATCTGCGATACGGCTTTGGTCCTGCGCGGTTTGGCTCAAGCTTATAGTTGGTCTGTTTCTTGACGTAGAATCGGGCCGTCAGTATTATCAGTTGTTGTTCGCACGGGATTTAAGTCCATTTAAGTCCGCTTCTAAAAGGAGCCCTCCTTGTATCTCATCCGATTTTTATTATTAATCAGCCTTGTCCTGCCGATAGCTGAAGCCCGCGCCGAACGCACCGTCCAAGAAGAATACCGTTCCATCCTCTGGACCATCGCCCTGCGTATCCACCAGCTGTATTTCGAAGAAGTCCATCCAGATACCCTTATGAAAGCGGCGGCCAACGGCCTATTCAACGCCATGGACCCGGCCTCGGAATACACGTTAAAGACCGAAGGCCTACCCGAAACCGAAGACCGTGACGACTTGCTGCGCGGGCGTTTCAGCACCCTAATGCAAGTGGCCCAAGCGATGGATGAAAATGCCTTTTATCAGGTCACTCCAGACACCCTGATCCGTTTTGGCGTCGCTGGGATGATGGAAATACTCGACCCCTATTCAGTCTTCCTGGAAAAGCGCAACCTCGACAACTTCAATATTCAAACCCAGGGCAAATACGGCGGCCTTGGCTTCCGAATCCAGGTCGTCAATCCAGACAGCGCCATCGCGGTGTGGAATCTATTGCACGACCAGACACCGGCGGCCCTAGCCGGCGTGAAATCAGGCGACCTCATTAAGTTCATCAACGGCACATCGACCGTCGGCATGTCGGCGGGAACCGCCGCCGATAGCATGCGCGGCGATCCCGGAACTGCAGTAACCTTGACCATTGAGCGCGCCGACCGCGAAACGCCTTTCGACTTGACGATCGTGCGGCAACAAGTCCATATGAACAGCGTTTCGTTGACCACCTTGTTCCCCGACGACACCGGCTATATCAAACTCGACCGTTTCCAACACGGATCGAGTCGTGAGGTCTTCGATTCGATCCGTGAGCTCAAAGAGCAGGGGATGCAGCGATTGATCTTCGATCTGCGCAATAATGGCGGCGGCTACCTGCAAGAAGCCGTGCAGATCGCCGACCTCTTCCTGCCCAAAGAACGCCTGGTCGTCTTTACCGCCGGCCGGGCCTTCCAGGACACCTCCAAGTACTTCACCGAAAACGATGCCCAATTCCAAGACGAGCCACTGATCGTACTGGTCAACGGCCAGTCCGCTTCGGCTTCGGAAATCATCGTCGGCGCAATTCAGGATTGGGACCGCGGCTTGGTGGTCGGGGCAACGACGGTCGGTAAAGGGTCTGTTCAACAAGTGGTCCATATCGACGACAAGGCCGAGCTTAAGCTGACGATGGCCGCCTGGCACACGCCCTCAGGTCGTTCCATCGACAAGCGGATGCGCAAAGACTCGACGCTCGTCGACGGTTCCGCCAAAGAATACAAAACCCGCCTGCTCGAGCGAATCGTACGTAGCGGCGGCGGAGTCAATCCCGACATTGAAGTCGGCGGTCGCAAGGGCAATCTCCTCTACGGGCAGCTCAACGGTTTTTACAGCCTTAACAATCAGTTCTTCCACTACGCCCGCGGATATCATTTCGATCATCCGGAGTTGACCCCTGAATTTGTTGCCGAAAGCAAAAATATTGCCCAGTTTCGAGCCTTTGCACAAGATCGCGGCTTCGAATATGTCAGCGAGGCCGAAGCCCATGTGAAAGAATTGGACAAGGTCGCCGAGGACGAGGAATACGAGAAACTCGAGAAACCACTCAATAATTTGATTGACGAGATCGACAAAATCGAAGAAAAACACTGGGAAGAAAACGAGGATCTCATCGCCTGGCGACTGACCTACGACGTGCTCGAAAAGGCTTTCGGGCTGCAGGCGGCCGAGGCTTATAACGTCACCGTCGATCCCCAGATTCGGGAGGCTCGTCGAGTCATCGCCGACCCGACCGAATACGAGTCGTGGTTCCAAAAGCCGACAATCGGAATGAATGAGGAAGACGACGGAGACGACGTTCAATAGGAGCACAGTATGACGTCTTCCCCCAAGGCGTGGGCAAAGAGACCGACCCCCTGGCTACTTGCCGGTCTCTTTATCCACGCCTTTTTTTTGATCGCCCTTTTCAGCGATTTTCTACGCCCACTATTCAACGACGCGTCACACACGCGCCGCGGCTTTGATTTCGGGGTTTTCTACCTGGCGGGTCAAGCCCTCGCAGAAGGTCGCGATATCTATTCGGTACAGGGGGCCTTCGGCTTTCGCTACCTGCCGGCCTTCGCCTTCGGCATCGGCCGTTTTCTTGCATTATTCCAACCACTCACGGCCTATTATATCCATCTCTGCACCAGCGAACTCTTCCTCGTCGCCAATCTCTGTCTGACCTGGCGCTGGGTCGCCGAGCCGCGTCGGGGAGTCGCCCTCTTTATGTGGCTGGCCTTTTCCCCCTACTTCCTCGAACTCTACATGGGCCAGGTCAGCTTCTGGGCCGCGTCGCTCATTTTTTATCTGATCGTCGGGCTCGATCGCAACAAACAGCGCTGGATAGGGTTCGTCTGGGCTGCGGCCCTGCTTGTCAAACCCAACGCCCTGATCCTCATCCCCGGTCTGCTGCGCTTGCGCGCCTTGCGTATTCTCGTCATCGGTTTATCGGTAATCCTTGTGAGTTCCATTCCCTATTTCATGGTCCATCCAGACAGTTTTACCGCCTTCATCCAAATCAACACCCAAGGCGGGCACATTAAGGGAGCCCTAACTCACGCTGGAAATCTCGGTTTGCACGCCGGCTTAGTCAGCTTAATCGCCAAACTTGCTCACCGTCCCCTGGCTGAATTGACCACCCTTGGCGACCTGCCCGTCGTCGGTCGAATCTTCATTTATCTCGTGCAGTGTATCATCCTACTCGCTACGCTCATTGCAACATTCCACCGACGCACGACTCATCACCCGGTCCAACTTATTGCGCTGTGGATGTGTAGTTTTTTCCTGCTCTACAAAGACATTTGGGAGCACCACTACGTCTTTCTCCTGCCCATTATGGTTGCCCTGTACGCACAGTCATTTCCACCTAAAATAATATGGGTATTTATACTGATTGCTCTTCCAACGCCCTTTGTGTTTTTTGACATTGAAGCGGGCAGCTATGGAGCCATTGATCCCGAACGCGAATGGAACATTGGCACTTCGCTCTTCTACCGCAGCAGCAAATTACTGCCCTTGTGTTACCTGTGGTTCGCGCTCTGCCGCACTAGCCGACCTCAAAAGTTTCAATTAGGCGTGTAAACTTGTATTTCTATTTCAGATACAAAACTCTTTGTCATGGCAAGACTTGATCTTGGCGTGCCAGAAGCTTAGTTTATATGCCGGGGTCCATTGGGCCCGGTTTTATTAGCCCAAATTATCTTTGTTTATAAAGCACTGAATAACTTCCATTTATGCCATCTAATCCCGCACGCAAACGCCTGCCTCCTTGGCTAAAGGCCAAGGCACCTGGCCATCCCAACTATGTAGACATTAAAAACCTCATTGCCGATCTGCGTCTGAACACGGTTTGCGAAAGTGCGCAGTGTCCCAATATTGGCGAGTGCTGGGGCCAGCGCACGGCAACGTTTATGATCTTGGGTGATATCTGCACCCGCAGTTGCGGATTTTGTGCGATTAAAACCGGCAAGCCCGACACCCTCGACGAAGACGAGCCCGAACGCGTCGCGGCGGCCATTGCCCGTCTCGATCTGCGACACGCCGTGATTACTTCGGTCAATCGCGACGAATTACCAGATGGCGGAGCCCGGATTTTCGCCCGAACCATCCAAGCCATACAGCACCAATGCCCCCAGACGACAATCGAGGTCCTCATCCCTGACTTTAAGGGGGACTGGCGCGCTCTGAGCACTGTAATGGCGGCGCGACCCGATATCCTCAACCACAATATTGAATCTCCACCTAGGTTGTATTACAAAATGCGGCCCCAAGCCCAATACGAGCGCTCGCTTGAGCTTCTGGAGCGGGCGCAAAAAATGGGTTCCGCCCCTACCAAATCTGGCATGATGTTGGGCGCAGGCGAGACCGAAGATGAAATCGCGACCAGCATTAGGGACCTCGCCAACGTGGGGTGCTCGATTCTGACATTGGGCCAATACCTGAGCCCATCCGCACAACACGTTCCCGTAGAGCGCTTTGTCCATCCCGATGAATTTGTCCAGTGGCGAGAATTCGCCGTAGAATTGGGTTTCCGCCATGTCGAATCCGGTCCGTTAGTCCGCAGTTCGTATCACGCCGCGGACCAAGTCGAACACATTGTGGCTGCCGACCCCCTCCTATCCATTGAAACCGCCCCCTAAGAGGAGCCGATGAATTTAGAGAAGAAGGCTATATCCGGATATTTACAACGCAAAAAGCTACTCACCCGAGGTACGCAGATTCGCGTTATGAGCCTGGGGGACGGTCTTAAAAACAGGGTGTATTACGTAGCGTCGCCCAATGAGACCTGGATTGTCAAACAGGCTCATTCCCGCGCCCAACTTAAAGAGCGCTGGTGGCTCGACCGCAAACGCATATTCGCCGAGACCAACTGCATCGAGATCCTTGCGCAGTTCCTCGCCCCGGAAATCATTCCCGAAGTCGTGCTTGAAGACCGCACCGATTTTATTCTTGTGACTACCGCTCCCCCACATAATTCCGTGCTGTGGGAAAACGATTTACACGAGGGCCGCATCGACCTGCAGATCGCCGTCCAGTGTGGCGAATTGCTAGCGACCGTGCACAACGAGACGGCCGGCGTTCCGGAAATCAAATCGATGTTTAAGGATACCAAGGCCTTTGAGCAATTGCGCATCGAACCGCACTACAACTATATAGTTAATGCCTATCCGGACTTAAAAAAAGCCATTGCCGCCCGCTCGGGCCGCCTGCTTAAAGAATCGATCTGCCTGGTGCACGCCGATATGAGACCGCGCAATGTCTGGATCAATAACGGCCAACTGTATCTGGTCGACTTTGCCACCGCTCACTACGGCTATCCGACCTTCGACCTCGCCTTTTACTCGGCCGACATGGTCGTCAAGGCCATGCAGCACAGCACCCAGAAGGCCGCCTATCTGGAGGCGATCAACGTCTTCTGGAACGGCTATTTCCAGTTGGCCAGCTACAAGGGGGTTAAAGAGGTTGAAAAGCAGGCCGTGCACGATCTCGGCTGCTTATTGCTTAGCGCGACCGACGGCCGTCAGCCCGCCAACATAGAGGATGAGCACGTCGCTGGGCTCTCCAGGCGCATAGCCCAGAGCCTGCTCTTCACAAAGCTGGAGAAGATCGAGGACATTACCGAATTTATCAATCGGACCTTGATCGACGGCTAATCGGCCCCGACTTGCTCTTGTAGGTCTCTGCCGCTCGAACGAATATGGGCAGCCATCGCCTGACGGGCCCCTTCGGGGTCCCGCTTGCGCATAGCCATGAGAATCTGGTGGTGCTCCCGCAATGAGAGTTCGGCTCTCGGTCCAGCGAGAGAGGGCGCGGACAAATTACCCTTGATCCATTCCTGTAGATGGTTCCTGGTCGTCTCGAGCAAGCTGTACAAAATCGAATTGTGCGTCGCCCGTGCGATCAACAGGTGAAACTGCAGATCACTCTCGAGAAAAAGTCCCCAATCTCGCAACGCCGCTTCCATACCCGCCAGCGCCCCGGCGATCGCCTCGACATCATCGACCGTGGCTCTTTCCGCCGCCAAATAGGCGTTCTGTGACTCGAGCATCATCCGCGTCTCGCTGAGGTCTTGCAGTTTTTTGCCGTCGAGACGAAAGCCCCACTGCAGCGCCTTTTCGAGATATTGGCTATTGTCGCAAACAAAAGTACCTTCTCCAATTCGACCATCGAGGATGCCCATCACCGACAGCGAGCGCAGCGCTTCGCGCAGCGAAGAACGCCCAACCCCAAATTGCTTGCACAACTCCCGTTCAGGCGGCAAGCGATCCCCGGGCTTAAGCACATTGCGAGCAATCAGATCCGTTAGTTGCACGACGATCTCATCGCTAACCGAGGTTCGCTGTACAGGCCGCATCGACTCGCTAACGGCGGAAATCGTTTTTCTCGACATGGGATCCATTCGGCACAACCTTATATAAACACGTCGTTTATACCATATTTCTTGACATAACAAAGATTCTATTTGCTGATGGTCTGACCATTAGCTATTTTAATTAAGGTTACTCAACCTGGCTCTTTGCTGTCAAGAGGATAATGCAAATGACACAGACTCTGGATCTTGGACCACGCGTCGAGTTAGTTTCGATGGATCCCCATTTTAACGATATCACCATCGCACTTTACACACCAGGTGGCGACGATGCTGCCGTTTATCAGGTCCATACCTACAGCGGCCTACCCGGTGCCAGCGAACGCATCGCTGGCCTCAGCGAGACCATGCAAACGCTCGGTGGCATGGAACAGAATGATGAAGGCTTGCTGCGTTTCCCCTGCGGCCATCCCCACCTACAGGCGGCCCGGCGGGTTTTCCTGGATTCCTGCAAACACGATCCAATTACTTCACCCGAAGTGCGCCCTTTGCACATCTTCGATAAAAAGTCCGACGGAACGATCACCGTCGCTAGTCTCGGAGGAGGACTTTACGAAGCGCGTCCAGCGGCTGACGCCGGGCAAACTGAGCGTCGCGTTGCCACCATCGCCCGGGGCCTGATGCGCCTCGGCGAAATGGACGAGGTCGACGGTCAGCCCAACCAAACCCGTTTCGGCTGCGGCCAGCCCCACGACGATTTAATCGGCTTGCTGCTACTACGCGCCCCCAATATACGGGCCGCGATGCGCGAGGCCGAAGAGATGGCTTCGCGCGGTGTACTCGCCGCCCCCAGCGCCCAAGAATAACGAGCTATAAGGAAATCATATGACCGCTTCGATGACCAGCCGCCAACGCGTACTCGCCGCTCTTAACCGCGAACCCGTCGACCGCACCCCATTGTGCAACCCAACTTCGATCGCCACCGTCGAGCTGATGGATCTCGTCAACGCACCTTTTCCCGCCGCCAACCGCAATCCCGAGTTGATGGCCCGCCTGGCGGCGACCGGCTATACCGAATTGGGCTTCGACACCATTATGCCGGTGTTCACCATCATTCAGGAGTCGTCGGCCCTCGGCTGTAAGATCCAATGGGAGCAGAAGGACAACTGGCCCACCGTCCGCATGAACGAGCCGATTTGGCGCGAACCCGATGACATCAAAGTCCCCGCCGACCTCTGTACCCATCCCGATACGGCCTGTGTCACCGAGGCGATCAAGATTCTGCGTAAAGAATACGGCGACGAGGTCGCCATTGTCGGTAAGACCATGGGGCCGTGGTCACAGGGCTATCACTGTTTCGGAGTTGAACCTTTTCTGCTGATGTCTTTGGACGATCCCGGCAAGACCAAACTCTGTCTCGACCGCATGAAGGAGATCACCATCGAATTCGGCCAAGCACAGATCGACGCCGGGGCCGATGCACTTTGCCTGCCCGACCACGCCACCGGCGACTTGGTCAGTGGCGAATATTACGAGCGCTATCTGCGCGATATGCACATCGAATTCGCCGAGCGGCTCTCGGTGCCCATCATCTTACATATCTGCGGCCGCACCGTCGACCGCATGGAGTACATCGCGCAAACGGGCATGGCCGCCTTCCACTTCGATTCCAAAAACGCGCCTCAGGAGTCGATGGAGATTATGAAGGAACGCATTTCACTGGTCGGCAATATAAACAATCCCGAAACCCTCTTTTCCAAGGGCCCGGAAGCCGTCAGCTCCGAAGTGACGCGCAATCTGGAGGCTGGAGTACAGCTCGTTGGTCCCGAATGCGCCATCCCGCTGCAGACCTCGCTTGAAAACTTGAAGGAAATCTCCCGCACCGTGCGCACCTGGCACCGGGACCAAGCTTCCAACTAGGAGAGAAGAAACGACTATGGCAGAAATCACCGACATCGCCAACGAATTTTTACGTGACGAAATCGAAGAGTTTATCGAACGCCCCGAGGAGATTGAGCGCATAACCAATCTCTTCGCCGGCGCGAGCGACAAAATGCAGGATATCTCCGCCGCCTTGATAGACGGTGACCACGGGACCGTAGACGAACTCACCACCCAGGCTATCGCCGACGGCACCGAAGCCATCGAAGTCATGGACAATGGCCTAATCGCCGGCATGGCCATCGTCGGTATTAAATTCCGCGAGAATTTCATCTTCGTGCCCGAGGTCCTCGCCTGCGCACGCGCGATGAAAGCCGGTATGACCCACATTGAACCTATTCTCTCGGCTTCCGGGGTCGAGCCAGTCGGCGTTGCGGTAATGGGCACCGTTAAGGGCGATTTGCATGATATCGGAAAAAATCTGTGCATTATGATGCTGCGCGGTGCCGGTTTCGTCGTGCACGACTTGGGTGTCGACACTTCCGAAGACGAATTCATCGACGCCATCGAAGAGCACGACGCGCACCTTATGGGCATGTCGGCACTCCTGACCACCACGATGCCCAATATGGGCAAGACCATCGAGGCGTTTATCGACGCCGATTTGCGCGACGATGTAAAAATCATGGTCGGTGGCGCTCCGGTAACCCAAGAATTCGCCGACGATATGGGAGCCGATGGCTACGGTAAAGACGCCCTTGACTGCGTCGCTAAGGCCAAGGAGCTGCTCGCAGAACGCGCAGCGGAGGCCTAAACCTCCTTGCAGCGCATCGATCCAGAAGAATATCAGCAGAGTCTCGACCTGCTATCAGGCATTCTGGCTGAAATTGCCAACCACGCCAACGAGCAGTCGCTGTACCGCTGTCCATATAAAAATCGCTTCGAACAATGCACCGCCCAATTCGGCTGCCGCAACCAACGCCGAGCGGAGGGCCCGCAGGAAAAAGGCGCTTTGCTCAATTGCGGCGGTGACGATAAGATCGACTACCGGCCTGCATGGGAGGCTGACCAGCATCCAATCCCGCGCGATGCCGTTGCAGGCAGCGGCAATGTCCACTGCGAAGGTCGATCCCATCCGTTAACCGCAGGCCACACTCTATTTGAGTACGCCGACCAACTCGACACGCGCGTGCCGACCTCCTGCGGACGCACCGGCCACTGCCACGAGTGTATCATCGAAATAAAATTCGGTGCCGAGGCCCTCAATCGCCCGACCCCAGCCGAGGATTTCCTAGGCGACGGTTTTCGCTTAGCCTGCCAGGCGACGGTCGACAATGCGCAAATCGATATTGAATTCTCGCCGCTAAACCGCACGCCGAAAATTCTGACGCAAACATTAGCACGCCCGACTGAGATCGACCCCGTCGTCCAACGTCGCAGCGATTCGGTCTACTATGGCGACGAGCAAATTGATGACTATCGCGGACACCTATACGGTCTGGCCATCGACCTCGGCACCACAACAGTCGTCGTCGACCTAGTCGACCTCGAAACAGGTGCCAGCGTGCACATGAGCTCGTTCGAAAACCCGCAGCGCTTCGGTGGCAGCGATATCATGAACCGAATCTCCTACGACGGCCAGCAGCCAGGCGAATTGCGTCGCAGCCTAGTCAAGGCACTC
>JACLAC010005917.1_pt1 | contig 10084 bp, 7 predicted proteins | sample 8027881 | NCBI WGS metagenome assembly JACLAC01 (sample SAMN15725517, study PRJNA655200) | protist metagenome | isolation source: fluorescence activated cell sorting (FACS) single amplified genomes of... | place: Spain: Blaines Bay Microbial Observatory, Mediterranean Sea | collected 2016-01-19 | reverse complement strand
TGCTATTTTTTCATGGATGGAGCACCTCGATCATGGGTCGCATCAAGCGGAAACACCGCTGCCGTCTGCTTCTCACATAACAAACAGAGGTATAGATCTTATTGAAGAGCTCTCCTCTCCTTGGTTTGCTATGGTTGTCTATATCGATCCTCACACTCCTTATACCCCTCCACCTGAAGATCTCTCTGCAGTAAAAAATTCGCCGGCTCCTCGCTATGCGGGAGAGATACACTATGTTGATCGAGAGCTACAACGGCTCCTTGATGAACTTTCCTCAGCAGGTCAGCTTGAGAACACATATATCGTCATTACCTCCGATCATGGAGAGGGCCTAAAAAGCCATCCAAGCACACCTATGTCAGAAGCGCATGGCAATCACCTCTATGACTCGATGAACAAAGTTCCACTCATCATTAATCACCCCTCTCTTCAGCCGAATAAAGTCCCTGCAATCACCAGCTCTGTCTCTATTGTTCCTACTCTTGTGGAGCTTTTAAATGTTGCTCCCTCAGCTGCTGTACAGGGTCCTTCACTAGCTCCCTTGCTCAGAGGTGAAGCACAAGACAACTTACCCTCATTTCTCTTTTCAGAGACCTCTTGGAAGCAGCTCAACCGTGTTTCTGTACGCAGTGCAACACAGCGATACCTTTATGCCTTTGATGCCGAAGCATATCAAAATAAGGCCCAATTTGAAGGAACCGAGATGAAATGGACAGAGCTCATGAGTGGTCCCATCGAAGAGCTCTATACCTATACAAAAATCGATACAGCGGCCGAAGAATGGAACAAGAACGAGCTCTTACAGAATCCCAATGATGGCCTTGATCTTAAAGAAGCACTTCACAAATGGCTTAAAGAGACTCCATCATTAGAGCCTGAGCAACATGATCCCAATGATGGCTATTCTACCTATGAGGTTATCGATGGAGAGCTCAAAACAACCTTCTTTAAAGAGAGTGACCATCAGATTAAACCTCTGGATGACACCATGCGACAGCAGCTGCAAAAACTAGGCTACTTAGAAGAGTAAAACACTACATGGTGACCAGTGACTTTGGATTCACCCACCGCTTTATAAGGAGGGGCGTCATCTCCCCTCTCATCGTCATCTCAGCGGCAACACCTGCCATTTTGACCAAATTCACACTCTGTGCAAGAGCGATTAAGGGATCTGGATTCTCCTTAAAGTACGCAGACCGATAAAGCCTCCAGATCACTTCTTTTGAGAGAAAACTCTTATTGAGTAAGACGATTAAAGCTAACCAACGTCTGTCTTCTTTGGAGCGAGGATAGTTGAGATCAACTCGGAACTGCTCAAATGCGTGGGTATTCACCCCTTCAATATCTGCCTCCGTGATTCGTCCCTCTCTGAGCAGACTTCGGGCCAAGTGAGTTCTTGGATAAATGGTTAGACCAAACAAATAAAGCTCAAACGGACGCTCCAGCTCCATCAACAGATGAAACAGCTGATCTTTATCTTCTTCCGTTGAGAAAGGATCGTCCCAAATAATTTGCAGGTTAGACTGAATATCAGCCTTTCGAAAAATAGCCTGACACTCTTTGATCCGTTGATTGGAAACAGGTCGATGATAGTGCTCATAATTCACCCGATCATTGGCCTGAATACCCATACAAATCGCTCGCAGACCCGCTTTTTTAAGCAAAACAAGCGACTCATAGGTAACCATTCGGGGATCAACCAACACCTCAAAGGGTAAACCAACACGCTTTGGCCACTTTTCTGCTAGCTCTTGTATCCACGCCTTTCTGATGGGAAAAACCTCATCATCGAACCGAACAACCTTAATGTTACAAAGCTCCTTGGCATACTCGAGCTCTTGAACCAAATGCTCTACACTCCGGAGGCGAAAGTTTTTACCCAGCCCCTCATACAAGGGCTTCGTCACTGTATTTGAGCAAAAAGTACAGGTCCAATAAGGACAGCCTCGAGAAGCAAGTAAGGTGTACTCTGGGTTGGAAATAAAAGGATCTCCCTGTTTCGTGATCCCACCTTCTATGTGAAACTTGTCTTTTTGTGTGTGAAAATCACGAAAAGGTATCGAATCCATATCTACAAGAGGAGCAAGATCGTTCTTGTAGACCTTCTCTCCTTCGCGGATCCAGAAAGAAGGACAATCTCGAAGACTTTCTCCTGCGTCAACCCTTCGAAAGAACTCAACTACAGCATGATCAACCTCTCCAATAGCGATGTAATCTGCAATCTCGATCGAAAGCTCTGGCATGAAGGTTGGATGCATACCTCCCCATAAAATAGGTAATCCGAGCTCATGACGCACACGCTCGGTTAGAAATTTTGCCATTCGATGAAAAGCTGAGGCACGAACTGAGAAGCCGATAATCTCAATCTCTCGCGCCCGTAAAAGCTGGATCAGATCTTGAACTTCTCGCTCTGAGGGCCAAGGAAAATTGTTGTTTACCCAGTCTTTAAAATAAATCTCTGTAACTGAAAAACCTGCCTCACGGAGAGAGGAGGCCACATGCCGAACACCATTGTTCTCTAAGGCATAAAGGCTGATGATCGCTATTTTTAGATTTTTGTTGCTTGGATCCATATGTACAAAATATCACAGCATCTTGAATAAAATTCAGAAATCCAATAAAAATGCTTCAATTTTTTTTCACAAGTGGGATATTCTCATCTTTAAGGAGGAGGAATGCTGGTCGTTTTTGGTGCTAATGGTATGACAGGAAGAGAGGTCATTCGAGAGGCAAAGCTTCGAAACATTCCCGTTCGTCCTGTTGTACGTAATGATCATGACACACAAAATCTAGAAGACTTTATTGATGTCAACGAGCTCTGCTTTGCTGATGCAGATCATCCTGCCTCACTCTCTATTGCTTTTCAAGATGCTTCTGCTGTTATTTGTTGTCTTGACGCACGGACAGCTGGCTGGGGAGCCACAAGATACACACCGATGGCTGCGGCAAATGTGGTGCAGGCAGCTCACAGCGCAGGAATTGATCGAATTCTACAGCTGTCGGTCATGGGAGCTTATCGCTGGTCTCCTAATCCTCTTAACCGTCAATCGTTTCATCTCGATCTTCCCGTGCGTCGTCTACAAGTTCCTTGGACGATGCTGCGTGTAAGCTGCTACCATGATGAGCTTATCGATGCCCACATTCGACCTCCTGATGAAGGCCTTCCCCATCCTTTTCTTCCCTCTGCACGGTATGCTCCAGTTTCAAGACGAGATACGGCACGGGTGATTCTCAATATTATGCCCAGGCTCATCCCCAACAGAACCCTTTTGCTTGGAGGACCGGAAGTATTTACCGGTGCACAGCTTGAAGAACTAGCCTCACAATACCGTATTAAATCTCCCAAGAATAACCTCTGGGCACGATATCGAGAGCGTCGTTCTCGCACCAATAGAGGTCCACTCCCTGACGGTGATATGACTGTTCCTCCAGAAACAACAGAGATAATGGTGGGCTGGGTACCAACGGAAAGCTTACCTTGGATGCTGGATCCGCTCAATTACCCTCTTCCAGAAAAACACGAGCCTTTCTGGAACCGTTCCATTCCAGCCTACCATCCTGCAGATCAGCAAAAATATGCCACTGTTTTAAGCACAATGAATAGAGGCTTACGCTTTGCCTTACACAATCTTCTGATCGATGATTTAAAAAGATTAAATCAACCCACTGATAATGTTTTTCTCGATTTCTCAAGTGCAAAGTCACAATTAGAAGGACACTCTGCACGTCCTCATAAATCAATTCTTTATGAGCTCGAAGATGTCGCACTTCTCGATAAAAACGAGCAGCAAATTTTAAGAGGAAATGTTTGTTTTATTTACGATGACCTCGCTGATGAGCTTCTCATTTGGTGGGAAAGAGAGGAGGCCATCCCAGAGGAAATCTGGAATCTTTTAGATCTCGGTGTTCGTCGACGTTTAAGCAAGCACAGTAAATATGGAAAAGATAAAAAAGTTCTTGAATTTGCTGCAGCTCAGCACCAAAGAGACTCTTTAAAAAAATAATTTTCTTACGGCTCTTTTCTCTCGCATCGCAAATAGAAAAAGGTTAACCACAGCTCCCACCAGAGGAGACCTTCGTTATGAGCATTCGACCTGATCATTGGATACGTAAAATGGCGCTTGAGCACGGTATGATCGAGCCCTTTGAGCCTCAGCTTGTTCGAGAAAATAAAGATGCAGCTGGAGAGCTCAAACCTCTTGAGCGTGTGATCTCATATGGTACATCAAGCTATGGATACGATGTTCGCTGTGCTCCAGAATTTAAGGTCTTCACCAACATTTATGGTGGTATCGTTGATCCTAAAAAATTCGATCCAAAAGCCTATGTTGACATTGTTGACGATTCTTGTATCATTCCTCCCAACTCGTTCGCGCTAGCTCGCACAGTGGAGTATTTCCGTATTCCAAGAGACACCCTTGTGATCTGTCTCGGAAAGTCCACCTACGCTCGATGTGGCATCATTGTCAATGTTACCCCTTTAGAGCCAGAATGGGAAGGACAGGTCACTCTTGAATTCTCAAATACCACCAACCTTCCTGCTCGTATTTACGCCAATGAAGGCGTTGCTCAAATGCTCTTCTTTCAATCAGACGATATCTGTGAGACTTCTTATCGCGATCGTGGTGGAAAGTATCAAGGTCAGCTAGGCGTTACACTGCCTAAAGCATAGTTCTTTTTCCCTAAAAACGAAAGAGAGCCTCTCAATACTGCAAACTGCAGCTCAAAAAGAGACAATACCTCTACTCTTCGAGGAGCACACTCTATGACACAAAGCAAGCAAATCCTCTTTTCAGAGCGTGCTGTTCTTGGTGTTCTTCCGGAAGAGCTGCGCTTAGCTTCCGCTCTAATCATCATTGAGCACGGTATTATTACTGAAATTATTGAAGGCTCTAGAGGTCAGCTGCAAGGAGCTCATGAATGGGATGATGTTGAAGATCTGGGCAACACCCTTCTCACCCCTGCATTCGTTAATGCTCATACCCATCTCTGCATGGTTGGCTTTAGAGGGATTGGTGGACTAGCAAGTAAAAAAGGGAATGTTGTTGAAGACCTCTACTTTCGGCTGGAAAACCAGCTAGAGGAAAAAGACGTTCTTGCCTTTAGCCGCATCGGAGCCATTGAAGCTTTGTTAATGGGTACAGGCTTCTGCTGGGATCACTACTACTATGCCTCTGCTGTTGCACAGGCACTGCAAGAAGTTGGTATTGCTGCCGCTATTGGACCGACCTTACAAGATCTATCTGGCCCTGGTGTCTCCTTACAAGAACGTGCTTGGCAAGAGACATTCGCAATCGACGAGAGCTCTTTCTTTCGCCAAAAGGGAATCGTTGCAGCGATAGCACCACACGCAACAGATACTGTATCAGATGAGCTATGGCGTCGAGTTGCAGAGCTTTCTATGGTCTGTAACCTCCCTATTCATACCCATCTGGCACAATCGATCGAGGAGGTTGAGCGAAATATAGAGCGCTATGGAAAAACACCTTTACAACGTATGCAAGACCTCGGTATTTGTGATCTCTCCTCACCACGGCTATGGGTCCATGGACTCTATCTGACCGAGACCGAGCTCGATGCTCTTAATCCTGAGCTAGACTATTTGGGGCACTGCCCCTCTGCCCAAATGCAATTCGCCTTTCCTGCTCACATTCACTCGTGGAGAAAGCGAGGCTTAAAGGTTGTTGTCGGGACCGATGCAGCATCTTGCAATGACTCCATTAACCTACAAGGAGAGCTGCGCTTCATGGCGGCGGCTGACAGCTACGCTATTACCATGGGAGATGCACTCAAGCAATTTAGAGCATCAGGACTCCTGAGTGATGCACAAAAAGTAAAGCAAGCACGTCAGCAGTGCTTCACAGAAAGAGCAGCTTATATCGCCCCAAAAAATCTTCTCTACACATTGTGGGGTGCTACCCACAACCTACACCCCAAGGCACCTGTTGGTGCAATCGCTGTTGGCTCTTGGGCCAACCTCTGCTGCTGGGACACCAACCATCCTGCACTCTGGCCCGCTACTGAGATCTGGCAAGCTCTAGCATACAACAACGCCCCTCAAGCTCTACAACGAATTATGATTCTTGGAAATTGGAAATTTGACGGAGAGGGCCTTCTTTCACATCGTATTAGCCACTCTTTCAGAGTCGAAAGCTGGCTCAAAGAGGCCACTGAACGACTTGATCAGCTCCGTGTTCGAGCAGGAATCTAAAGCATTCTTTAAAGATGATTGTTCTTCTTAAAAAAGAGAACAAGGCGTACATCTCTCCGAGAGGCTTCGATCTCTAAATACTCCTTTATCCTCAACCTCTACATCTGAACATCTCATGATCGACAACATTACCATTGATCAGCTGCGTGTATTTATCGCTACCGTTGAAGAAGGATCTTTCTCTGCTGCTGGTAGAAAACTACACAAAGTTCAATCTGCCGTAAGCTATGGAATCGCCAATCTTGAGGAAAATTTAGGGGTACAACTTTTCGATCGCAGCAAGCGAGCTCCTCTGCTCACACCTGAAGGACTCTCTCTGCTCAACAAGGCTAGAACTGTTCTGAATCAGATGGAGCTCTTACACAAACATGCCCAATCACTTCAGAACACCCCTGAAACAGAGCTATCCATTGCTGTTGACAGCTTTTATCCACTTGATGCACTGATTCAGTGCTGCTCAGATTTTCGCTTCATCTTTCCCAATATTGTACTGCACATCTACACCCAAACACCTGGTGAAACCGAGCGTAGTGTTGTTAACGAGGAATGTATGCTGGGGGTTGTCAGCTCCACGGTAAGCTCAGAAGATCTGCTCCATCAAAAAATGCTCGGAAGAGTCACTCTTTCTCTTGTGGTAGCTCAAGGGCACCCCTTGCTTAAGCACTCAAAAAAAATCGATGTCGAGCATCTTAGCGCACACACTCAGATTGTGCTGACAGCCCCCTCAAACGCTTCTCCTCAAAGCAGCAAAGAAAATATCTCCAATCATATTTGGAAGGTCAATGAGCTCCACACAATGCTCGCTCTTATCAAAAGCGGCCTTGGCTGGGGAAAGCTTCCTGCTCATATGATACGCGAAGAGCTGTTCAGAGGAGAGCTCGAATCTCTTACACCCGAAGGGTGGAAGCATCTTCCCAAAGAACAAACACTCTTGGTTGTTCATCGACAAGATCGACCTCTTGGTTCTGCTGAGATCTGGCTTTTAGAGCAGTTACAGCAAAACCTAAAGAAATACGATCGATAAGAACGAGCTGCTCAAGCTGCTATCTTAGTGGAGGCCCCATTCCAGGACTCGTTCTGGAAAAGATCTGCATTGCTTCTTGATGCTCCTGCTTCCATGTAGAAAGCTCTTCTTCGGTATACTCCACACGTGGCAAGCGCCATGCTCCTAGCCCTGCAGCCTTAGCCATGGGCTCTCCACAGAGCTTTCCGAGAACATCTTTTATTCCCTGAGGCATTCGCTCATTTCCTTTTCGATAGGCGACGACAATCCAGCCAAAACCAGCATCCTCGAGAAGAGCTAGATCCTTCCGATAATCAACACCTATCGCCGTTGACCTATTTTCATAAACCGGCTTGAGATCCTGAAAAAGCTTTAATGAATTTGTGAAATAAAAGCCGTCTCGAGCAAAGAACTCAATCCGCTCAATCGGAACCACATTCGTTCTTTTGCCATGAACAATCTGTGTAGAAAGACCAGAATATCGATTTTCCATATCTGATCGAACAATCAACGCAAGATCAACAACGGCCATATCATCAACACCCCGTATGGCCTCTAAAGCAGATGCATCTCGTGGGCTAAATGTTTTCCAAGGACGCTCAAGCTGCTGGCCCCATGCAACCTCACTAAGAGCTAGTGGAACAAGCAAGGCCCATTTCCAATCACGGATAGAAAAGCTCGCCATTGCCGCAAGAGCAACAGATGTCATCGCCATAAAGCGCACAGGAAAATTCAAGGGCTCTGCCAGATAGCCCAGCGCCCTATTAAGCCACAAAATTGGCATCGCTATTCGTCGTCCATTCTGCTTAATTACCTCTCCATCCACCGTGTAGTATGTGCCGTAAGCAAAAAGTACACCAACGGCCCCTACAACCAACCATGGAAGGGCTTCTTTGGGCCGACGTACAATACCTCCAAGGGCAAGAAGAAGCGGAATGAACCCCAAGTATCGTCCTCCGCCGTAGGCAGCCTCTTCTCTCCTTTCTGGTTTGCGATTGGGTGTTAGTAGATGACTACTTTCTAGCCGAGCAGAGGGAGGATCTGTGACCGGTTGACCATAATTCTTAGTCACATAATTTTGAAAACCCACCTCGGGCACAGAACCGCTCTTATAAGATGTTGAAAAGGAGTCCGTGATCGGTACAACCACTGCAATTGATAGAGCGGCAGCAAGTACATATTGTAGGATTAATTTGGGCGTCTGGCGACCTTCCCAAAAAGTCAACACCGACCAAAGAAGTGTTGCCATGGCCAAGAAGAAGCCCAGATAAAAGCAGGAGATCATCGCTCCTATCAAGCAGAGCGAGACAGATAAGAACCAGCCCCACTCCTGTGTTCTTCTTGCTTTTACAAGACAGCCTAGCCCCAAAGGCAACCACCATAAATGATTCAGCTCTCCAACCCCTACATGAACAAAGAAAGCCATTACAGAGGACCCCTCAAGAAGTGCTCCTGCAGCAACCCCTCCCCAACGATTACCACTAAGCACACGGCCAAACCATGCGCCAAAGAATCCCGTTAAGGTCATGTTTACAATAGCTAAGATGTTGGACAAGGCTACGAGACTTAGACCTGGAAGAAAAAGAGAAACAAGTCCATTCAGTGGCTCTATCGGATAAAGCGACATGCCTGTAGGGTAGTTGATCAGCTCTGTTTGAAAGGGAAAAACTCCATACTCCCATACACTTGCTCTCATCCACCACAAGGTCCATAAATGCTTCATCCCATCAGCATTGGGGCTACCAAGCGCTGCCTCCGACAGCTGTAAGGGAACAGGCCATGTCAAGCACAAAGCCAGAGCAAAAGCTCCAGCAAGCTCCCACAGATGAGAGAGACCTCCCAACCCCCTTAATTTGCGCTCAAGCTCCCAGAAAAACATCTCTCATCTGCCTTTGTTCAGCAATTAACTTGCTCTTTTTTTATAGTTTTATCGATACACAGCCACACTGTGAGCAGCTATGAGTAACCATCCCATACTGCTGCTAACAGTGAGAGGTCTCCAGAAGGAACTCCTTCCTGATCTACTGCGGCCACAAAAAGCCAGCTTGCACCAAGCCGTGCTGTTGAGACCATTCCCAGCTCCATCGCAGCATCAAAAGAGACCACAATACGCTCCCAGCAAAATACTTCTTCAGAAAAGAGAGGCTCTTCAACCTGCCACTTCCAGAGCTTTTGAGAAAGAGAATAGGTTGCCAAGGTCTGAACTTTATGATGGGAGATACTCTCATTGCTCTCTGCACCATAGAATAAGCTAAGCTGTCGTGCTGTGATCTCCCAGTGGCTCCACTCTGAGCGAACAGAATGTGTGCGTGCGATAACAGGAGTAAGCTGAGCTTCCATACTGCCAATAATTTTCTTATATTCGGGCCCCTCTAGAGGGTGCCCTTCTTCGGGAATCGGCAGCACACTTAGGTTTGCAAAAGAAAGGTCTTCATCAAAAAAAGGCAGTATGCTAAAACGGTTGTCGCAATCTCGAACATAGCCAATCGCTCCTTCCTGCCACTTGGGTCCTGTCTGCATATTAAAGTAAAGACGGGTCAAAGCCTGCTCTAAACGTGGCATTCCGCTTTTTTGCAGCTCAGGTGGGGGGGGACCTCCTCCTTTTTGAAGAGCAACACTATCAAGAGCTTGGACACGTACTCGATTCTGAGCAAATGAAAAGCGAATGATAAAACGACGTACACCAAAGTCTCCGCAGATAAGCCGTAGAGCATCTTCGAGCCCAGCTGCTCGAAAATAACGATACAGACCATCAAGACCACCACGAGAGAAGTAATGCTCATTTCGCTCCATCCAACCCATGCTGCTTCCTTCTTCAATCGATCAAAAATTGATTTTTAGACAGAGAAAGAGCTCTTTGCATCTGCATC
>JACLAC010020445.1_pt1 | contig 10085 bp, 9 predicted proteins | sample 8027881 | NCBI WGS metagenome assembly JACLAC01 (sample SAMN15725517, study PRJNA655200) | protist metagenome | isolation source: fluorescence activated cell sorting (FACS) single amplified genomes of... | place: Spain: Blaines Bay Microbial Observatory, Mediterranean Sea | collected 2016-01-19 | reverse complement strand
TGAGATATGAAACTAGTCACTTATTCAGCGTAGTTTGCTTTTTCTTCTTTTGTTACGTCTTTCATAGATAGTTTGATGCGCCCACGTTTATCAACATCAAGTACTTTAACAATAACGTTTTGGCCTTCTGATAAGAAGTCGGATACCGTATGAATATGTTCTTCAGCGATTTGAGAAATGTGAACTAAACCGTCTTTACCAGGTAAAATATTAACGAATGCTCCAAATTCAGCCAAACGAACCACTTTACCTCTGTAAAGTTTATTAATTTCTGCTTTTGCTGTGATTTCATGAACCTTAAGTAAAGCTTTATCAGAAGACATTTTGTCAGTTGCATAAATACGAACGGTACCGTCATCATCAAGATCGATGGACGCACCTGTTTGCTCAGTGATAGCACGAATTGTTGCACCGCCTTTACCGATAACATCACGGATTTTCTCAGGATCAATTTTGATTGTTGCTATTGAAGGGGCATTTACAGAAACTTCAGGACGAGCGTAACCGATGACTTTCGCCATTTCACGAAGAATATGAGTACGAGCCTCAAGTGCTTGGTTTAGAGCAAGATCTATGATTTCTTCGTTAATACCTTCGATTTTTATATCCATTTGAAGTGCAGTAATACCTTTGGAGGTGCCCGCTACTTTGAAGTCCATGTCACCAAGATGATCTTCATCACCTAAGATATCAGTTAGGATAGCAAAACCATCGTCTTCTTTAATAAGACCCATAGCTATACCTGCTACAGGTGCTTTAAGAGGAACACCTGCATCCATCATGGATAAAGATGCACCACAAACAGACGCCATAGAGCTTGAACCATTAGATTCAGTAATCTCAGATACAACGCGAATGGTGTATGGGAATTCTTCTTCAGATGGCAACATTGCCTGAATACCATTACGCGCTAAACGACCATGTCCAATTTCGCGACGACTCACACCACCCATACGACCACATTCACCAACAGAATATGGAGGGAAGTTGTAATGGAGCATAAAGCTGTCTCTGCTTTCGCTAGTCAAACCATCAGTTATTTGTGAATCACGTCTAGTTCCTAGAGTACAAGTTGCAATTACTTGCGTTTCACCACGAGTGAATAAAGCAGAACCGTGAGTTTTATTTAAAAGACCTGCCTCAACACTGATTGGACGAACGGTTTTGTTGTCACGACCATCAATACGAGGTTTTCCATCGATTATACGACGACGAACAATGTGTTTTTCAAGTTTGGATAAAGCATTTATTACGTCTGTTTCAGAAAATTCACCTTCTTCTGTAACAAGTGCAGAAACAGCCGTATCACGAACAACATCAAGTTGCGCATAACGTGCTATTTTTTCGCTAATACCGTATGTTTCCTCAATTTGATCAGCGAAACCAGATTCAACAGCTTTAACTAAAGAGGCATTAGTCATTCTTGCATCCCATTTCCAACGAGGCTTAGCACACTCCTCAGCGAACTCGGTGATGGCGGAAATAGCTACTTGCATTGTTTTATGTGCGTAGAGAACAGCATCTAGCATTTCGTTTTCGGTAAGCTCCTGTGCTTCAGACTCAACCATCAATACTGCATCTTTAGTACCTGCTACCACCATGTTTAGCAAAGAACCGTTTAGATCAGAGTAGCTTGGGTTAAGAACGTATCCAAACTTGTTATTAAAACCAACTCGAGCCGAACCAATTGGACCATTGAATGGAATACCAGAAATAGTTAGTGCTGCAGATGTTGCTAACATAGCAGCGAGATCGGCGTTTAAGTTTGTGTTGGTAGACATAACTGTACATACAATCTGAATTTCGTTCATGAAACCTTTAGGGAACAATGGACGAATAGAACGGTCAATTAAACGAGACGTTAGTGTTTCTTTTTCAGAGGGACGGCCTTCACGTTTAAGGAACCCACCTGGAATTTTACCTACAGCGTAAGCACGTTCTTGATAATGAACGGAAAGAGGGAAAAAATCTTGATTTGTTCTTTTAGCGTCTACAACAGTAGAAAGCACTTGCGCATCGTCAATAGTACAAAGAACAGCACCTGTTGCTTGACGAGCGATACGTCTAGTTTCCAGAGTTACGGTGTCATTACCGAATTGAAACGTTTTTATCGTAATACTCACATGTATTCCTTTTAGTTAAAAAATTGTTTTCTCCCCAAGACCTCTTTTCAAGCCAGTACTTATATACACTTTTTTTCTCGGCTTTCTCTTAGGCTTAGCGGCGCAGACCTAATTTTTTGATTAAACTAGTGTAACGAACTACATCTTTACGTTTAAGGTAATCCAATAATTTACGACGTTGGTTTACCATGCGTATTAAACCACGACGAGAATGATGATCATGGACATGAGTTTTAAAGTGATTTTGTAGACTTGTTATGTTGTTCGTCAACAATGCTATTTGAACTTCAGGAGAACCAGTGTCGCCTTCTGTTACCTGAAACTTTCTAATCAACGTTGCTTTCGATTCTGTAGACAGTGCCATAATCTATATCTCCAAATTAATATGCAACAAAACACAAGGAAGGATAGCCAAGCATATTTTCAGTCATCCTGAATAGGTAAGTATAACATTTTTTTTAACAGAATTCACTGTCATTTATAAAGAGAACTCGCTTGTATTTATCAGTCGAAAAGGATGCAAAAACGCTCCTTTAACTTGCCCAAGACCCAAGAAACACTGAGAACTTTGATCAAACATTCTCACTATAGTTTCACTGTCCAATGAAATGGAGCTTGGAATCGTTTGACCAGACATCATTTCTAGCGTATTGGTTTCAGGTAAATCTACTTTTACAAAATGCTCTACCGCGGTATCCATTGGTATTAAATGAGAATCTAGTACCTCATAACCCTGTTCTGCAATGGCTTCGAACTCCCTCATTGTCATCATTTTTCCTGATGGATACCTTGCTGTTGAAATACGATGTAAAGAATGGAGATGAGCACCACAACCTAACATCTCACCAATATCTTCACCAATGGTTCGAATATAAGTACCTTTAGAACACTGAATATCCAGCGTTAACCTATCTTCAGTTCTTACAACAAGAGTTAGATTCGAGATAGTAACACGACGACATTTCCTTTTTTTGACAATGCCTTTACGAGCATACTTATATAAAGGCTTACCTTCATACTTCAATGCAGAGTACATAGGGGGTATTTGCTCTATTTCACCCCGAAAACTGTTCAAAACGTTTTCGAGAGACTCATCAGTAAGAGAAGGCACCAACTCTGTAGTTAATATCTCACCTTCACGATCACCGGTAGTTGTTCTTTTACCTAATTGAACACAGGCTAAATAATGCTTATCTGCATTCAACAAATATTGAGAAAATTTAGTCGCTTCCCCCAGACATATTGGCAACATCCCCGTTGCCAATGGATCAAGTGCCCCAGTATGTCCTGCTTTTTTTGCCTGATAGAGGTGACGAATACACTGTAATGCTTGGTTCGAGCTTAAACCTATCGGCTTGTTCAGCAGAACAATACCGTCTACTGAACGCCATTTTACTTTAGTCATATGAACGTATCACTTGCTTGCATTACAGTTTTTTGTTTCATCATCACGAATTGCTTTGTTAATCAGAGCCGACATGCGCGAACCATTAACCACAATTTGATCATAATGGAAACGCAAATGAGGCATAACACGAAGTTTTACTTCTTGCGCTAAACGGTGACGCAAGAACCCTTTTGCGCTATCCAGCGCAGCCTGATTTTTAGCCAAAATATCTGGTTGATCGTTTTTGCCGAGTACGGTGTAATAAATATCCGCACAGCCTAAATCTTTTGCCATACGTACTTCGTTGATAGTAATCAATCCCAAACTTGGGTTTCTTACTTTGAATTGAATCAAGGAAGCTAGTTTCTTTTGGAGTTGGTCACCGATTCGGTTAGTACGATTAAATTCGCTTGCCATGATTTTTGTCCTATTTAAAGTGTTCGTGCCACTTCGATGATTTCGAAAACCTCGATCTTATCACCTACTTTGACATCGTTGTAATTCTTCACACCGATACCACATTCTAAGCCTTTATTCACTTCATTAACCGCATCTTTAAAGCGACGAAGAGACTCAAGTTCTCCTTCATAAATAACGACGTCATTACGCAATACACGAATCTGCTTACTACGGTAAACTGTACCTACAATCACCATACAACCTGCGATCAAACCAAATTTAGGAGAACGGAATACATCACGCACTTCCGCCGTTCCTTTAATGTCTTCACGAAGATCTGGAGACAACATGCCTGACAAGGCGGATCTCACATCATCAATGATATTGTAGATAATACTGTAATAACGAAGATCGATGTTTTCACGCTCGATGAACTGCTTCGCAGAGTTATCTGCGCGGACATTGAAACCAAAAATAACCGCATTAGATGCAAGCGCAAGTGTTGCGTCAGTTTCAGTGATACCGCCCACACCACTAGAAATAACATTGATTTTTACTTCATCTGTATTTAAATCCGTCAAAGACTTGATCAAGGCTTCAAGGGAACCACGAACATCTGCTTTGAGAACCACATTCAAAACACGCACTTCATCTTTACTCATTTCAGAGAACAAGTTTTGCAACTTAGCAGAGTGTTGACGCGCAAAACGAACTTCTCGATATTTACTTTGTCGGAAGTTAGCAACTTCACGAGCTTTACGCTCATCCGTTACCACGATAAATTCTTCGCCTGCTTCAGGAGTACCATCTAAGCCTAAAATTTCGACAGGGATAGAAGGACCAGCATAGTCAATGTTTTTACCACGCTCATCAAGCAAGGCACGAACACGCCCTATCTGTAAACCAGCAAGAACGATATCACCTTTGTGCAAGGTACCATTCTGAACCAACAATGTAACAACCGAACCACGACCACGATCAAGACGTGCCTCAACAACAACACCTTTACCTGGTGCATTTGGTACGGCACTCAACTCAAGTACTTCAGCTTGAAGTAATACTGCTTCTAAAAGAGATTCAATGCCTTCACCAGATTTCGCAGAGACACCAACAAATTGAATATCACCGCCCAATTCTTCTGGGATAACATCCTGAGCAACAAGTTCATTTTTAACGCGATCAATGTCCGCATTTTCTTTGTCTACTTTGGTAATCGCCACGACCATCGGCACACTCGCGGCGCGAGAATGCTGAATAGCTTCAATTGTTTGTGGCATCACACCATCGTCAGCAGCACAGACTAGGATTACGATATCCGTTGATTTTGCACCACGGGCACGCATAGACGTAAAAGCAGCGTGTCCAGGTGTATCAAGAAAACTAATCATGCCATGGGGTGTTTCTACGTGATAAGCACCAATGTGCTGTGTAATACCACCAGATTCACCTGAGGCAACACGTGTTGTACGAATGTAGTCAAGTAACGATGTTTTACCGTGATCAACGTGTCCCATTACTGTTACAACTGGTGCACGTTCAATAGCTTCACCTTTATAATCAATTGCATCGATCATATCATTTTCGACAGCACTTTCATCGATGTATTTGACTGTATGCCCCATTTCTTCAACTACCAAAGTAGCTGTATCTCGGTCAATTGTTTGGTTGATGGTCGCTATGGCACCCATTTTGAACATAATTTTGATCACTTCTGCTGCTTTAACCGACATTTTTTCAGCCAATTTTGTTATTGTAATGCTTTCTGGCAAAGGTACTTCATGAATTATCGGTGCTGTTGGTTTTTGGAAGCCATGTTCTTGTTTTGAAACTGGTTTTTTACTTTTACGGTTTAATTTCCCCCGATGGCTAAATTCATCATCATGAACATTAATTCGAGAGCGTTTGTTGCCTGGATTGCGACCCCGTGGTTTTTCACTGTTTTGACGACTTGTGTTTTTCCTACTTTTTGACGCTAAGTTAGATTTTTTACTATACGTCTCTACTGTTTGAGACATTTTTTTCGTCGTCTTAGGCCGTTTTGGTGCTTTCACGGGTTCTGTCTCTCCTATACTGGAGATATTTTGCTCTGTATCACTATGCTCATTATTACCGGATATGGCTTTGACTATCGCTTCTTTGCGAGCTCTCTCTTCGGCTTGGGCTTTGGCTGCCTGTTCTGCTTCAAGTTTACGCTCAGCTTCGATGCGAGTAAATTCTTCTGCCTGACGTAATGTTTCTTGTTGCTTTTGCAGCTCTTCATTTGTGTCGTTTCGTTTTACATAAACACGTTTTTTCTTTACTGCAACATTCACTATTTTACTGCTGTTACTGCGTGGTAAAGTACTGGTTTTCTTGCGTTGTAGAGTAATACGTTCAGCACCACTACTTTCTTCTCCGTGTTGACGTTTTAGATAATTTAATAGTGTTTGTTTTTCAATATCAGAGACTTCTTGGTTTTCATTCTTATGAGAAAGACCTGCGTCTTTCATCTGAGCCAATAGCTTCTCGACTGATGTTTTCACCAATTCGGATAGTATTTTTACGGTTTGAACTGTCATTAAGTTCCCCCCCCTTTCATCTACTCAGATTTTATTTAGATTCAGCAAACCAAGGTGCACGAGCTGTTAAAATTAGTGTGCCTGCACGTGTTTCAGTCATGCCTTCAATATCGAGCAATTCGTCGACTGATTGTTCTGCTAAGTCTTCCATCGTTTTAATACCTTTAGAAGCGAGTACCAAGGCGAGATGGTTATCCACATCTTGCATTTCTAGCAAATCGTCAGCAGGCTTGGCTTCATCTAGTTTTTCTTCTGCGTGAAGAGCTTGATTCAACAACGTTTCTTTAGCACGTGAACGCAATTCGTTTACTAAATTTTTATCAAATTTGTTAATATTTAACATTTCTTCCATAGGAACATAAGCAACCTCTTCCAAAGAGGTAAACCCCTCTTCGATCATTCGAACAGCTAAGTCTTCTTCTATTTCTAGTCCATTCACAAATAAGTTGATCAATTTATGAGATTCTTCTTCTTGTTTCGTTTTAGCATCTTCGCTCGTCATAACGTTCAATGACCAACCGGTTAGTGCTGATGCAAGACGAACATTTTGGCCATTCCAACCAATGGCTTGTGCTAAATTATCACTTTTTACAGCAACATCCATTGAGTGCGCATCTTCATCTATAATAATAGAATCTACTTCCGCAGGTGCCATTGCGTTAATAACAAATTGAGCTGGATTATCATCCCAAAGAACAATATCTACCCGCTCGCCATTCATTTCGTTTGAAACAGCTTGCACGCGAGCACCGCGCATACCAACACAGGCACCAATAGGGTCAATACGACGATCATTGGTTTTTACGGCAATTTTTGCACGCAAACCTGGATCACGAGAAGCACCACGAATTTCAATCGCTTCTTCGGCAACCTCTGGTACTTCTAAGCGAAAAAGCTCAATCATGAAGTCAGAAGAATTCCGTGATAAAATAATCTGGGAGCCATGATTATCTTCGCGAATCTTTAATAGTAAAGCACGAATTCGGTCGTTCATACGGAAGGTTTCACGAGAAATCAACCGATCTTTCGGTAAAGATGCTTCTGCATTTTCACCCAAATCAACGATCAAACTATCCCGTGTTACTTTCTTTACTTGACCATGAACCAGTTTGCCAACGTTTTTTTTGTAGTGAGCAACCATTTTAGCATGCTCAGCTTCACGTACTTTTTGTACAATTATTTGCTTCGCAGTTTGAGCCGCAATACGACCAAACTTTTCTGATTCAATTTCTTCTTCATAGACATCGCCAAGAGTAACATTTAAACGTTGCTCCTCAACATCATCTATTGTTAATTCAGACGTTGGAGCAGAATAATCTTCATCTTCAACAATATGCCACTGTCGGTAGGTTTTATACTCACCAGTACTTTGATCAACGGAAACTCGAATTAATGCATCTTCCTTAAAACGGCGTTTGGCGGCAGTTGCTAAAGCAATTTCAATGGCTTCGAAAATAACTTGCTTTGGAATATCTTTCTCGTTAGAAACAGCTTCTACTACCAAAAGAATCTCTTTGCTCATTCTTTTAGCCTCCTTATTAAGGTTAATTTAAAATTGTGGAACAACGTTCGCTTTCTCGATTAAATCAATCGAAAATCGATATTCTTCTTGGTCAACCCGAATAACGATTTTGTCATTTTCGATCCCTATTAATTGTCCTTTAAACTTACGACGACCATCAAAAGATGCGCGTAGGCGCAGAGCTATAAGAGCTCCGACATATGTTTTGTAATGCACCAACTCAAACAGTGGACGATCCAAACCTGGTGACGATACTTCAAGATTATAGTTACCAGTAATAGGGTCCTCAACGTCAAGGATAGAACTAATTTGTCGACTAACATGAACACAATTCTCGACATCAACTTTATTTTCAGCTTCTATTATTTCTATAAAAATACGCAACACAGAATTTTTGCCACAAGATAAATATTCCATACCCCAAAACTGGAAACCTAACCCTTCTACAACAGGTCGAATCAATTCTTCTAAAATTGCATATTTAGTTGACAAACGTTTTCTCCGAAACAGTAATTTACAAAACGTAGAAACAAAAAACGGGCGCAAGGCCCATCTTCATTTAAAAACAGTAACAGTGCTGATAACAAAGAACCCCCCATGTAGGGGCCATCGCACTCTATCTCAGCATACCGACTGAAAGAGAAACTATTTTAAGAATAGTTATTATTAGCAACTTAACACTAAATAAAAATTGGTTGCGGAGGCTGGATTCGAACCAGCGACCTTCGGGTTATGAGCCCGACGAGCTACCATACTGCTCCACTCCGCGATAAAACAGCTATATTATAACAGGAAACATCATTAACTCAATATTGGTGCCGATGGCCGGATTCGAACCAGCATAGCCTAGGCAACCACCCCCTCAAGATGGCGTGTTTACCAATTTCACCACATCGGCAAAACTCAAGTGACAATGATGATATAATTTTCACTAAATTAATTTGTTGTTGGAATATCTGATTTGGGCCCTAGTGCTTTTTTGTTGTTTTCACCTAACTTCGGTAAACTAATGGAATCACTTGTATGTGTAGAAGAAGGTGCTGCGCCAGAGACATTTTTTGCTTGCTGGCTAGCAAAATAAGCCAAACCAAAGCTTGTTAAAAAGAAAACCAATGCAAAAACGGCCGTCATTTTCTCAAAAAAATTACTACTACCTTGTCCGCCAAATACAGTTTGAGAAGCACCCCCACTAAAAGAGGCACCTGCATCTGCACCTTTACCTTGCTGCAACAACACTAATACGATAATCACCACGGCCGCCAGTATGTGCAAAACCAAAATAAGCGCTTCCATTAGTTAGCTCGCTATTCTAACGATTTTTATGAATTCATTTATGTTAAGTGATGCACTACCAACTAACACACCATCAACATCGGGCATTGAAAATAAATCAATACTTGCAGAGGAACTCACACTTCCACCATATAAAATTTGTATTTTTTCAGCAACAGATTTAGAGAATTTAGCTAAAAAAGATCTAATCGACTGATGAACTCTTTGTGCTTGCTGAGCACTGGCTGAATGTCTAGTACCAATAGCCCAAACAGGTTCGTAAGCAATCACTAGTTTGGCAAATGCATCGATTCCGATTTCATCCAACACTGCTTGCAACTGTTTTTTACAAACAGACAGTGTCCTATTAGAGTTTCGTTCTTCTAAAGTTTCACCAATACAAAACATTGGCATCAAACCAGACGCAAGTAACGCTTTTATTTTTAAAACAATAAAAGTATCATTTTCCGCGTACAAAGAACGACGTTCAGAGTGACCTACGAGTACGTACTTAATGCCAAAATCTTTTAACATTGAAGCGGATACCTCACCAGTAAACGCACCTTTAGTTTTATCACTTACGTTTTGAGCAGCCACAACGATGCTGCTTTTATTGATGAGAAGAGAAACCAGATGCAAGTAAGGAAATGGAGGTAAAACAACCACCTCAGAATTAAAACTTTCAGTCTCAAGTAAACTGTTTACAAGGGTAGTAATTGACTCTTTGGAGCCATTCATTTTCCAGTTACCAGCTACGATCTTCTGACGAGTCATACTTTAACCCCTAAATTTGAAGCTCCCACTCTACAGAATGGATGCAATTG
>JACLAC010025435.1_pt1 | contig 10087 bp, 7 predicted proteins | sample 8027881 | NCBI WGS metagenome assembly JACLAC01 (sample SAMN15725517, study PRJNA655200) | protist metagenome | isolation source: fluorescence activated cell sorting (FACS) single amplified genomes of... | place: Spain: Blaines Bay Microbial Observatory, Mediterranean Sea | collected 2016-01-19 | reverse complement strand
TATCAATCGCTAGATAAAATTAATGAAAAAATAATTTTCTGAGAAAAGGTACTAAATTGAAAAGCCCAAACATCCTAATATTATTTACAGACATGCAGAGAGCCGACACAATTGAAAGTTGGGGAAATCCAATAATAAAAACACCAAATCTTAATAACTTAGTTAAGGAAGGAACCTCTTTTTTAAAATGTTATACTCCATCGCCTGTTTGCGTCTCAGCAAGATGCTCATTACATTATGGACTATATCCATCAAAAACAGGATGTTACGATAATGGCCCAATGAAAACGGACGAAGAGGACTCATACGTACAACAGTTAAATAAAGCTGGGTATTACACACATAGTATTGGGAAATGTCATTTTACACCAAATCCATATGAACTGAGAGGATTTCATACAAGAGAAATACAAGAAGAGATAAGTAAAGACCCAAAAAGGGATGATTATCTCAGTGATTTATTCAAATTTGGATACTCTCATATCACAGATCCACATGGTGTCAGAGGCGAAATGTATTACATCCCACAAGTTTCACAGATGCCAGCTGAACTGCATCCAACTAATTGGGTGGGAGAAAAAAGTACAGAGTTCATAAAAAGGATGGAAATGAAGAACAATTCATGGTTGTTATTTTCAAGCTTTATACATCCTCATCCTCCATTTGCATTACCAGCACCTTGGCACAAAATTTACAGATCCCCAGACATGCCCTTACCTAATGTGCCCCAAAATAATGATACACTTCTAACTAGTATAAATAAAAGGCAGAATAGATATAAGTACAGAGATCAAGGATTAGACAATAATTTAATAAAACTAATTAAGGCTTATTACTATGGGTGTATATCATATGTTGACTTCCAAATAGGGAAAATTATTAAAACGCTAAAAATCACAAACCAGTTAGAAAATACAGTAATAATTTTCACATCGGATCACGGGGAACACCTTGGAGATTATAATAGCTTTGGTAAAAGAAGTATGCATTCAACATCAAGTCGAATTCCCCTTATTGTAAGTTTTCCAGGTGTTTTTCCGAAAAATGTAAAGATAACAAACCCAACAAGTTTGATTGATATAGCAAAGACATGTTTAGCTTTAGGGGGTATTAAAGGTTATGATAACTTATATGAAGGGGAGAATTTATTGGAGATTGCAAAAGGAAATTCAGAAAGAAAATATGTTTTCAGCCAATGGAATAAAGGGAAACATGCCCAATATATGTGTGTAAGTAAATCTGGACTTTACTTTTACAGTGCAGAAGATGATAAAGAATTTTATTTTAATCATTTAGTCGATCCAAACGAGACAGAAAATCGCGCTTATCTAATTGGTGAGAATCAAAGAGTAATCAAAGGGATGAGGGACCAGCTATTAAACCATTTGAAGGAAAATAACGAAAGTTCTGCATTTGAAGAAGAGGAAGGAAAATTATTATGGAAAAAGCACAATTGCAGACCAGTATATGAGGATCCCCAAGAAGGGTTAATTTATCAGGATCATCCATGGGCTACAACAACATTACCATTTGATAAATTTCAATAACTACTACACTGGATTCTTAATAAGAAATAGGGGCAGGACAAAAAATTTAATAGTGAGATTAAGTCCAACATATAATGCAATCAAAAGTGAGCATTAATACAGCAATAGGAAATAAAATAATGTAAAAGAAGGTTTAAGCAAAAAGATAATCAAATTGTAAAAAGCAGTTATAAATTAACGGTGATTAAGAAATTGACATGAGAATTAATTCTAAAAGCACTACGAGACAGAACTGGAAGATCTTGAGGGTTGAGTGATAGATATTAGTTTCTCGATTAATTGATCTTTAAGAAGACATATTAAAGAATGGTATTCAGGGTACTCATATAAGTTTTCAAGTTCGTAAGGATCATTTTCCAAGTCATACAATTCATTACAGTCATCTAAATAATTAACAAACTTCCATCTATCAGATCGAATGAACCGCATTTTCCCATAGCCACCCTTCTTCAAGTAAGGATGAAAATCTGGTGAAAAAGGTGTTTGGCAAGTAACTAAATCGTAGCCTTCATAGGATTTATTATGAGCTCCATATTCTCCATACAAAAAATCATTTATACACAATTTGCCTGAAAAAAATCCCTCATAAAAACTCTTCCCTTGAACATCTGCATCATATTTAATTCCAAGTTCATCACACAGAGTGGGGTAGATATCTTCAATAGCAACTAGCAAATTATTGTTTTTAATTTGATGTTGTTTTGGTAATTTAATTAAAAGAGGAATATTAATTAAACAATCATATGCAGATTTGGACTTACGAATCATTTTATGCTCACCCAAATACTCACCATGATCAGAAATGTACACTATAACTGATTTATCATAAATATCTAAATGTTTGAGAGTATGAAGAAAACGACCTATTTCAGAATCAATAAAGGTGTTCATACCATAGTAGACAGACATAACTTTTCGAATCTCATCATCCTGAATAAGATCACCTCTCATAACCTTGTAGTCTAAAAATTGAGCATTCGGTTTATTTGAAAATTCATTTGAATTGAAAGGAGGAAGCTCGATGTTCTCTATAGGGTACATATCATAAAAAGGCTCACAAGCATGAAATGGAACATGCGGATCTGGAATTGAATACCAAAGGAAAAAATCATTTAATTGGTTTTCACTAACAAATTCTATAGCCTTGTCGGTTACCCATGATGTTACCAAGGCTTTAGAATCGTAGGGATTTTTGATGCTACCCCAAGCCCCTCTCAGGACATTGGACTTTTCAAGGAAATTTCTTGAGGACTTCTGTTGGTTGCTTAGAGAATTGGATAAAGGCCCAAAATGATCACAAACCTCATAAAATTCAAAAAGTTCTTCTGGAATATCATTAAAACAATGATTTTTTCCTGCGAGACCTGTTTTGAAGCCATGTTGTTTAAGAACACTGATAAAGTTGGAGTTACGTGAGGAATAAAGAAAATCATTATTCACAGAGCCGTGGACAGAAGGATATTGACTAGTAAACAACGAAACACGGGAGGGAACGCACAAGGGGCATGAGGTGAAAGCATTTTTAAAGATTGTTCCGTCACTAGCAAGATCAACTAAATTAGGTGTTTTCACCAAACTATTACCATAAAAAGGTAAAGAATTTGTCTTTTGTTGGTCCACCATTATGAGTATAATATTTTTTTCCATTTCCAAAATCTAACAAAATTCATCAAATGGTCTGTTGAACCATCTTTGACTGCTATTCCATTCTTCAACAAGGCCTAGTTTACAAATCACATCTTTCCACGGAATTAATTCATCATTAACATCATCCATATTTTTACGGAGTAAGGAACGTAGATATTCCACAGTTAAATTATTCTCTTTGTTATTGATACAGTTGTTCATTTGATAGGTGTCTTCTTTATCATTAATTAAAATGCCTTCAGTACCCAATGATTCCACGTAAGTCCAATCAGTAGTCTTAACTCCATACCACTCTTTTATGCCAGCATCCATTGCTTGATGGCAGGGTATAGAGTTACTTATATAAGCACTTTCACGACCAAAAAAGTAATCAGAACCAAGCATAGTTGAATGAAGATCTAAACCCTGCCTCTGATCATCAAAAGACAACCCAACAAACCCTAACAAACTGTTTGGCAAATCCGTCAGTGAAATTATTTCATTCGTAACCCTTGGGACTATACGACCCGAATGGCTAATCAATAAAGGAACATTTATAGATTCAAACCAAGGTTGTTGTTTATTTATAAAACCATGACTACCTAACATATCACCATGGTCGGAAGTATATATAATTATCGTTTTTTCGTCTAATTGTAGTTCATTAATACAATTCAGAAGATCACCTAAACAAGAATCAAGTGCGGAAATATGAGCGTAATAACCTTTGTACATTTCAGCGATTTCATCTGGAGTTAAATATTGATCATCGCGAACATTTAAAATTGTTTTTGGGGACACATTAGGACGAAGATCAATTTCCAAATTTTTATATAGTTCTTTGTAAACACTAGGTGCAGTAAAATATGGACTGTGTGGAGGACCCCAAGATAAGTAAAGAGCCCACGGCTTAGGTGATGAATAATTTCTTTTTATAAAATCAATTGCCAACTCAGTCTGAAAGAAAGATTCATATCCTTCGATATTAAAATAGTTATTTTTTTCATCGTAATAATAAGATTCATTATAGTTGTGTGAACAATTACAAACTTTCCATTCATTGAATCCTAATCTTTCATGTCGATCAATAAATCTATTTCTTGGAATTGAACCTAAATGCCATTTACCAATATAGCCAGTGTTATAATTATTGACGCTTAATATGTCAGCAATACTTTTTGTATTAACATCTATAGGTAAGTCATTAGTAACTGCTTTGTGGTTGTTAGGGTGCAATCCCGTCAAAAGTGAACCACGGATTGGAACACAAACGGGGGTATTGGAAATACAATTGTTAAATCTTAAACTTTTTTCAGAAAGTTTATCAAAATTTGGTGTAATAACTTGTTTATTGCCATAGCAACCTAAATCACTTGAGCGATGTTGGTCTGCAAAAATAAATAAAATATTGTAATTTTCCATATAAGTTTAATCAGAATGAATTTGGAAAATGGCACTTTACTGTATGATTTTGACTAAGGCTTTGAGAGTTTGGAATAAAACTATTACAATAATTTTGAGAGTTTTTACAGCGACTGTAAAAATTACAACCATAAAATTTGTATCTTAGATCCGGTATTTCTCCCTTAAGATAATTAGCAATAACTATCTTCTCCTCGCTAATTTGGGGTATGGTATGAAGAAGTGCTTTGGTATATGGATGAAAAGGTGTCTTTAGAATTTGTTCTTTAGGTCCACATTCTACAATAGAACCCAGATACATAACGGCTATCATATCAGACATGTAACCAACAACGTTTAAATCATGAGATATAAATAAATAACTTATCAATAACTCTCTTTTAAGCTCATTTAATAGATTGAGAATTTCAGATTGAATTGAAACATCTAGTGCAGATACTGACTCATCGCAAACTACTAACTTTGGTCTGAGAATCAAAGCTCGTGCTATACTAATTCTTTGCCTTTGCCCACCTGAAAATTCATGCGGATATCTGTGCAGAACATTTTTACTAATCTTGCATAAATCTATAATCTTCATAATAGATTCGTCAATTTGTGCACTATTATAACTTTGTGTCTTACTTTTTAAAGGTTCAGCCAAAATGTCGTAGATGTTCATTCGCGGATTGAGAGCAGTAAATGGATCCTGAAGAATCATCTGAACATTTTTAATTATTGAAAAATTACGTCTTTGATAGTTATTCCTATTAACTGCTATCGATTTATCCTCAAAATTGTAATTTATTGAACCAGAATTAGGTCTGTAAATGTTTAAAATCGATTTACCAATAGTTGTTTTTCCACACCCACTTTCTCCGACTAGACCTAAAGTTTGGCCTTTTTGAATCGAAAATGACACATTTTCTACTGCGATTATACTCGCTTGTTTTCTTCTTAGAATACCTTGTAACACTGGGAAAGAGATAGTTAATCCATCGACTTCTATAATTTTCATCTTTTAGTTCCTGTGACAAAAGAATGAATGTGTTTCACTTGTTACTGTTTCACTAGGGAAACTATCTTTACACTTGTCAATCCGAAGATCACACCTATCTACAAATGGGCAGCCCTGTGTATAATCATAAGGTCCTCGTATAGATCCTTTAATTGTTTGTAATCTACCCGTTTGATCTGCCTTTGGAATAGAGGATAGCAAACCCTTTGTATACGGATGCTTTGCCTTTTTAATTATTTCATATACTGTCCCTCTCTCCATTAAACATCCATCATATAGAACATAAATTTGATCAGATATATTTGAGATGAGACTCATGTCATGACTTATGTAAAGTACAGACATTTGATTTTCTTCTTGTAAATTTTGGATAAGCTGAAGAATTTGAGCTTGTATGGTTACATCAAGAGCTGTTGTGGGTTCATCGGCTATCAATATCGATGGATTATTAAGTAGCGCGATCGCAATCATAATCCTTTGTTTTATTCCACCAGATAACTCAAATGAATATTGATTCATACGAACTTCAGGTGAAGTAACACCTACTTTCCGTAAGAGATTTATTGAGCGGTTGTAAGCCTCCTTTCTAGAATGACCATTATAGATCATCCCATCTGTCATTTGATTACTTATCTTGTGAATTGGAGAAAGAGAACTCATTGGCTCCTGAAATATGATTGATATTTCTGAAGCCCTAACGTGTCTAATTGATTTTGAATGTTTGTGAATTTTGTTTAAATCAACACAATTACCACCTATATTATATAAGATCTTGCCTGTAACCTCAGCTTTATCTGGTAAAAGTTTTAGTATTGCGTTCACAGAAACACTTTTTCCAGATCCACTTTCTCCTACTATACCAATTATTTGGTTCTTTTTTAAGGATAAGCTGAAGTCTTTAAGTGCGTTAATATAGCCTGCATCTGTTTTAAATCGGATTGAAAGATTCTTAATTTCAAGTATATTATCCTTCATAAGGGTCAGCTGCATCTCTTAGTGCATCTCCAGCAAAATTAAACGCCAGTATGCTTATCACAACTACAACACAGGTTGAAAGCATCCATGGCATATGTACAATGGAAGTGAAATTCTGAACTGATTGTAAAAGAACGCCCCAGCTGACAGCTGGAGCTTGCAATCCTAACCCTAGGAAGCTTAATGATGTCTCTGCAACAATCATATTTGGAACAGATAATGTTAAATGAGCAATCAGATAACTATAAAATGATGGTAACATATAAACGAACATAATTTTCGCATCACTTGTTCCTGCTAATTTGGAAGCAAGTATAAAATCTTCTTCTCTTAAAGAAATAAATTTACCCCGTATTACTCTTGCCAAACCAGTCCATGTTGTTAATGATAATATAATACTTATTGAAAAATAAACTTGAGTCGTTGACCATGAATTTGGTAATGCTGCTGCCAATGTAAGCCAAAGTGGAATTTGTGGAAAGGATCTTAAAACCTCTATAATTCTTTGGATAATTTGGTCAGTTATTCCACCATAATAACCAGAAAATCCACCTAGAACCACACCTAATAGTAGACTTAAAACTACTCCTAAAAGTCCTATAGATAGTGACATCCTCGTTCCAAAAATTATTCTTGAGAACAAATCTCTTCCTAATTTGTCTGCCCCAAGAATATATATCATCCTCCCGTCAATTCCAAATAGATGGATGTTAGACTCAAAGATACCTAAGAGGTCATATTTATCACCTCTAATAAAGTAACCAATTTTATATTTTACAGTTTTATCTTCTACGAATTCTTTTCTAAGAGTTATTTTATTTCTTTCAAATTTGTAATCATACACGAAGGGTGAAATTTGAAAGTTTCCTGCCTCATCAAAGAACCTTATTATATTAGGTGGTGATTCTGACTTTTTTGAATCATATCGATTTGGATCATGAGGGGCAACAACTTCTGCAAATAGACTAATAATATATAAGAATAGAATGATGAAGAGTGAATAAACCCCAAATTTACTCTTCTTAAATCGTTTTATGAATAGTCTTTTTTGAATATCCATTAAACTTCTTTATATCGTATTCTTGGATCTATAATAGCTAGTAAGATGTCAGATATGATTGTACCTGCAACAACTAGTGTACTTTGTAATAATAGTATATCTCCTGCAAGATACATATCCTGGGCCATTAAGGCTCTTATCTGCAAGGGGCCAATTGTTGGTAAGCTTAAGACTATTGAAACGATTGCTGAGCCAGAAATTAACATAGGCATCATCAATCCTATTGAGCTCACAAATGGGTTTAGAGCAAATTTGACTGGGTATTTCCAAACTACTCTATTATAACTTAGTCCTCTTGCTAATGCTGCTGTTACATAAGGTTTCTTTAATTCATCCAATAATACTGCTCTAGTTGTTCTTATAAGTTCTGCTGTCCCAGCTGTCCCTAGTACAATTACTGGCACCCACATGTGCTTTAATAAATCTAACAGCTTACCCAGACTCCAGTTTTGATTACGATATTCCTCTGAAAATAAACCTCCAATTTCTATTCCAAAGTACCTGAATCCTATCCACATTAAAATGAGAGCAAATAAAAAATTAGGTACGCCTAGTCCCAAAAAACCTAAGAAAGTGAATAAATTATCTCCAAGACTATATTTGTGTGTAGCAGAATAGACGCTTATTGGAAAAGAAATAAGCCATATAAATAAGAAAGTAAGCATCGATATTCCTAAAGTCCATGGCAATCTTTCTCCTATTAATTCAATTATTGGTCTTTCATAAAGCCATGATCTTCCAAATTCAAATTCTAAAATTATATCTTTTATCCATTTATAATATTGTTCTATGAACGACTTGTCTAAAGCGTATCTTTCTTTCAAACTTTCTAAGTAAGCCTCATCAACCTCTACTCCTGCTTCAGTCATTTGGACGATTACTGTATCGAGATAGCTACCAGGAGGCAATTGTATTAAACTAAAAGTGATTAATGATATAAGAAATATTATTGGTATAGAATATAATATTCTATTTATGATGTAGTTTATCATTGTTATTCTGGTCAATATAGTGATCTATATTGACCAGCTTCTAGGATTTTAATTTTCTAACCACCATTGTTCTGGATAAAATGCATCCCACATTTGGTACTCGACTGATAAGGTTGAACCAGCTTTCGGACCATTTCGTAATTGCTTTGAAACCGTTCCCACTCTTTTTACTAATCCTACAGTACCAATTAACCAAAGATTCTCTGCATTAATCTTCAGTATTTCTCTCCCTATTTTTAAATAATTTTCTGTACCTCGTGCTTCTGATCTCCAGCTATCATTTAATTCAAATAGTCGTTGTATTGTCTTCGGTGGTGTTGATCCCCTTTCGCCATTTGTATTATACCAATTCCACCATTCTACACCCCCTAACGCTGTATGTGGCCAGTGCCATGGTGGTCTCCATCTAATTGGAGCGTTTCTTCGTGAATAAATTTCTGAACCTCCTCCGATTGCCCACGTTCCCAAATCTGTTTCATTTGCTACTAATCTTTGTCTGTAATATGTTGATTCGCTTGGTTTAAGTGATGTTTGGATACCCACTTTTTCCCAATATCCTTTTATTAATTCTGAAATTTCTGGGCTGTTAGCTTTACCTGACCAAAATTCTAGTATTATATTTAAATTTTCTCCATTTTCAAAATTTCGAAATTTTCCATCTTTTTTGAGGCCTAATTCATCCAACAATCTATTTGCAAGTTCAGGATTATATTCTATATATTTTGTATCAATATCTTTTTCAAAGAAACTTGCTGATGGATCAGCAATAGGTTGTCTCGGGACAGCTAAGCCCAAAAATATTAATTCATTTATTTCTTCCCTGTTTATGGCATATGACATTGCCTTACGAAATTTTAAATTGTTGAATAAATCTTTTTTATTCTTATTTTTATGTGTGTAATTGAATGCAAATCCGTATTCTGATGATCGAGTATCTCCATATAGATCTACTCTCATATTCGCCTTTTCTTCATTTTCTTTTAAAAGTGGATAATCTGGTAACTGCAAATACCAACTGGCATGAGTCGCTGTTCCGCCTAGGATTTTCCCAGTAATTATTTCCTTATTTTCAACTACTAATCTTTCGATCCCATCAATATAAGGTAGTTGATTACCCTGTTTATCAATTTTGAAGTAATATGGGTTTCGTACATAATATCGGTTACTTGCCGTGTCAGTCTTTTCGTAGACCCACGTATCCAAAGTTGGGTAATCAGGATCTTGTTGAGCTTGGTCTTCTAGAATATGGTATTGGAAACATGCTATCCAATCTGCAAATCCTTCTTTTTTTGCTAACTCATTCGCGTCAGGATTGTGATCAATATGATATTTCGCTAGGTAATGTTTCGGATAAAATGGTCTTTCGCTCGGTAACAAATCAATAATTATTGGATATGGGACTGCGAATTCATATTCAAATGTATATTTATCAATCACCTTTATATTTACAACTTTACCTCCCGGTTTT
>JACLAC010016718.1_pt1 | contig 10089 bp, 4 predicted proteins | sample 8027881 | NCBI WGS metagenome assembly JACLAC01 (sample SAMN15725517, study PRJNA655200) | protist metagenome | isolation source: fluorescence activated cell sorting (FACS) single amplified genomes of... | place: Spain: Blaines Bay Microbial Observatory, Mediterranean Sea | collected 2016-01-19 | reverse complement strand
AATATACTAAACATAATTAAATACATAAAAGATTCAGTTTGATTTATATAACCAATGCTTTAACATTCAACAGAAGCACACAAAGAAAAAAATTAATATAGTACATTCTTGTGGATGAATGCTTTGAACATCTTAGATTTGGCATAACCGTATGGCGTCCAACGCTGCAGAGTTCAAATGGCAACTGAAGGTGGTTGTCTCGGACAGAGGGAGTAGGAGCAGTGCTGTTGTGTCGGTTCATCCGAGCGATGAGGTCAGCGAATTGTTGGAGAAAATTGAACAGGTCACGGGGATTGAAGCAAGTTACCAGAACATTGAAATAATTCAAGGAACACGGGGAAAGATCCGTCTGGACATAGATCCGGACGCGTGCGTCGGGAACGGAGTTCTCAGGAATCGATCCTGCCTGATCGTTTCGAGAAGAAGTTCGCCCCGCGTCCGTGGAAGAACGGACGGGAGCGGTCATGCTGGCACCGCCAGTTCGAGTTCTTCAGAGAATCGTCGGGGTGCAGGGCAGGGCAAATGGATCTGCGGCGCGTGTACATTTGAAAACGACAACCAGCTGCACTTGAACTGCTCGCTGTGTGGTACTACCAGGGACATGCATGCAGAGGCAGTCCCCGGGAACGGTGAAGACTTTCAGCGAGTGCTGGACGAAGGGATGGCCCGAAGGCTACAGGCAGAGGAAGATGCGAGGATGAATATTGGCTCCCCTGGCTCTGGTGGGATGCTGGCTCCTCCGCCTCCACGGGATGATCGACCGGCGCAAAGGCCTAGGCCATTGTTTCACTCTGCCGCCCTTGATCCTTTTGACCTGATTGAACGTTTGCAGCAACTGCACAGTCGCCCACGGGACCGCCCTGAAAATGGATTGGACGGGTTGCCTCGGGGGTTCCCAAACGGTCTGTTCCGTGTCTCGTCCAACGGCCACGGGCTTCAGTTTAGTGTGAGGGGTGTTAGTGACGTGTCGATGGAAGATGCTTCAGACCATGACAACAGAGGTGCAACCAACGACGAGATAAATGTTTTGCCCACGCATGAGTATACAAAGAAGCAGGAGAGCTCCGAGCAGACCGGAAAAGACGGGGAGGCCGAACCGTGCGCAATTTGTTTGTGTGAATTTGAGCAAGGGGACAGGGTGAGAACTTTGCCATGCTTTCACAATTTTCACCAACACTGCATTGATCCATGGCTTGTTCAGAACAAGGTTTGCCCAGTTTGCAGGGTAAGCGTTGACCAAACGTAGTGAAACACGAAAACGATTAACTATTTGTGTATGGGATATATTTTCATGCTCCAAACTTCAGTCCGGTCATTTCTCATACTACTTCTTGGTATCTCAATAATTGCAGATTTGGTAGAATAGGAAGGTCCTCCTTTTCTATTTGTGATTCTTCTATATTATTCTCTTTCTATATTTTGATATTCTACTATAATTAGTTCTATATAAATGTACTTGTTTTATATCTTAGTATACTATATAGAATGAACAAATTGCGAATTTCAATTTTTTCAATTTTCAATAAATAATAATAATAAAAATATTATAATATTCCTTCCGTTGGTGAATCATGAAATAAAAATGGGATAATATAACATAATCAGAGCATTAACACAGACGTTAAAAAAATTATTAATAATTATTTTTTTAATAATTTTTTTTTAATAAAAATAATATTTTTTCTTCTTTTCCCCCATTCTGTTCCCCAGCTGCTGCTTGTTACTCACTCGTTTTGCCCAAGAAGTTTATATTATTGTCAATGAACTACGTAACCGAAAGACGGAACAGAATAAATGATTGATTTTATGATTTGTACGATGATTATCCCAAAAAATGAAAAGAATTTGGAAGGTGTATTGAATTGATTGATTATTTCATTCGTTTTACCGTGTATTGTACAGGTTTAAAGCAGACCCCCTCCCTTCATCCGACGTTTCCCTTGTTTTTGAAAAACGGTGGTGGGTCGGTAGGATGGCGAGTGTAGGAGCTACCGAAGGGGAGGACGCGGGGGTTTCCGTTGGGCGCCTGCACTGTGGGAAAAACAACAGTCTGGGCGAAAGCAATGGGGTAAATATGAAGGGCGGGTTGCCCATTTTTGTAACGAAAGACTTTAGTGTGTACTCTAAGTCGCGCTCCTTACGCCTCGCAGTAGACCAGGGCTTTGAGGACAACGACTCGCGGGTGGCTTTTTTACTCGACGAGAACGGCAAGGGCAAGGGCATGCTTCTCTGCTCTGCACTGGTCAAATTTAAACACTGCGCAGCGGCATACCCCCTGCACGAACATGAGGTATTTTGCCATACAAGCACGGGGGAATTCCCGGTCAAAAAGAGGTTCATGGTCGACGAAGAAACGTACGAACATCTGGACCGCGTATCGAAAACATTTTTTCCCATCGTAAATAAATTTGTTGAGTACGCCGTCGGCCTGCCCAATTTCAGGGAAGAGACGGCGTTTCAGGACCCTGGGGCCGCGGGGGCCAGCGGCACCTCTGCCGTAGAGTTACCGTCGTCTTCAATAAAGGGCGGCCTTGGTTTCTCGGTTGCACCGTCCTGTATCGGGATGAAAATACACCATTTGGTAAACAGACGGGCCCATTGGTTTTTTAAATCGTTCGCAAAGGGCAAGGCGGCCAAGTACAGGAAAAGCAAGGCCCAGGAGACCTCTTTGATTTTTGACTTTGTAGTTGGGGCGATAATCGCCGACACGGCAAAGCCGAGGTGGAAACTGCCCTGGAAAAAGAGGCAGGCGCCGGCCATCGTCAAGGACGAACCCCATGACTTTTTCAGTAAGTTTATGGACGCACGTGAAAGCTCATATGTTCTAGATTCGTCGGAGAACGGAAAGTTCAAGTCCGACACATTCGTTTGGGAGCAAAGGGGAGGACCGAGTACGACGGCAGATGCTGCAGAGAGCATTCTTGCAGATTTTGAAACGTATGCAAAGCAACGGGACGGCGTGGGGCGGCGGTTTGTGCTGACGTACGAGGGTTGGGCTACTGGATCGTTTCTCCCCGAATTTTTCAAACGTTTTATTCTTCAAGCTGAGGGCGCAACAGACGGAAAATACAATGCTTCGTCATTTTTGGCGTTCGGGGTTTCGAACAGCTCGTCGGGGAAGGCGCACGCTGCGGTGTGCGATACAGTGAATTCGCACTTGTCGGTTTTGTTCGGGAGGGACGCACCGGCCCAGTTCGTTGGCCAAAGCAATACGACTCTGAAACAGAATGGCATCGCCGTGCTTCGATGGCTAGCCACGGAAGTGTCTCAACAGCACATGACAAAGGAGAACACATCCTTCTTGAAGGCGTTAATTGATTTAGGCATTTACGACGACATGCTGGAGCACGCGCTTCACTGCTCCGAAGTTTTGTTCGGAAAGCGCTTTGACCGCCACCCAGGAGAGAAGCGTCTTGGCGGGGACGAACGAGCAACGTTAGAGAACGCCTCGCCCGAACCGGTTGTGGTTTCCCCAGTCGACCTTGATGATGCGGCCGAAGGTGTTGCCTCAACCCGTCCCTCCAGCATGCCCAATCTTGCCCCCATATTTCCAGAAATGTGCAAAAACAAGTTTGGGTACTTCTTCCAGTTTATACAGCGGAACCTCGCTTCGTTTGAAACCCCGGCGGTTTTGAACAGCACTGCAAACATCGAAATCGGGGCGAGCGAGGCTGGAAAACCCCCGTTGCATGCCCCCAAGGCCAGCATTGGTGCCGGATCCAGCGTGATTAAATCGCCACTGGAGCACGCCATTCCAACGTTGCAGCTGTCCAGTCTGAGCCAGCGGCGGAGGGAATCGAGTGAATTCAATGCCTCTGGGAGAAGCATGGGGGGTGCGTTTCTGCCCTTGCCTAGTGGAGGCACAAGTGCCCCAGGAACGTTTTCCACACGCTCGGGCCGAAGGCAGCTTTTGCGCTCGCAGCGCAGTAACCAAGGAAATGGGGGATCAAGAGGAGCGTTGACCCCCAACCAGCTGGATTCGCCAGGACAGCCATCGCCCACGTCGCCCGCAGCCATTCTGGCGACCTCGCGATCGTCGCAAGCAGACAGTCTAAACAACAGCACTGGTGGAAACGCTTCGTCTTCTGTGATGCCAGCTCTACGCTTGCCGCTTTTTCGCGTAAATCACAACGTGGTGGAGTCCGTCAGAACCCCCTTTACGCCATCCACACACACCAGGCGGTTCATAACGTCCAGGCGCCATTCAAACAATATTTTTGGAGACCCAGTCTTCCGGTTGCAAGACATTGCGACTAAATCGGGTGAGGCGTGCGTTGCGAAAGATTTGTGGGCACTTGTAGATCGTAGGCGAAGAAAACGCTCGTCCCTGTCACCGTTGAATTCAAATGTTTCAGAACCAATAGTGCAGGACGACAGCAGCACTGATGGTGCAAAGGCTTTCAACGAAGAGCTTGCCGCCCTGCGTTTGTTGTTGAGGTTTTTCTCAAACACATGGCGTATCGGTTCGTCTGCATTAGATGTGATAGGACCCCACCGTTATAAAAAAGTGTTGTCACTGGCTTTCTTTTCTTCCATTGGCGCAAATAAGAGTTCTGCACTTCGGCACATTGGGGGCTTTCAAGCCGTCTTAACCCAGTGCATTGGATGGAGGGATTACGGGGAGCTTCTGAAGAGAAGATATGGGGCAATTCAAAAGCTTACAAAAGCGAGGTGCGCCGAGTACGCGCGGGCTGGAGCATCGTCCCCGTCTCTGTCACCCACGGTGCACGAGGACAGCAGCCAGGATACAAATGCGGGAACGGGCGCCGCGCCACTTCCGCAGAGCGTCAACACTGGTAAAGCAAAACGAGCGTTGAAGTCGCTTGGGTTTGAGCACGTGCTTTCTTTGACGATACTGTCGCACAAACTGCAACACTACCAATGCTCGAAACAGGAGCTGTCGAATTTCGACGACTTTTTAGTTTCGCAACCTGCTCGACGCATGATGATTACCTATCGGGACAGCGTGATTGAAATCTATGCTACCTTGCTGGCGACAATCGAGCAAGAGCTTATTTCTACTGCAACAGATGAGTACACTCATCGCTCTGGCGGCATCATCGACACGTGGATAATTAATCTAGTAGCCCACCCGCACGCAAACAGCTTCGGGGCGCTGCTGACCGTGCTTCTTGTTATGCTCGACAAGCATATCGCTTGTAATACAAACGATGGGAACAAGGTGGGGCGCGACAATTGCCGCTGGTTTGTGGACCATTTCGTTGCCAACGAAGACTTTCTTTGGTCCATCGTTACGTACATCAATACGTTGCTGCAGTATTCGTTTCAACAGGATTGGCCCATAGGCGGTACGGAAGAGAAATCGTTCCGCCCAGGCAGTTTGTACAAAGGGTATATTCTGACTGCAGTAAACTATGTCAGAAAAGCCATAGAAATAATCAAAGCGAGGAAATACGCGAGCGAAGAGAAAATAGCGACTTTGGCAGAGATAGTGGCTCGCTTGTTTGACCCGTCGTACCGTGTTGTTTTGAACTGGAGACAGATAAACTTGGGAAAAGCAGAATTTCTGTCCGTGGGCAACAGTTTGTTGCAGTTGGAATCGGGGATGCTAACCATTCCGAGAAATGAATTTGCGATCACGCGGAACTTTACCGTCGCATACATTCCATACCATTACATGTCTTTCATGAAGTTGTACAATTCCAAGAACATGTCTGGTGAAAACATAGCGGCCTGCAAAAGACATTTGCAAATTCTGTTGGATATGGTAATTTCTTCGGTGCGGGCGACCACGCGAAGAAGCCCAAGCGAACAGAGCGGGACCGACGGGAAGAAAATCGAAAGCCGCAACGTAGATGCAATGGAAGAGATGCTGGACGAGGATCATGTAATGGTTTGGCAAGACATGTCGCGAGTATTTTTTCAAACGCGCCTTGTGAGTTTTTTTCTTCGGGAGCTTTCCTTGGAGAGCGAAACAAACCCCCGTGTCGCATTAGTAGATGACAATACGGATGCCAATGTGCCTTTGGAAAATCCCGGAAACGTTGATTCGCCAGACAAAAGCATGCCTGCTTTCAAACTGTCTTTGCCGCCGAAACTTGCGCTTAACAAAACAAGATCATCGTCTAGCAACAGCCTTGGCTCCGTTACAGGGGAAGGGAAGGGCTACGCCGACGAATTAGAATCGAGCTTTGGGTCTTACGATTCGGAGCCTGACTTGGAGGTAGAGAACAATTTTCAGTCGACTGCCCCATCTTCTGGGATGATTTCTTTGCTATCGTTGTCACTGCCCCCAACTGCAATAAAGAGCGATGCATTGCCGGCACAATCAGCAGAAGGGGGTGATCTCGCCTCGCCGCTAGCCTTGACGATTCCTGTGTCAAAACTTGCGGAAGAAGAGAAAGGTTTGGCGGGACTTCCGAAACTTTCCTTTGCAAGTTTCTCCATGGGACGAGGCAACGACGCAGGTGTCGAAGCAGCGGAAAGTCCAGGAAATATCAAAAGCGACCGTTCTGTATCATTAGAGGACCGCCGGGCGTCGATCAAGCTGTACAATGACAACGAGCTTCACGAACTAATTGTTCTCCTGGTCGTACGGTTGGCTGTGGATGCGGAAGGGGGTTCCTTAGACCCTCGGTACAGCCCAAGGATACCCATGCAAGAAAAGAACACCCCGGGGGGGGGAGGCCGTCCGAGAGGGGGCGCAAAACCTTCCCTTCATCTTGCATGCGCACTTGAACCATAAACTTAACGAAGACGTCACCGTAGCATTAAGCGATAGCGCTTCAAGCGACGTTCTCGGGCCAGGGCCAGAACGGCTGTTGAAGCTTCTTTGCTATCGCTTCTACCGGGAGAAAGAGTCGTCCTTCCAAGAGTCCATTCAGCATAGCTCTTCGCTGATCGCATCTGGGGCGTTTGGCTCCGTATACGGCAACCACCACGTCGAAACGAACCAAAGAGTTGCAATAAAAGTAGTTCCTTTGCCAAAAACCATAAGCAACCGATCTGCCATTGTAGACGTTTTCTCTGAGGTCTCGGCGCTGGAAGTTTTGCACGACGTTGAGGACGTTGTTGCACTTGTCGATTTTTGGGTCAGCCCAACGTGCAATGCGTACTGCATTGCCATGAAATGCCATCCGAAAAACCTTAAAATGTGGCGCAAAGGTGTGGAAAACGGCAATCCAGAAAAGGGTGACTTGTTCTACAAGTGCCTCGAGTACTTTGAAAAGGTTATCCTAGCCGTAGATGCCGTTCACGAAATGGGAGTTACCCATTACGACGTAAAATGCGACAATATTTTAATTACCGATCAGGGTGAAGTGCGATTGGTGGATTTCGGTGAAGCAAGTGTCCGACCCGGATGGAACGCCCAAAACGTGTACAATACCAGAGACCGTGGAACAGAATGCATAAAGAGCCCTGAGATGCTGACGGTGTGCCATGCCGAAGATACCAACAGGCCACAGTACGACCGTCGAAGGAAGATCGGCACGAATGCTGCGAGCGATGTGTGGTCGTTAGGGTGTTTGCTGTACGAGTTGCTGGTGGGCGAATTTTTGTTCCAGGACGAGGATTGGACACGGTTCTACTGTCGTCTGACGGGACGAGGGCAACAGCTTATCCCGGATAATGCGCGAACTGCGTTGCTCGATCGTTTTGGTTCGGACGGAAGAGAAATTTTAGAGTTGTTGCAGACGACAATGCTTGTCCGTAACCCGACCCGAAGAATTAGCACAAAAGATTTGCTCAGATATATCCAAAAACGAAAAAAAAAAGGAGAAACTCAATCATAAATAATTTTATATCCTTAAGAGTAACTATTTTTGCCAAATTGTTTTGACTTTATTGTATGATCATTATTTGTCTTCTTCGATATTACTATTTAAGGTCAATATTATTTGCAATTGAAGATTGAAAATTTGTTGTTTATTGCTGCTGTAGCTTCAACAATACAATATGTGGTATTATAAAGTAGTAGTAATAGAGAAGAGAGAGAGAAGAAGTGAGTCCAATCCTTCTCTCTGGTGGGGTGCCTCTTCGATTGAATACCCAAAACAGGTTCGCACGCGAAACTGTTCCTTTGCTTTTCTTTATAAAAGCAGACGTGTTCCGTGGGCAATTAGCTAGAAGTTCGTGGTTCTAATGCTGTGAGCAGATGGATGCAGCTGTCGCGGAGTTCCAACAGGGACATTTGTCATATGTAGTGAGCTCGTTCTGTTACCCTGCGAATTCGCTGCTCGGGCCGAGAAAAGGCAACAAAATAATAATAGATAAAGGCGAGCAAATTGGGGCGGGGGATGACGCGTCTCTGACTTCATCAACTCTGACGTTGGCATGGTCGTTGAAAACGCAGCATCCAGTCTGTATTCTTTTGACGGACGCCTGCAGCGCGATGGAGCGTGTAGTGGGGTGCGGCTTCACTTACATGCTGACGCTGTGTGGTCGCCTAATAAACGTTGGCAACAGGCTGTCTGCGACGGGGTTAAATTACTACATGTTGTCCCAATCCCTCATTAGTGCCAAGCAGACGGCCATAGATACGATAGAGCTGTTAAAAATACCAATTAGAGAGTTGCAGTTTTCGAACGGGCCACGTTCGCCCCCGTTGCTTGAAATCTCGCACCTCCATGCGCTGTGCAATAACCGGTGCGTACAGGGATGCAGCGACTCCGGCCGCCGTGTCAGTGATTTGGTTTTGGAGAGTGCTGTGCTTCTCCTTCGATTGAAAGACGGGGGTCGGCTAGACGGGGGTGGGTTGGGAAAGTGGTCGTACAAATTTGTCAGAGATAAGATACAGATTGTCACGATCGCGGGGCCCAGGGTGCAAGAGTCGAAGGTGAAGTACGGGGCCCTGATTCCCGTTGCCGACACCGAAGCCGAAGGCTGGCGAAGGAGTTTCAATGCCGGTGCGGGGCCTTCGGAGCACAGAATGCGGGGGTTTGGCATCATCCACGGCAGTGTTAAGAATGAGGACCAGGTCGGCCGAGCCAAACTTGGCGGGACAGTGTACGAAGTCGACCAATCGGACGGGGTAGAAGAAATCGTGGGTGCATTGAAAGGAGCGGGTGCCGCTGTGGCGAGTAGAATGGACAGAATCGTGCAGGACCTTGTAACTGCCGGAGTGCAGATTTTGTGCGTGTGCGGTGACGTGAGCGAGGAGTTCATGTCGGCGTGCGATCGTTTGGAGCTCCTTGTGTTGAAAAATTTGAGTTTGCAAGATGGTGAGAGGTTGGCCCTTTTAAGCGGTGCTACCATCGTGCCCCACTTGTTTTTCTTGCTGAAAGGGAAAGAGTGCATTGGCGTGAACGATCTCTGTGCAGGCATGCTTTGCAACGGGTGGGTCGATCCGGCAGACGCAATCTTCACCGCAAGCCCGCAAAAAACCGGCTCAAGAGTGAAGGTGCGCGGGCAGGCAGTGCATTACCTTCAATTCACTTTGGCTCAGGGCGCCCAAGAAACGACGAAACAGCTCCCTATTTTTCTGGCCCTGTGCCACCCTGTGTACAGCGCGTGCAAAGACATGACTGCGACGTTTTGGAACGGCCTTAACCGGTTGCTCAACACCCTGTCGTCGGGGTTCGTCTTACCTGGGACGGGGTTGACCGAAATGGTCCTCGATTTCGTTTTTCAATCGCCAGCCCGACAGGGCGAAGAATTCCCTCTTGTAAATAACATAGAAAAGTTCATCTGGGAAAAATTTGGCGTAGAATTCAAAAACCAAGTGCTGCAAGTGTTTGAGAACCGTGGGGACGGCTTCGATGCCTCGCTGGAAGCATACGAAGGCGCGTACAGCAGGGTTGCGCAGACGTGCAGGGGCCTCGGTCTGCACAATCCAAAACGTAATCTTCCGAACCTTTTGCTGTTGTCCTCTTCGGCCGGAAGACTGGATGTGGGGCTCCAAATCGTGTCCTCTGTAACGCCAAAAGCTGATCGTTACGATTGCTACCTATCCAAACTGGATGGTATTGAAAAAGCATTTGAAACTGCCTTGCTTGCCCTTGGGTGCGACAAACTCATCACAAACGTTATCGATTATTAAGTCATACGAGGACACCACACTTCCTTGTACCTTGTATGTAACAATGCATTGTACTATCAATACGTAATATAATTGGTATACTTTACTAC
>JACLAC010025266.1_pt1 | contig 10090 bp, 11 predicted proteins | sample 8027881 | NCBI WGS metagenome assembly JACLAC01 (sample SAMN15725517, study PRJNA655200) | protist metagenome | isolation source: fluorescence activated cell sorting (FACS) single amplified genomes of... | place: Spain: Blaines Bay Microbial Observatory, Mediterranean Sea | collected 2016-01-19 | reverse complement strand
CATGGATCAGTCGGGTCCGCAACAGATCGCAACGCCGCTCTCTTGAACCAAAACCGATCACTCGTTGTGAATCTTACAGCATATGCCACGTGATCACGACACAAGCCACCACGGGCGAGAGACGCGTACAGCAGCAGCAGAAATTCCATATCCAGCACAACTTTGATTTTATTCCAACGGCTTGCTGTGATTGCTTCCTGTGCGGTCGCGGATGGAGATATGCTTGTGTCGCTATGTACGGGGTTTGAATGACACTGTGTTCCACTGCTGGACATATCGGGTTCTGTATCAGCGATTCCCGCCAAAGCACGCAAACGCGTAGTATCCCTCGCATACAGCTCCACGTCATATATCCAGGATTTGATGGCATAATCATCATCGTCGTCATCGTCATCGTCAGCAATTTCATCTAAATTTGTTTCCAAGTGTATGCCATCCCCACGTGTTTTACGAGTCCCGCCACCAGCAGAAGAAGAAGAAGAATAAGACGTGAGTGGTAGCGATACGTCAGCAGCAGCAGCAGCAGCGCTGGTACTATTATTACTACCATTATTACTACTATTACTACTATTGTGCTCACTGGTATTGGACCGAGGCCCGGTATCGCACTCATATATCGGTTACGGATCTTGGTTTACAACTTGCGAGAACTGAAATGGACAGAAGGCGAGTAGCGGGACTACCAACCGATCAATATATTGCCATCGCACAGAGCTTGCCGGAAGTTGTATTTGCCTCGTCTCCGTTAGAAACGGACTCACAAATGAAAAGAGAGTATTCACGCAGTAGCGATCACCAATCTCAAAAATCCTCCTCCATCTTCGATCGTTTTGATCGCAGCGTACCGGTATCATTGTGCGATCGCAACGGAAACGATCGTCAGACGAACGATGTAATGCGCGGTGATGTGTCGTATCATCGATATACAAACACGTGGCGCTCCAACCTGGTTTATCAATCGCCATCATCGTCATCACATCGCCGACATCAACATTGCTTAGGTTATTACAAAACGAAAGGCGAAGCTGAAAAAGTGTTCATGTCGGCTATTGAGAAGTGGTCTACTGCTCGAAGGAATGGTGCCAATATTGTTATAGATTCAGAGATAAATACATTGAGTAATCCTAACCGTGCAGCCAGACGTAGTAGTAGTAATAACAACGCAAAGCAAACAGTCACTAAAACGCGGACAACATCGCCTGGGAAACGTTACATTCAAGTTGAAAACTGTGATCATTTGCGTAATGAGAGTGTGAATATGATTTCGAAAAGTGATAGCAAAAGACAACAGAGTGATACGGTATTACATCGCAAACGTTCATATACATATCACGATTCAATTTCTGTGAGCGATAGCAATGACAGTGGCACGCACCGATCGACTAGATATAAGCGCAAACGTACAGAACGTAGCAATACGAAAAACAAGAGTGCACCGCGTAAAAAGAATCCATCGTCATCATCATCGTCATCATCGCTGCGTACACAGGCGGCTAGGAATCCATACAGGGGCGTGGTTTGGTCAGCTTTAGCTAACAAGTGGGTCGCGCAGATCTATTATGATAGGACCACACATTACTTGGGAAGCTTTGTCACATCTGCAGAGGCAGCGAAGGTAATAATGATTGTTGCGTGGTTGCGTGGTTGCGTGTGTGTGGGTGTGTGTGTTATAATCGTACCGTTTGATTATATGCGTGTATTTAAATGAAGTTCATGATGTAAATATGCTTCACTCTAATATTCATACATTCGCATACGTAATATATACGAATAATGCCACATTGCGCCACACAGGCCTACGACAAATGTGCTCGTATACACAGAAAGGATTGCGGACTGAACTTTCCCAATATTTCAAAAGGCGAAACGAAAGCTTTCCCTGGCAGATCATGGTCTCGACGTAGAAGAGATAAACACATCGCAATGCTTAAGAAGAGGAAGAAGAAGACAGTGCAGATACCTAAATCGCAGCGATCGCAGCGATCGCAGCCATCGCACCAACGATCGGAGAAAGAGGGGAAGCGGCGATCACATATATCCAAACGCCGACGGAAGCATCACCGATCGGCAAAAGTGGAATCCGCGGAGAGTGAACGTTATAGAGGTGTGAGTTCTAACGGTTACAATCGCTACATCGCTCAGATCTTCATCGATGGTAAAAAGCGTTATATCGGGAGTTACCCCACCGCTAGAGAAGCCGCGCTTGCGTATGATGCTGTGGCGAGGACTCAAAACAGGTCTGTGAACTTTCCAAAACCGGGTAGAAAAGAGGGAAAAGCAAGGTTAGTGTTTGAATTTGAAATTGATAGGAGTTTTTTTTGAATAGTAGGTGATTATTGTGTGTCGCGTTATGTTGATATGTGTTTTGAATCATCAGAACGGGTTTTATAATTGATTCATGGATATAAGAGATATTTATCCACGTTTAAGTGTTGTGCCGCGTATATAATATGTATATAATATGTATATAATATGTATATATTTATAACGTAACGTAAATTTAAATAACACTTCCATTTTTCTATTTTTGCCCCAACCAACACACAGATTTGGCACCATTCGCCGTGTAGGCAGTGGGTGTAGTTCCTATATCGGTGTTAGTCGTAACGGTTTACGCTGGAAAGCAGCTATATACACCAACGGTAAATCCCGCTATTTGGGCACATACGCTACGGACCTCGAGGCCGCTGCCGCATATGATAATGCCGTCCGGAGTTTGAAAATAAAAGATAAAAAACGAGTATTAAATTTCCCAACAAATAGGACGGGTGGGAGATCGCCGCCACATACGCAGTCATCACATTCGTGTGCTAATGATGGTGATAATGATGATGATGATGGTAGCACTTTGAGTAAAGCGAAAGATAGCGGAGATAGTCATAATTCACTGTGCCAAGCATGTGGTCTTGGTGGGGAGTTGCTGTGTTGTGATTATTGTAATTTAGTTTATCACCTGGGTTGCTTAACACCGCCTTTGGAAACACCGCCGAGTGGTAAATGGTCATGTCCCGTGTGTACAAAAATGGATAATCAATTGGACAATCTATTGGATAATAGCAACGAGAGCAATTGTGATATTCGTAATGATGATGATGATGAGTGGAATCCGGTAGACGAGCGCCGCCGCGGTTCTATAACGGATAGTATGCGGGAGAACGTTCTCCGTTCCTCACAGAGAACACGCCGGAGAACAACCTCTCGCTGCTATCGTTGGTTCGAAGCTAAGGCTAATGATACGCCATTTATGATCGCTGAATGGTTTGGGATAGATGTAAAAGAACTGGTTGCATTGAATAAGTTAGAGTATCCGTCATTACGGACCCGATCGAAATTGTTAGAGGGAACGGAATTGAGAATGCCCCCACACGCAGTGAGACAGGTACAGTAATGAGATTGGATATTTATCTATCTATCTATTTATCTATCGTTGTTATAATTAACATATATTTTGCATGTTTACATTTATATAAACACAATTTAGGTCGGTCTTGGTCCACATGATGATGAGTATGATAGATTGGCTGATACTGGTGACGGTGATAGCATTACAACGAGAGATGGTGGCCCTGCTTATAATAATAATAATAATAATGATATTAATAATAGCACATCCACCAGCTCTGCCACTAAGCGTAATCATAGGCGATATCAAATAAACGGTTCCATAATACCCTTGCGCGAGCGCACACATGCGTACAAAGGCGTCTCTTATGATAAATGTTCTGACCGGTATAAGGCATATTTCTACCACGATCGAAAACGGCGCTCTTTAGGTTCTCATTTCACCGCCGAGGACGCTGCCAGAGCATATGACGTCGAGGCCAGAGTGTTTGAGGGAAAAACAGCGCTGGTGAACTTTCCCATACCCGGCAGTGAGGAGGTCTGTATGTGTATAGTAGAGTTTGTTGTAGTTATAGTTTGTTGCGCGTGCTATCTCGTTGCTTTATAAATATAATTATTTGTCGGCAAATATGCGTCATATATATTTTTAAATATAGTTAGGGTATTCATATGTATACAACATGATATAAATATTGTAATATATATTGAGTACTCATTAAAAGACTTTCTTACATTCACGTGAATCACTCGTTTTTTCGTCGTGTTGTCTCAGGTATTAGCACGAAGGAGTATGAAACGTGACCGTTCGTCACAATATATTGGAGTTCAAAAGTCAGGAAAGAAGTGGAAATCACAGTTATATTACGGCGGAACTATGAAGTATATAGGTATGTATGTGCAAGTATGTGCGTGTGCGTGCATGATGATTGTGATGTATATTGTATATTATATTGTATATTATATTGTATATTATATTATATATTATAAAGTCATGTAATATAATGTTATTATATTGTTATATATGACCTTTTTGATATACATTATCTATATAATAACTTTTTGTTTCATTATCTATATTATTATATATAATATCTATATATATTATATGTATTATATGTATGTCATGTATTGTGCGTGGGTTATCACAAAATTTTAGTAATATAACATGTATAAATATAATAATTACACATAATAACAATTATACACAATAATAACAATTATACATAATAATAATAATAATAATATCTATACCACACCAGGGACATTTGGAACGGAAATAGAAGCAGCTTTAGCCCGAGATGCCGCCGCGCTAAAATATAGGAAAAATGAGAAAACGTTATTAAACTTTCCGTTATCTCAGAGCTCCGGTCGAGGTCATAACGGTTATGAGAACGAATTGAATGCGCCGAAACAAATGCGAAATCGAACGGAATCTCAGAAAAATCGGAATAATCGGAAAGAAAATGTGCCAGAAACGCGTGGCGAATCACCACGGTCTGTACATCGATATAAAGGCGTTTCTTGGAGTGGGGACACTAAATCTTGGCACGTTAGAATCACGTACAACAATGCGCATGGCGAACCAGAGGAACATTATATCGGACATTACACAAACTCTGTAAGAGCTGCGAGGTGAGTTTCTGATTCTTGTTTTATTTATTTGAGTCCTATAATATCCTATCATTGATGCGTATTTATCATATTTACATCTATCGTTGTTATAAAATTTAAAATATATATAATAATCACACACTTCACTCTCACACATGTATAATACCATATATACGAATACAAAACACATTTTATATTTTATAATATTATGCATCAAAACACATATAAAATTATTTATAACATGCAACTTTTGTATATATCTATATAATATTTATAAAAACAATACAGTGCATACGACACCGCCGCGCGTATACATATTGGTCCCACCGCCCCGCTAAACTTTCCATTAGATACAGAAGTACAAGCTTATGCTGGCAAGATGTGCGGGAGACGGCGCCGGAGTAGATATATAGGTGTTCACGCGCAGGGTCCAAAGTGGGTTGCGAGGGCCTATTATGGATCGAAATTGAACTATCTCGGCACGTTTGACAGCGAGTTGGAGGCCGCCGTGGCTTACGATGATGCGATATCAAAGTATAAAACGAAGAATAAAAGAAAATTGAACTTTCCGCGAGATGATAGTGCTGATAGTGATGATGATGAGGTAAGCAAATTGAGTATTGATATTCCTGTATGATGATATATATATCGTGTTGTGATGATGTTTGATTTGAATCCTATATATTTTATTATTGATGCGTATCTATTATATTTATATCTATCGTTGTTATGAAATATAAAATACACCCCTCTCTCTTTCTCTAATATATTTATATATACACTTGTATTCTCACATTATATATCTTATAGCATCCATCATCGATCGATACATCCCAGAACACAGCCGCACTGAATACATTAGGAGAAGCAAGCGAAGCAATGGCGATTCTAGATAATATACCACCACCACCGCCGCCGCCAGTACCAGAAACAGTACCACAAACAGAAACGGTTACACATTCCACTTCTCTTACTTCAGCTGCTGTTATTTCTGATGTTATTAATGATACCTTATCACAATCGGTATCACAATGTGTTTCACAAACGGAACTGCTCCTGCCGCAGCCCAAAACGAATTCGAATATATGCAATGACACATCTATCAAAAGTACAACACACGTAGAGAGTGATATATCTATCGATATCAGAACGATGGATAACAAGACTTACAGAGCTTCAAAGGGTCCGACAGGTCCATTGGTTGTATCTAAGACAAATAACTCAAGTAATAATAGTACACCCGCTGTATTGAGATGTGAGAGCGCTATTATCGCAGTGGCTCCAACGGATCCAAAGGTCTTACCCGCATCCGTACGCGCGTCCACGAGTGAGACGAGTGCGACCACAAGTGCGATCACAAGTGGCAGTGGGAATGGCACATCATTGGAAAGGTCATCAACCCAGGGTTACAAAGGTGTTACATTCGACACTCGTAATTCGAAATGGCGAAGCCAGATCAGACATGACGGGAAATTGCACTATTTGGGTTTATTTACAACAGGGGCGAGCGCGGCGCGGGCGTATGATACGTTTGTTCGGCGGCATGTGCGTACAGAGAATGGGAGGTATGTATATTATATTCATAGTAGCAGCTGGTGTTTTTATATTTTGTATTTTATATTATTGTTATGTCATATTGCGTTTTTAATCAATTTATATATGCATTTTATTTTATAATATTTTTGTTTCAATAGTTAATAAATGTTTTACGACCACTACATCAAATATAATTAATAAAATGTATCATGTATGCGTATGTATTTATTTATTTATACAGAATGGTGAATTTTCCTATAAAAGGCAGCGGGGAAGTGATGGCAGTCGCGGGTGTAAAGGTATATAAGAAAAAAAGAGGACGGCCTAAAGGGTCATCTGTATCGAATGTTAAAAATAGTAAACGGCAAGGCGATTCTATAAGAGTTTCGTTTGTGTGTGGGGGACATTCGTATAATGCTGGATATATAAGTCGTGAATTAGGAAATGCCGTTATGGAAGGGAGTAAAGATATTGCCACATTTACAAATATCAAAAGAGATAAGAATAGAAAGGATGATGGTTCTGAAACCGTTACGAAAACTGGATCTATTGCTACGAGAAAACGAAAACGAAGCGTCTCGATGCGGAATACTGTGAATAATAATAATGTTAATAGTTATAATATCACGACTATGCATAATAACAGTAATGATAGTAATAATAATAGTAAAAATAATAATAGTAATTATCACCAAACACCAGTCATTGAATACGTGCTATACAAGCACAAAGAGAAAAACTCAAATGGAAGAAGGAGTATATACGGTGGTAGTCGTTACCTTGGAGTAAGTCGTAACGGGGCGAAATGGAAGGCTGCTGCGAGATATGCCGGCAAGCAGCACTATTTAGGGACTTTTCATACGGAAGAAGACGCTGCTAGGTAAGATATAGGGTTAGGGAAGGGTTAGGGTTATCCTTTTATATATATATATGATATTATATTATATGTTGTGGTTTGTTGTTGTGGTGTGATGATATTTTTTATGATATTATATATTTATATATTTATGATTTGAATCCTATATATTTTATCATTGATGCGTATCTATAATATTTATATCTATCGTTGTTATAAAATTCATCTCTCTCTCTAACATGTATATATACGAATATGCATATACATTCCTTTCACTTTTTATCTACCGCGATCTGTATATACATATATAAATATATTAATATCAATACAAATATGAATATAAATACCCTAAATATATACAGAGCATACGATGCAGCTGCGATTAAGAATAATCATTTACGTAAGGGATCCTTCGGAAATAGGCCAAAACTGATGCTGAACTTTCATATGGATAATAATAGTAATAATAATAATAGTAGTAATAATAATAATAATAATAATAATAATAATAGCAATAATAATAACACCACTGTGCATAACACAGCGGCAAGCAAAGCTAAGCAATCCGGTCGACATCCACGCAGTAGCAGTAACAGCAGCAGCAGTAGCAGTAGCAGTAGCAGTACAACCAGCATTAGTGTTCCCCGTCGTTCTCAATATCAAATCGATGCCCGTACAGCAGCGCGTGTCGCAGCCAATCACGCGCGGAATTTGTACAAAGGCGTTACGGCGTGTAAATCTGGTAACGGCCGGTATATGGTTCAAATTCGCTATGATGGCAGCAATCACCACGTTGGTTACTACAACGATGCAGTCGCGGCCGCGAAAGCATACGATGATGCCGCACGAGCCAATCAAAATGGAGGAAATTGTGGTATTTGTGTGAACTTTCCGGTTCCGGGTTCGTTTTTAATTTTTGATAAATTTTATTATTCTTTTGTTGTGTTTTATTACGGTTTGTTAGTGTAATTGTAAATTTAAAGAATAAGAATATAATATGCATTTATGGTATTATACATATCTTTGGATATTCATTCTTATTATAAATTAATTATCATTCCATATATGCGTTCATATATATATATATATTATACAAAAATAACACATATACATATATAACACATACACACATATACACACACACTAAACATACACACACACACGCACAAACACACACACACACAAATTCAGGTTCTGGTGAGAGGCAGGCTATAAGAGGCATGAGATCATCCCACAACCCCAAGATTGGTAAATATATTGGTGTAACAAAGCTCTCATACAACAACACAGATGCTTGGCAAAGTCGATATTATTATAAAGGAAAACAAAAGACAATTGGTGAGTATAATATTGTCTATAATATTGTGTATAATATTGTCTATAATATTGTCTATAATATTGTCTATAATATTGTTTATAATATTGTGTCTACAATGTTTTATAATATTGTAAGTATATCACGGTAACACGCTTTGTATACATTTTTTTGCTGATGTGATAATTTGATAATTTGATAATTGTAGGCACCTTCGAAACAGCAGTGGCAGCAGCAAAAGCGTATGATGCTGCCATAAAAGCACACCCTGTTCTATGTACTAAAAGGTTTTTAAATTTTCCAGAACCTGTAACTGGAGGAGATAACATGCGTACCGATATTTTGCCGCCTGATGTATCCAATGTTAGTCCTGATGACTCTACTACCGCCATAAGCAAAGCAACCGGCACTGCTTCTCATAATATCGAGATTTCAACAAATCAACGCGACCAAAAAACAAGTAGTACACTTAATGATAATTGTGCTGAATCGTCAGCTATACACGATATGGAAAATAAATCAAATCGTTTTGTAAATATAGCAAATACTTCTGCGAAAAGTGATAATGTGAATAATGATGATAGTTGTGACAATGATAGCGATGGTGTGGAAGTGGAAGGGGGGGTAGATACATATCTGACAGCACAATCTATAGCAACTGCATTGGAGTCCGCAGGGGTCGTTTGTACAGCAGTGGACGCCGTAATGCGAGGATATCAGCATCGTAGAAAAGCACTTCAAGTATTCAAGTCGCAAGCGGAAACTTTAATTACAAATGAAGGTAAAACGACCTTTAATCAAACAGAAACAGTAGATGCGCCTAATCGAAGTACACCTGGTGGCTTTTCTACAAGTGCTGCTCCTACTACTATTACTCCTAGTGGTTGTGTGGGCGCAGCAGATGCTTTGGCGCAAGGTGGTGGTGTTGTTGGTGGGGGTGGTTTGCATGCTTCTATAGTGGAAGGAGACAGAGGTATAATGGTGGGAAGTGGTAATACTACCACGATTGTAGATAAAACCGAAACAGCAGAAGCACCAGCAAACGCCGGTAAAAATATAAATTTCAATACTACTTTTACAACTGTGGCACCGACACACTCTTTGAGTAGTGATAATAACAGCAGCGATCGTGTGATCGATGAATCGATTCCAGATACCTCTTCTCCGACTGATCCTACTACGATCGTAGCGGATAATGCGTTCTGTGTTATACGGCCTCCAGGACATCACGCCGGGCGGAATGGAGCCACCAGAGGTAATATTTTAATATTTAATGTCATGTATATTATAATATTCATTAATATATATTAATATATTGTATGATAATATATTATATGATGGCTGGCGCGGCTTCATTTGTGTTTTTGTTGATTTTTGATTCGCATCCTATATTTAATTATCGATGCTTATCTATATCTATCTATAATATA
>JACLAC010007941.1_pt1 | contig 10092 bp, 6 predicted proteins | sample 8027881 | NCBI WGS metagenome assembly JACLAC01 (sample SAMN15725517, study PRJNA655200) | protist metagenome | isolation source: fluorescence activated cell sorting (FACS) single amplified genomes of... | place: Spain: Blaines Bay Microbial Observatory, Mediterranean Sea | collected 2016-01-19 | reverse complement strand
TGAAGGTTTTCAACGAGATTCCGGCGGAGTGTAGCGGCAAGATCGTAGAGGTGTTGGTCAGAGATCAAGAGCCGGTTGATTTTGGCAAGCCAATGTTTCGCGTTGAGCCCTGTTAGGGGCTTTTAGAAAAGGTGCTGCCGACACGCGGTACCGAGACGTCCTTTTTTTCTCAGTTCATTGCGATTCCTGTCGACTGTTCATCTGTGTTCAAAAAGATACTGATAGCCAATCGGGGCGAAATCGCCCTTCGAATCATCCGAGCCTGTCGTGAATTGGGTATCCAATCGGTGGCTGTGTACAGTGAGGCCGATGCCGACTCGATGCACGTTGCCTTGGCAGACGAAGCGTACTGCGTCGGTCCGGCTCGGAGCATCGACAGTTACCTGAAGATCGATCAGATTATCGCGGCTGCCGAGGTGGCCGATGTCGATGCGATCCATCCAGGCTATGGGTTTCTTGCCGAGAATTCGCACTTCAATGAGGTCTGCCGCTCAAGCGGGTTCGAGTTTATCGGTCCGAGTCCCGGAGCGATGGAAAAGTTGGGCGACAAGAACACGGCGCGAGCCATGGCGATCGCGAATGAGGTTCCGGTCGTGCCCGGAAGCGACGGACTTGTGGAAGATGAAAAGAGTGCGCTGGAAATCGCACGCGAAATCGGGTTCCCCGTGCTGATCAAGGCGACCGCAGGTGGCGGCGGCAAAGGAATGCGTGTTGCCGAATCGGAGGAGACGTTGGTTTCGGCGTTGAACCAGGCACGAACCGAAGCGCAGGCCGCCTTCGGAAACGGTGGGGTTTATCTGGAACGCTACGTTGGCAATCCCCGTCATATTGAAGTGCAGGTGATTGCCGACAACCATGGCAAGGTCATTCACCTTTATGAACGGGATTGTAGTGTCCAGCGACGGCATCAAAAGTTGATCGAGGAGGCTCCCAGTCCCAATCTGCCAGCCCCACGCCGAAAAGAAATCTGCGATGCTGCCGTACGGATGATCCGCGGGGCGGATTACAGCAATGCCGGAACGGTGGAGTTCATCGTTGATGAAAATGACGACTTCTTCTTCATTGAAGTCAATGCCCGGATTCAGGTCGAGCATCCCGTTTCGGAAATGATCACCGGGATCGATTTGATCAAGGCACAAATCGCAGTGGCCGCCAACCTGCCGCTCGATTTCAATCAGGACGATGTGGAATGTTCTGGACACTCGATCGAGTGCCGCATCAATGCGGAAAACCCGGATCGCAATTTTCAGCCCAACCCCGGCAAAATCACCAAGCTATACACGCCGGGAGGATTGGGAGTCCGTTTTGATTCGCACGTCTATGGGGGCTACAACGTGCCTCCCCATTACGATTCGATGATTGGCAAGCTGATTGTTCATCGTCCCACGCGCCAGGAGGCGATTGCAACGATGCGGCGGGCCCTTGCCGAAATGCAGGTTGAGGGTATCTCGACAACGGCAGCCTTTCATGATCGCGTGCTGAACCATCCCGAATTCATCGAGGGAAAGCATGACACCAAGTTTGTAGAACGCGAGTTTATGGACTGATGTCAACAGATGCTTAACGTTCTTGATTCAGTCGACCCGTTCACGATCCTGTTGGCTTTGTTGCCCTTGGTCGCGTATCTGCTGGTTTTCAGCCTGGTTCGACTTTCCGGAAAGGCTTTGGTCACAACCGGAGGACGCGATATTGCCGCTCTCGCCATGGGAATCTCCGGACTCCTTGCCGTGGGACCGGCAGAGCTTTTCTTCCCAACAGCAGCAGCGACAATGTTCGGGCCGGTGGTCTGGATGGCTTTGGGGGCTTTCTATGGTCTCAGTGTCTCGTTGATTGCACTGAGCTCTCCGCCACGCGTGGTCGTGTACGGTCGAACGGCCGAAGAACTCTACGAACCCTTGCTGGCGGCTGCCAGATCCATCGATGCAGAAACAACGGGCGATGATCGGTTGTTGCAGTTGAACCTGCCCGGTTCAGGAGTGCACCTTCGCATTGATGGGCATCGTGGAATTGATTATGTGCAGGTGGTTGCCTTTGAACCAAATGTATCGCTTCGGTTTTGGAATAAGCTGTTGGCGGCCACTCGGAAGCAGGTCCAGCGGCAGACAGCGCCGTTGCCCCGCAGGGGATTCGCCATGCTGTTCGTTGCAGCTGTCCTGAGCGGAATCCTCGTGATGCAGAGCTTCAATAATCAGGAGCTGCTGGTCGAAGGATTTCGGGATTGGTTGTGGCGGTAACCCGTGGGCTTTGAAGACTCGGCAAGCCAGAGGAAAGAAGAGTGCAAGCGAAAGATATCAAGACAGGGACCGTGGTCGTCCATGATGGAAATCCGGTCGTGATCCAGGGGATTTCGGTTCATTCTCCCTCAGCGCGAGGAGCTGCGACTCTCTACAAGTTCCGGGCTCGAAACGTGGTCACCGGGAACAAGATTGACCTCACCTTGAAGGGGACCGAATCACTGGGTGAAGCCGATTTCTCCCGGCGAAACGTTCAGGTCATGTACTCGGATGCCACCAGCATGTTTTTGATGGATCAAGAGGACTATCAGCAATACGAATTGCCGTTGTCTGATCTCGAGGAACAGATCCCGTACATCACCGAGGGGTTGGAAGGGATGCGAGCTCTGATTTACAACGATGCCTGTGTGGGATTGGAAGTTCCTCCTACCGTGGAGCTGCTGATTACCCAGTGTGATCCCGGGGTCAAAGGCAATTCAGCCACGTCACGCACCAAGCCTGCGACTCTGGAAACGGGATTGGTGGTGCAGGTTCCCGAGTACATCAAACAGGGCGAACGCTTGAAAATCGATACGCGGACTGGGGAATATCTCTCTCGAGCCTAGTTTAGGTTGCGGTCACATCCTCCCCGGCCGCTATCCTGAACGCAGGTGCATTGCCGGCTGACTCGGTTGAGACCGACCCACAACCGGTCATGCTGTGTTAAACTGAGGGCTAGCTTGAGTGAGACAGCGTGAGCCTGAAATGCGGTCATCGCTTTCAGCGGCCGAGTTTCACCAGTCCTTCCTTCCACTTCACCAGCCGGAATGTTCAGATGCAGAGTCCTAGCACCGAAAAATCGAGTCCAATGCAACGTCGTGGATTCCTCAAAGCAACTGGCGCCGGGGCGTTGGCCGTAGGTGTTTGGAGCGAATTGCCAGCTCAGGAATCCAATTCCGCAAATGATAAGCTGAAGATCCTTTGTGTCGGAACGGCCAACCGGGCATCGGCCGACATTGACGGTGTTCAAAGTCAGGACATTGTTGGGCTTTGTGATATCGACCAAAACTATCTTGATCGCGCGGCAAAACGATTCCCCGATGCCAAGCTGTATTCCGACTATCGGGAAATGATTGCCGAGGAGGCCGACAAGGCAGATGCCATTGTCGTTGCCACGGCCGATCACAATCATGCTCCTGCTTCGATTCGTGGAATCAATGCGGGGCTGCATTGCTACTGTGAAAAACCGCTGACGCACACGGTTCAGGAAGCACGTACGATTGCCGCTGCGACCAAGGCCAAAGGGGTGGCGACGCAGATGGGAACTCAGATCCACGCCGGTGAAAACTACCGTCGTGTGGTCGAGATCATCCGGGCAGGAGTGATTGGCGACGTGACGGACGTGCATGTCTGGGTTGGCAAGGGCTGGGGCGGCGGAGATCGTCCGAAGAATGTCACGGAACCCCCTGCCAATCTCAGTTGGGATCTGTGGTTGGGACCGGCTCCGGTACGACCTTTTGCACCCGGACGCTACCACCCGGCCCAATGGCGGCGGTGGTGGGATTTTGGTCAGGGAACCTTGGGTGACATGGGATGTCACTACATGGATCTGCCGTTCTGGGCCTTGGATCTGCGGCATCCGACCTCCATCGAAGCGGAAGGCCCGGAGGTTCACCCCGAGACTTGCCCCTTGGGATTGGTGGTCAAGTACAAGTTCCCGGCTCGTGGCGATCAACCCGCGCTCAATCTGACCTGGTACGACGGAAACAAGACGCCTCGCGAGGTGGCTGGTGAAAAAGTTCCCGGAAGCGGCGTGATGTTTATCGGAACCCAAGGCCATATGTTCGCCTCGTACGGGAACTACAAGCTGTTCCCGAAAGAGAAATTCGCGGAGTTTACACCACCGGAAAAATCGATCCCGAAGTCGATCGGACACCATGCTGAGTGGATCAAGGCCTGCAAGGAGGGATCCCCGACGACCTGTAACTTTGACTACTCAGGTGCGCTCACCGAATCGGTGCTGCTAGGCAACGTTGCGTTCCGAACCGGAAAGCAGATCGATTGGGATGGTGAAAATCTCAAAGCAACCAATTGCCCCGAGGCCGAACAGTACCTTCGTAAGGATTATCGTCCAGGTTGGGAAGTCGAATTCAACGCTTGATGTCAGGCAGATGGCAGTGGCTCAAGGGTAAACTCGTGATTCGGGCAGTCGGATCCCGGACGCAGTTGGCGGGCTGCAGCCAGGACGCTGCGGTCGTTTCCTGACGCGTTGCCAGACGCTTTCTGTCTTTTTTTCCGGTCCCATTGGAGTTCATGTTGTCACGCTCATTTCTATTTCTCACTGGGCTGTTGGTTCTTGTTGGATGTGATTCAGGACCAGAGAAGGTTCACTCCACACCCGTTCCCGTGCCAATCGATTCGTTGGAGGCGGTGACTGCAATCGAGGCGGTGACTGACAAGATCCGTCGGGATTCGGCAGGCGCCATCATTGATGTCGACTTCCGCGGGCTGACGATTGACGATCGTACACTGGAACCCTTGCTCGAGTTTCCTCGACTCAGAGCACTGCGACTTGGCGGAACCGCGGTGTCCGACGAAGGCCTGAAAACCGTCGGACAGATCACCAGCTTGGAGGATCTCGACCTTCGTGACTGTGGAATCAGCGATGATGGATTGTCGTATCTGACCTCGCTGACGCGGCTCAAGGCGCTGCGGTTATCGGGCAAGATCAACGACTGCAGTGTGAGTGATGATGGGATGGTCCATGTTGCCAAACTGGCGAATCTGAAAGTGTTGGCGGTTGATTCTCTGTGGATCAGTGAGGATGGCATCCAGGCGATTGCGGGACTTGAGCAGCTGCAGGAGCTGTACATGGCGGAGACGACCATTGGCAATGAAGCAGTTGACTTGTTTGCTCAGTTCCCGAAACTCAAGAAGCTCAGGATTGCACGTAACCAAATTGATGCCGCAGGGGTAGCGAATCTGCCAAAACTTGAACAGTTGGAAGAGCTTGACCTCAGTGAGTGCGCCCAGTTGTTTGATGACGCCATGGGGCCGCTGGCCGAGATGAAAAAGCTCAAGAAACTCAATCTTTGGCGAGTGAACATCACCGATGCGGGGATCGAGCCTCTCCAAGGCCTCAGCTCGTTGGAGTCTTTGAATCTGGACAACACGCGACTTGGCGATGCGGGGATGCCCTATCTGAGTGGCCTCACGAACTTGACCTTTCTTCATCTCGGATCAACCGAAATTACTGATGCCGGACTGGCCGCTCTGTCTGGCCTGACCAAGTTGCAGGACCTCAAAGTGACGCGGACGGCGGTGACCCAGATGGGGGTCACTGAGCTGGAAAAAGTACTGCCCGATGCCAGAATTCAGTTGGAGTACATCGAAGGGCAATGACTGTTTCGCACGGTTACCCGTGTGCTGCTGTCGGTGGGCTCTGCTCCCGAGTGTTCGGTGCGTGCACCCCGGTTTTGTTGCAAACAGGCGTCCCGGTGCATCCGCGTTGTGCGAATTCCCCAGGACGCGACCGGTTTTGGGTCTTTCCGACAGCCGCAACCACCGAACCTCAAGCTTGCCATGGTTGGTGTTTCGGTTGAGATCGTTAGATTGTGTGGAGTCGCAGGGACTGGGATGCTGTGACTCAAGGGAAACGACACGCCTCTCTTTTCTGCATGGGCATCAAGTCACGTATGACAACCAAACCGATCGAACTGTTCCCCGAGAATCGAAAGTTGTTTCTGCTCGATGGCATGGCGTTGACGTACCGCGCCCATTTCGCCCTGGTGAGAAGCCCTCGCTACACCTCGGGTGGGCTTTGTACTTCAGCCGTCTTCGGGATGGCCAACGCGGTCCTGGATATTCTCAAACGTGAAGAGCCGACGCACATCTCGGTGGCGTTCGACACGCCTGAGCCGACTCAACGTCACCTTGTATTTCCGGAATACAAGGCGCAGCGGGATGCCATGCCCGAGGATATTGCCGCTCAACTGCCTTACATCGATCGTTTGTTGGACGCCCTCAATATCCACGTCATCCGGAAGCCGGGCTATGAAGCGGACGACATTATCGGAACCTTGGCGCATCAGGCCAGCGCCGAGGGGTATCGAACCTGGATGGTCACCCCCGACAAAGATTACGAACAGTTGGTGACTGATGATATCGTCATCTACAAACCGGGACGCCGTGGGTCGAGTCCGGAAGTCTTTGGCGTTCCGGAGGTGCTCGAAAAATGGGGCATTGAGCGTGTGGAGCAGGTGATCGACATTCTCGCGTTGATGGGTGATGCAAGTGACAATATCCCTGGTGTTGCAGGCATCGGGCCAAAAACGGCGCAAAAGCTGATTGCACAATACGGCAGCATTGAACACCTGTTGGCCAATAGTTCCCAGTTGAAGGGGAAGCAACGGGAACGGGTGGAAGATCAGTCCGACATGGCACGGTTGTCCAAGCAACTGATCACCATCCAGCTTGACGTCCCGCATGAGGTCAGTTTCAAGGAGCTTGGTTATGAATCATGGAACCGGGAAAAGCTCAAGACACTGCTGATGGAACTTGAGTTTGATACGCTTGGCAAAAAGCTGCTCGGCAAGTCGTTTTCGTCTGCCAGTAGCCGAGCCAAGGTGATTCGTGAAAAACGCGAGACCGAGATTCAAGCCAGTCTGTTTGATGAGCCGGTGGATGAGAAGACGATTCGGGAGGTGGATCACGATTATCGTACGCTCCGCACAGCCCAGCAGCGAAAGGGGCTGATCGACGCGCTGCAAGGGGAGCGTCGTTTCTGTTTTGATACGGAAACCACGGGGTTGGATCCAAGGACAGCAAGGCCACTTGGATTGGCGTTCAGCTTTCGACCAGGGAAAGCGTTTTACGTCGTGCTTCCCGATGAAGCGGACGAGGCACAAGCGGTGATGGAAGAGTTTCGCCCACTTTTCGAAAATCCTGGTATCGAAAAGATCGGACACAACTTGAAATACGATTTGTCTCTGTTGAAGTGGCTCGGAATCGAGGTTCACGGCGAAATTTTCGACACCATGCTCGCCCATTCCATGAAAGAGCCGGAGATGAGGCATGGGCTGGATTATCTTTCCAAGCTGTACCTCGGCTATTTGCCCATTGGGACCAGCGAACTGATCGGTGAGAAGGGGAAAGAACAGAAATGCATGAGTCAGGTGCCGACGGAGCAGTTAGCCGAATACGCTTGCGAGGACGCCGATGTCACCCTGCAAGTCGCAAATCTGATTCGCCCCGAGATTGAAAAACAGGGAACCCGTCAGGTTTGCGATGAAGTGGAATGCCCTCTGATTCCCGTGCTGGTTGATATGGAATATCAGGGAATCCGCCTCGACACCGAGGCGTTGGCCGTCTTTTCCAGCAAACTGGCCGAGGAAATCGACTCCCTTCGTACGCAGATCTTTGATGCTGCCGGGCATGAGTTCAACATCGATTCGCCCAAGCAGTTGGGGGTGGTGTTGTACGAGGAAATGCAACTGGAAAAGAATCCCAAGCGTACGGCAACGGGTCAGTATTCCACGCGTGAAGCGGAATTGGAACGTCTCGCACACAAGCATCAAGTGATCTCCGATGTGCTCGATTACCGGAATGCAAGGAAACTGAAATCGGTGTATGTCGATCAATTGCCGTTGGCGGTGAATTCAGAGACAGGAAGGGTCCATACGCATTACAGTCAGGTTTGGACGGCCACCGGGCGGATACAGTCCAATGATCCCAATCTGCAAACCATTCCCGTTCGAAAGGAACGTGGGCGCGACATCCGGGCTGCGTTTGTTCCGCGGGATCAGGATCATTTGATCCTCAGCGCAGACTACTCGCAAATTGAACTGCGGGTGATGGCCGAGTTGAGCGGGGATGAATCGATGCTGCAAGCGTTTCGCAGTGGCGATGACATCCATACGATCACGGCCTCGAAAGTCTACAAGGTTCCCGTCGCAGAGGTGACGCGGGAAATGCGGGACAAGGCAAAGACTGTGAACTTCGGGATCATCTACGGAATTTCGCCGTTTGGACTTCAACAGCGCTTGAATATTCCTCGTCAGGAAGCAAGTGAACTGATCAACAATTACTTTGACAAGTACCCCGGTGTCCAACGATACATTGATGAGACAATTGCGTTCGCAAAAGCCAATGGCTATGTTGCCACCTCCACTGGAAGGCGGAGGTACATTCGGGACATTAACTCCAAAAGCCGAACCGTGGTCAACGCGGCTGAACGATTAGCAATGAACAGCCCGATTCAAGGCACTGCAGCCGATATGTTGAAAATTGCCATGATCCGTACCCACAAGGCGCTTCAGGAAGGCGGGTTTCAAACCAAGATGGTTTTAACGGTACACGACGAAATCGTGTTCGATATGCTCGTTCAAGAGCAGTCGCGCGTGATGCCCGTGATTGAGTCGGCGATGAAGTCCACCCTGCCAATGCAGGTACCCATTGAGGTGCAGTTGGGGGTTGGGAACAACTGGCTTGAGGCACATTAGGATTTTGACGTCGATCTTGGATGCACCCTCGTGGCCTGGACCCAAAGGGTGGTAACCCGGGGATGAACGTCCCCGGCGGACGTTGGATGGCAAGCGTGCAGCCACGCTCCCAGACCGGCGAGGTCTGAATCTGGAAAGAGCCGCCAATGGACTGCAGTTTGCGCAAAGACGGGCAAAGCTGCGAGTTAGGGTGGACTGGTCGGAGCTGAAGTAGGGAAAACGTATTTTGGCAAGCCACACCCCCCGATCAAGCTATTTTTTGGTAGGCTAAAGGTATCATTCAGGCCCTGATGGGAATTCTTATCTTAGATTGATGCTATCGCCCGGGATTTGCTGGGCGTTGGAGTGTTTAGGCGAGGCTTTCATGTCCGAGAAAAAGTCCGGTAACAAGAGACGATTGCCAGTCATCGGGATGATGACTGTGTTGTCGATCGGACTGATCACGACCTGTGTGGCTTACTTGTTCATGCAACGCAATGAACGGCGGATTTTGCGTGAGCGGATTGCGACGGCCAGTGAGTTGCGCTGTCGAGGCGTTGAGAGTGCTTTTCGAAATGCGATCGCTGGACGGAGTTGGTTGGGCACCAGCGTCTCGGCTTCGCCGGAAAATATTCTCGAGGAGTTTCATAACCGCTTTGATCGCGCTGATGGAACCAAGTCGGCTGTGTTGTATGCGTGCTGGCTTCCCCAAATTCCACTAGAAAAGGTTGCCGATCTCGAGACGAGGAAACAGGCTGAGATCCCCGGGTACCGAATTTGGGAGTTGGGAGGAGGCCTTACTGAAACCGCTGAGGGTTTCCTCTATCCCGCGGTCCTGGCTCATGGAAACGTTGAACGCAAACGTGTGAACGGCTTGAATTTTGGCAGCATCGACCCTGTTGTTGAAAGCATCGATTCCATCTTGATCGAGGCGAGTCAATACAGCATGACCCGCCCTTTCCTGGTATCGGATGTCGATGATGAACTGAGGCCCGTGATCTGCGTGTTACGACCTATCTACGATGTCAGAAATGTGGTTGAGATAGGTTCGCTGGAGGAGTCCGTTCGACCGGAACAGACGCGGCGAGAAAGGTACAGGTCTGCCCGTCGCCGTTTTTATGATCCCATGATGACGACTCGGGAAGAACGCTCTCAATACCTGCTTGGGGTCTATGCGATCGTGATCGATGCGCGTGCATTGTTTGAGATGGCGTTGGAGACGACGGACGGACAGATCGATGTTTATTTCACGCATACCAATGCTGATAAAGTGGCGCAGCATGTGGCAATGTACCAGTCGGATGTTGGGAAGTTTATATTCCGTGATTTGGAAGCTCCTGCCCAGGCTCTCGGAGAACAGGTTGTCGGGATGACGCAACCGCTCTCGGCCCCTTTCTCTG
>JACLAC010010591.1_pt1 | contig 10096 bp, 9 predicted proteins | sample 8027881 | NCBI WGS metagenome assembly JACLAC01 (sample SAMN15725517, study PRJNA655200) | protist metagenome | isolation source: fluorescence activated cell sorting (FACS) single amplified genomes of... | place: Spain: Blaines Bay Microbial Observatory, Mediterranean Sea | collected 2016-01-19 | reverse complement strand
CAGCCGTAACCGGACCAACCAAATACCCATCGTGCGCATAGCGGACCGCCGGTTCGAAAAGTTCGCCGAAGGCCAATTTTCCGAAGCGTTCGGAAAGTTCGACCCAAGCCGAAACGCAACCGGGTACTGTCACCGCGTCCCAACCCCGCTGTGGCATCCGGTCGTGGTCGGCAAAATACCCCGGTGTCCAGCCCGCCGGTGACCGCCCCGAAGCATTGAGTCCGTGCAATTGCTCGCCGTCCCAAAGGATGCAAAAGGCATCTGAGCCAATACCATTACTGACCGGTTCGACGATCGCCAGCGCAATCGCCGCCGCCAACGCGGCGTCGACGGCGTTGCCACCCTTGTAGAGCATCTGCAACCCCGCCTGCGCCGCCAAGGGCTGCGAGGTCGCCACCACATTGGCGGCCAGTACCGGCATCCGCCGCGAGGTATAGGGAAAATCCCAGTTAAAATCGGCCATTAAACCGCCGCGATTTTGATATTCGACTCAGGCAAGACCTCTTGTACCGCGTAAATCGAGCCACTGTATTTGGCCTGGGGTGACGGCATGCGCACCGGCGTATTCGAACAGCGAATGTCCTGGCTCGGCTCGCCGCGCACAAAGGTCTTGCCAAAAGCCTCCCAATCGCCGGAGCCCAACGGCCAGGAATCGCCCGCGCAATACTGCAAGAGCAACAGTCGACGTGGATTGGGCGAGGTATTCGGCAGCGAACCGTGCACTGCCCGCACATGGTGGATCGAGATGCCGCCAGCCATCAATTCGACCTTTTCCGCCCTTGAATCATCAAAGTTTGGATCGGTCACCGCCCCTGCAAAATGCCCGTCGTAATGATGATCTAAAATGGGCCCCTTGTGCGAACCGGGTATGACTAGCAGACAACCGTTTTTTTCGTTCATATCATCGATGCAAATACCGACCGCAAGCAGATCGTCATTGCTGTGCGGATAAAAGGCCCAATCCTGATGCCATTCGACCGGACTGCCAAAACCGCCCGACTTCATGTTGAGCTTATCGCCATTATAGCGGATGCGCTCGCCAATCAATTGCGCGATTATGCTCAGGATGCGGGGATGATGCAACATGCCTTTATAGACTTCGTGCTGCATAACCGGGCTTTTGAGTCGGCGCAATTTCGGATCGTCGGCCGCATGCCCTGGTTCGAGATCAAAAACCTCGTCATTCTCGAAGACCAATCGCGACTTTTCGACAAACTCTTCAGTGGTCTGCCGCAAGGTTTCGACTTCTTGTGCATTCAACACCCCCTCGACTCCGATATAGCCCTTCATGTGATAGCTGTCGATCTGCTGTTTGGTCAGCATGGTCTACTCTCCGTCATTTTAACCTTAGAATTTCGCGTTGATCCTCGGGCAATACGTGGTAAATTTCATCGCTAAAGCACAAATGTTGGCCACCCCAATCTGGCATATATCCTACGCTATAACAGTAATATAGGCTGCGACGCGGACGACCGGAAGTATTGACCAAAGACCCGTGCGTTAAAGCCTCGGTAAAGATAATCGCGTCTCCCGCCTCGGCTGCGACGCCCTGCAGCGCGGGATTTTCATCCGGATGATTGCCCCAAGGCCTGGGAAAATTGCTCTTGTGCGCCCCGGGCACCACGGCGAAACAGCCGTCTTCTTCACTGCAATCCAAAAGCGGAAAGACGGCCTTGGTCAAGGTCGAGACCATCTGACCGTTGCGGCAATGATATTGACACTTGGAAATGATCGGCGTGCCGTGCATGTGCAAACCCGTATATCCACCACCCCAGCGATAAATGGTGTAGGTGTGGTTAAGCCGATATGGGCCGCCCGTCACCTCGGCGACAACATCTAAAACTTCGGGGATATCTATCAGCGAACGAAAGATCTCATCTCCCTCGAGAATATTGGAGATATAGAGGTTTTTTTCCGTGCGCTGGTCGCCCAAACGCAGCGGCGGCGGATAGTCGTTCTCGTCCATCGTCTCAAAGCGATCCAATACTGAATTACACGCACCCACCACCTCATCCGCCACGACGCCTTTGAGGGTGATATAGCCCTGCAAATCGAATATGTATTTTTGCTCGGTATCCATTGCCATTCCTTCAGTATTTGTTGGCGACTCAGTTAAATACCTCCGCCATAGCCTGTCCCCACCAGAGCAGCTCCTCATCCCGTTGCCAACCCGCAATGCACTGCAGTCCCAATGGCAAAGCATTTTTTGCACAACCAGCGGGTAGATTCAGCGCTGGCAAACCAGCGTGGGTCCAGGGCAGATTCATCGCCGGATCACCGGTCGTTTCGAGGCCCATCGGTGCTGGACCCAACGCCGATGGGCAGATCCAGACATCTATTCCGTGCACAGCCATATCTGCCTGCAATTGTTTGCGCAGTACCATACGCCCATCCCGAGCTAAAGCGATATCGGCTTCGCTGATCTGCTGGCCGTCGCGTATCAGCGCAGCGGTCCGCGGGCGATACATATCCGCATAATCGCGGAAGAGATCTTCGTGTTGCCTGGCCACCTCGCCGGAAATCAGCCGGGTATGGCGCTCGTTGACCTCGGCGATATCGGCCAAGGCCTGCACCCGCCGCACCACATAACCCGAGGCCTGCAACTGCCGAATTTGGCTGGCAAAAGCGGCCAAGCCCTCCGGCGACGCCTGCTCGAGAAAGGGCCCTTCAGGAACGCCGAGCACGGGTTTAGCCAACGCTTCGACGCGCCGCCACTCACGGCATAGAATCTCAGCGGCGGCGAGCGCTCCGGCCAGATCCGGAGTAAACCAACCCACCGTATCGACCGCCGGCGAATAGTATAACAAACCGGTAGTCGATACTCTGTCATAACTCGGCTTGAAACCTACGACTCCGCAAAAAGCCGCCGGACGAATCACCGAACCCACCGTCTGTGTGCCTAATGCCAGACGGCAATACCCCGCCGCCACCGCCGCCGCCGAGCCGCTGCTCGAACCGCCCGGAGTGTGGGCTGGATGGTGGGGATTGCAAGTGGGGCCGGGTTCGAAATAGGCAAACTCTGTCGTCACCGTTTTAGCCAGGACGAGTGCTCCAGCGGTTTTCAGTTGCGCCACACAGCCAGACTCGGGCCCCGTAAGCACTTCCGGCGGCAATCCGGAACCGGCCCGAGTCTGCCATCCGTCAACGTGAAAAATATCCTTTACGCCGATAAGCAACCCATCGAGAGAAGTTGCCACAGGCAAAGTCGCCAGATCGGCCAACAAACGCTCGCGGCGCCCCGCCTCAGGCACTAACGCCTGCAACTGTGGTTCGCGTTCGGCGATTCTCGCCAACGCCCCGTCGATAGTGCTGCGCTCTTGTTTCATGGGCAGATCAAGGCGATAGCGGATTGCCAAATGAGCAATAGCCACTCAAACGATTTCGCTCATTTTGCTGGGTAGAGCAGATTAGTTCGGTCGGCAGCGGCGTCGACCCCCTCGAGACCCGCAATACGTTGCTCGCAACTCGCGTCGCCGAAACGCAAAGCGCCTCGCCTGAGCAGGGGCATTAACTGCGCCTTGGCGAAAGGGGTGATCTGCTCAAATGCCCACTCCTGATCCAGCGCATGCTCAACAAACCAATAAAAAGCGCGACGAAGACTGCGCCCTTCTCCATCTTCATGCGACCATAAATCGACCTCCACATTGCACGCCAAATCCGCTAAGTCAAAAAAAGCCGTCAGATTCATCGCGCAATAATCCAACGAGCGCGTGCGCGTCAACTCCATCGGCTGACGGCCGTCGATTTCAATTTGGACGGTCAGTCGCCGGGTAAAACTTTGCGCGCCAATCTCCTCAGCCACTTCGTCGCGCCCGACAAAAAGCGCCAGACTCGCAACTTGAACATCGTACCAAGTACCATGATGATTGTTCTGCGCTGCTTCCTCTTGGCCGTAGTCGCTGGTGATCAGCCAGTCTAGATACGCTGCGAACCAATCTTGCAACCCGCGCTGGTCGTCTTCGTTCCATGCGGAAGATGCTTGCAAGAGACCGACCATTTCGACCAACCAGCTAAATCCGTGAGTATCAAGTATACCGGCCGCTTGCCCAGTATACAGCCCGGGGATCGCCCGCCCGTATTCGAGATGTGGCTTCATCGCCGTCGCCTCGTCGAGAAACCAGGTGCGCAATAATAGGCCTGCGTGTTCAGCGAAATTTTCCAGATCGCTGAAAAAGTAGGCCGGTGCCAGCGAACTCAAGGCCGAACACAGAACGCCTAATTGACCCCGATCTCCACCTACGGAATCCGGGTTAACTTCCCCGTCGCGTCGCTCGTACAACTGACCGTTAACCCGTTCGGGATTCGACCACCAATAGGGTGCCTGACTGGCGTAATCGTGCGGATCACCGGACGGCGGCAATTGCTCTTTGTCGACGACGCTGACTGGCACTGTATATAGCGCCCGATCCGCCTCCTGTAACAGACGTTCATCGGCAGCCTGCAATCTTTCGACCCCCTCATAAACGGCACTCCGCGTGGTGAGCAGCGCCGTGGGGTCAAGCAGGAAAACGCGTGGGCTTTCTTCCACGATCAGAACCTGAGCAACAAAAAGCACAGCGCCATGATCACCGTAGGCAATAGCGCCGCCTTAAACAGACCGGCCGGAGAAACACCGTGGTCGAAATAGCGCTTTAAGATCGACTGACCCGCTGGATTCGGTGCATTGGCGATCACGGTCAGACCGCCGCCGGTTACCGCCCCGGCGACCACTGCGTATTTCAGTTCGTCGGTAAAACCAGGCACAAGCGTGCTTAAATAAGTAATGGCCGCATTGTCGTTGAGAGCCGTCAAACCCGTGGCGCCTAACATCAACGGCAACTCGCCCAACGAACCCAAAACCGGAGCGATCCACCAACCTTGTACCCCCCCATGCATCACCAATCCAGCTAGGAAAAATCCGACCAATAACGATGGCTTGAGGTCAATGCGATTCTGAAAGGGAATGGTTGTCTGCGCGAAACCGAGAAAAAATAGAAACCCTCCGACAAATAGCGCTGGGTAGTGGGCGTTGACCACCGTCCAGGCCATAAAAAGCATGTGGACCAACATCATCCACCCCGGCACGAATCCCTCGCGCTGATCCCAGTTCGGATCGCGATAAGGTGGGCGTTGGCTCGACGGCAACAGACCGGGCAATGACATCCGCACCTGTGCCAGGCGGATCTCCTCGAAGCGCTGATCAAACGCTTCGTCTAGTAGTTCTATATTGACGCTTTCTCTGTCAACACTGGCCATGATTCGCTCTCTTAACCTAGCTTTGATCTCCAAGCATTTGCTCTCCAACGAGGCATTGAAACCCAGCTCTTTATTGACTACGACTTCAAGGTTGTCGAACTCGGCTTGCAACTCCTGGCGTTTGACATAACGACCCTGTAACTCGCGCTTCATTCGCACCAGCGCGTATTTTTTCTGCAGATCATCTAACTCGGTGCGGAAGAGGTAGAAATACAGGCCATTAGCCATGAAGATGCCCAAAACCGCCTTCCAACCAAACGAAGTCAACATATGCATAAGATCCCAGCCCCATGGTCCCACCACCATCAATACAGGCGGGGCGGCGAAATGGGTCAGTGTACCGCCTACCGAAATATTGACAAAAAGCAGGCCTAAGGTCGCATATTTAAATTTATTGCTCGGGCCTAAATCGTAAAATTTCTCACCCAATAACAAGGCTGAAATCGTCATTGCCGCAGGCTCCGTAATAAGCGAACCGAGGATTGGCCCAAAGGTTAGTATCGTCAACCACCAAGCGACCAACATACCACCGAAAACATTGGCAATTTTCCACATTATCAACTCGGCCGCTTTGAGGATCGGTCGCGTCGCTGCCAAGGTCATAATCACTCCAACGAACATCGGCTCGGTGTAGTTGACCTTTACTGTGAGATAAAAAACCGTCGTATGCCAATCATAGAAGGCGGTGATCGCACCCACCAATGCGATGGCCCAGATGCCGAATACCGCTTCGACCTCGCCAAGAAAATGAAAGATCCCCGCGCCGAAATGCACCGAGTCCTTAGGCTTCTCGCCACGCTTGACCTTCTCTTGGTGGCCGTGTGCCCACTTGTGGGAGATCTCCAGAAACTTGCTGGTTAGGAAGGTGTGCACAATTGCACAGAGGAAAATCATGGTCGCCGCCAAGTTGAATGGTGCAACCTGAGCCCGATGCGATAACATATCGCCGATTCCCTGCAAGTGGCTATCATTATAGCTGGCAAGACTAGGAGGAAAGTCGATTTCGGCTGCATGCCCGTCCCCTACACCACTCGCCAAGGCCGTTTCCGCTTGCAGCATGAATAAACTCAACACAAAAAACAGCGCTTTTTTCATGAGATCTCCGTAGTAAAGACAACTATACGTTGAACGGACTCTGCGATCGCCTCTAACCAAGCCAAGGCCAGCGGCGGCGACTACATATTCGGCTCACCCCAAACTAATCGCATGAACTATACGTAAACAAACACTCCGGCAAAACGCCGCACGACGACCACGAGCCTGTATTTGATCGATCCACTTTCACTCAGCTGCGAGATGACTATTATCTACCCCTATGGGCATACTATTCATTTGCTCTTGGGCCTAATCGCTTATTTGCCCTGGTTGGCCTTGGAAACTATACAAGCCAATATCGATATATCCCGGCGTATTCTTCAACCCAACTTGTCGATCAGCCCACGCATAATTCGCATCAAAACAAGTCAAAAAAACCATTTATGACAAGTTATTTACGCGAACTCTCTCACCCTTACGCCGGGTACGGTTTCAGTCGAAGTCGAAGTCGAAGTCGAAGAAGATGAATTCTTCGTGCACGCCCTGACCGACGAAGTAGGCGAGAGTTTAATCAATGGCGAAATGGACCAACGGGTAACCCAACTTGAGGACGAAGCATAATGTTTACCGCTGCGATGTCGGCGTGCTCGTTACAATGGTCTTGGCCCTCATCGGTGCCCTGAATAGCCCTACGTCTATGATCGCGTGCTCGCCCGCAGTTTGGCCGGCACTGAGTACCTGATTTACATCGGCGCGGCGATGGCGATGTTTCCAATCTTCTACGCCGTCATTGAAAATAATTTGCGCTGTGTACTAGGCTATAGCATGATCAACCAAATCGGCTTTATGGTCGTTGGCATCGGTTCAGGCCCTGGTATGGGAGTTAATGGCGCGGTAGCCCACGCTTTCAATGACGTTATTTTTAAGGGCTTGCTATTTATGTCGATGGGGACGTAGTCTACCAAACCGGCAAGATCAACGGCTCTGACCTTGGCGGTCTGCATAAATCGATGCCGTAGACTTGCAGCTTCTGCATCGTTGGTGCCTCGTCAATCCCGGCTTTCCTACTCTTCAGCGGATTTAGCAACAAGTCAATGGTGATGCAGGCTGCCGCCAATGAAGGACATCTAGCGATTTGGCTGATGCTTCTTTTCGCCTCGGCCGGAGTCTTCCACCACGCCGGCATTAAGATCCCCTTCTTCGCCTTCTTTTCCCACGATTCGAGGATACGCTGCGAACAGGCTCCGCGAAATATGCTGTGGGCCATGAGTATCGGCGCGACATTATGGATCGCCATCGGCTCGTTCCCGTAATATCTTTACAGCATTCGACTGGTGCAAACGACAAGCTTTCGCCATTGCCAACCAGATTCGCCAGCACCACGGACCGAGCGCAATTTTTGCGCAAACCTGGCTAAATAGCGACTGACATTCACAATATGACCCGCAGCATTGACTCAGCTGAAGTAATAAGTGAAGTCGACAAAGTAAAAATCAGCGAGACTGCGGACAAACTCTACAACGAGATTTGTGATCGCCTCTGCCAATCCAAGGCCAGCGGCGGCGACTACATAGTTGGCGCGGCCCAAAGCCAATCGCATCTAGGCCTTAAAACGCGCCGGCATATCGTAGCGCACCCACCGCTACCCCATGGTTGACTTGTCCAATTTCGATCAACCGCGGGCTGTGCGCGGTTCAATATGCTGCGCGAGCAACAAAACTATAGCAATGATTTTCCTGGATCGCAGAAGTTACGACTTGCCCTATCGCTGCTACCTCTGCGATACCGTAGCCGGTTTCTTCGCGTAATTCCCTACCCACCGCAGCGAGCAAGAGCGATGCTGCCGGACCCGAAGGATCCTATAATCGGGTAGCAACTCCGGCCGCAGCCTTTTTCGGCGCCCAACCACGATGAGCGCGAGCCAAAACAGACAGAAGTCTACAGTTTTAATTCCCTGCGGATAGCCGAAGCAATCGCCGATGGCTCGGGCGCAATATCGATATTCAGTGCATCGCACGGCTCTTCAAGCGTTTCAAACTGGCTATCGAGCAAACTCGCGGGCATATAGTGGCCTTGTCTCGTCTCAAGCCTGTGGGCGATGAGGTCCTTTTGCCCGCTGAGATGCACAATGTGCACGTTTGCCCGCCCACCGACAAGTATATCGCGGTAACTCTGTTTTAAGGCCGAGCAACCGAGAATCACCCCACCTTTCACTTCACCCCATACACCGATTTCGGTAGCTAATATCTTAAGCCACGGCCAACGGTCGTCGTCATTTAGCGGCGTGCCTTGGGCCATCTTTTGCACATTGCGATCCGGGTGAAAATCGTCCGCGTCGTAATAAGTCCAACCGAGATCTTTGGCCAATGCTTCCCCGACCGTCGTCTTTCCGCTTCCCGTTACCCCCATTAATATTATCACCATTGGCTAGCCGTCCTTTCGGGTTAGAAATCAAGTCGCCAGAACATACAATCACTGATCACTTGCTACAAAACTATCCCACATACCGGGCCGGTCCTCATATACCGAGCTCTCGGCCAGATTAATTTACCGCTGAAAAAATGTTCACCGAAATGGTAGCAAAACAATAGAGCCCTACACCTCTGCGGGGTCAATGCTAACGAGCGCATCAGCAGACCCAATATCAAGATCACATCCGCCCCCTGCACAGTCTCGCCTTCCGATAATTCGAGACCGGCTGGCGTAATGTAGGTTGCCGCGCTAATAACACGGCTCGGACCGGAGCTAGGACGATTCCCAATTCGACAATCTAGACCAGTGGCCACATTCTCAATTTGCCGGTAGCCCGCCCAGCCTTGACAGGAAGGATTAATGCCCGCCGCCTATTTCCATTCATACAAAATAAGGCCCCGGGCAAGCCCGGGGCCTTCTGCGCTTCAAGATCTAAACCTAGTCCAATTCGGCAACCTCGACCCAAGCCCCTTGCTGGCTTGAGGTATAACAGGCTTCGACGATCGCCACCGCATCGGCAGCACATTGCAGATCTTCAGCCAATTCATCCTTTGACATCTCGCCGCGAATGGCACGCAGGAACCTGTCGACGCGCGTGGGCTTTTCATCGGCTTTGACCACCGGCACCGGATCCATCCCCGGTGCACCGATAACGTAACCTAATTCGTGATGGTTAAATATCGTGCCCTCACTGCCCGTCACCTCCAAACCGCTAAGCCCCCCTGTCTGTACCCAGGAAGCCTCCACTACACCCAACGCGCCATTCCTGAAGCGGAATAGCGCCGTGCCGTTATCATCGACGTCAGGATAAATCCCCGCGGCATTGCCAATCGTTGCGCAAACCTTGTCCACCGGTCCGAGGAAAGTGCGCATAAGATGCACCGCATGCGCACCCATGTCCATAAAAGCGCCGCCGCCGGAAAGCTCTTGATCATGAAACCAAGCCAAGTCCTCAGAATCGAACCACCGCCCATACGCCGCATGATGGGCATTGCGAAAACGGGCATGCGTAATCTTGCCCAAAACTCCATCGTCAATCGCTTTCTTAACGCCCTGCATTACATCGGTAAAGGGTTGAAAATAGCCCATATGAACTGCCGTGCCGTGCTGGCGCACTAATTCCAAAGCCCGCTTTGTATCAGCAGTGCTAGTGGCAAAGGGCTTTTCGCAGAATACGGGTTTGCCCGTCGGTATCGCGGCTTCCAACAGGGGCAGGTGACGCGTATTCTCCGCGCAAATAATAAAACCATCCACATCGTCGCGGTCGATCACCGCCTCCAAGTTTCCGTCAAACTCACCATCGTGCTCATCGGCGTAGCGCTTGCCGCGTTCGGGCATGTCGTCCCACAAAGCC
>JACLAC010018370.1_pt1 | contig 10098 bp, 7 predicted proteins | sample 8027881 | NCBI WGS metagenome assembly JACLAC01 (sample SAMN15725517, study PRJNA655200) | protist metagenome | isolation source: fluorescence activated cell sorting (FACS) single amplified genomes of... | place: Spain: Blaines Bay Microbial Observatory, Mediterranean Sea | collected 2016-01-19 | reverse complement strand
AATGATTATTGATTAGTTGACACAGAGGGTATATGATTAGCCATTAAGTTTTCTATGTCTTCTATTTTTTTTGGGACACTGTCTGTTAAAACTTCGTGCCCTTCCTCAGTGACCAGCACATCATCTTCTATACGAACACCAATACCAAGAAAAATGTCGGGTACCTCTTCAGAATCCGCGGCAACATAAATACCAGGTTCAACTGTAGTAATCATTCCTGGTTGAAATGTTCGGAAAATTTCACCATCTTTGATCCGGCAAACATCATGAACATCTAACCCTATTGGGTGTCCAATACCATGCATGTAGAATTTCCGATAAGCTCTTTTCTCGATTAGTTTGTCTTTTTTACCATTTAATAGTCCAATCCGAATCATACCTTCAGTTAGTAACTCAATAGCTATATGATTTAATTTATCTATCTTTGTTCCCGGTTGAATTAATTGTATTAGGGCCATTTGTACTTCAAGTACGACTTGATAGATTACTCTTTGAGGCTCAGTAAATTTACCACTAGCGGGAAATGTTCGTGTCACATCACCGTTATAATTTCTATGCTCGCAGCCAGCATCAATCAAGACCAAATCTCCATCCTCAATTTGTTTATTATTATCAGTGTAGTGTAGAATAGTAGCGTTTCCTCCACTAGCAATAATGGTATTATAGCCGGCATAACCGTCATCTACCTTCCGAAAGACAGAGTCCATCATAGCCTCAACTTGATACTCATAAATGCCGGGTTTTGTTAACTTCATCGCTTTGATGTGCGCTTGAGCAGTAATTTCGGCTGCTCGTCGGACTCGTTTAATCTCCTCGCCGTTTTTTATCAAACGCATTTCGGCAAAAATATCCGTCGGATCGACGATTGATTTTGGCCCAGTTCCTTGGCTCGCCCTGTTACGGCGATTTTGTGTAATAAAGGTCACAACCTTATCGTCGTAAATTGAATCCCCAAAAGCATAGTAAATTTTGCTGCAGTCTTCAACAAATTGATTGATTTCTTCATCAAATGAGTTAATTGGAAAGGCAACGTCAGCACCAAAATCACTTACCGAATTTGCGACACCAACTCTCTTGCCATCCCAAGTTTCAGCGCCTTGATCTTTAGGCAAAACAAATAATATAAACTGGTACTTCTTATGATTTGGGGCTAATACGCAAACCGCTTCTGGTTCTGGGAAACCCGTTAAGTAATAAAAATTACTGTTTTGGCGAAATTTGTAACTCATATTGTTCGAACGTGTTGCTAATCTATGAGCTGGTAATATGGCCACTCCATCGGCAATTCTTTCCATGAACCGGTTCCTGTTTTCTTTATACATTTCTTTTTACCTTTCGTCTTTTCTACATTACACAAAACTGATTTAAATATTACAGCAAATTTCGGTAGGTTAGGGAGTTTTTCCGTTTTTTATGGAACGACAGTTGCAACCAATTGTTGATGTTTGACGTTTTGTTCAGATAGGCCCCCAAAGTTCTGGCATGTTGGTGAACATAATTATCAGCATTTTTGAAAATCAAAGTTGTACTGGCATTTCTGTTGCAAAACGAGCAGTTTGGTGCTAAAATATTGACTTTGCTTACAGACGGGAAAATTGGATTGGCACACCAATAAACATTAACGGAGGACACGGGCTTAGTCAACAAATAACGATTGTTGTTTTAGTTTTTACTGGCTGAACCTAAAAGTGAGTTGAATGAACCAGGATCAGAAACAAGAAAATAGTCCTGAAATAACTGGCGAAGAAGCGGATCAGGTGTCTATTGATGGCAATAAAGAAGAGTCATCAGTAGATGAGAAAACGACGGTTTTAAATGAAGTTGAGGAATTAGTAGTGGATGGCGAAGAGGAGTCGCTTTCTGGTGAAGAATCAGATGCTGGTTCTTCTGGAGACGCGAAAGAAGAAGCCGCTGTTACCGAAAGTGTACTTGAAGACGACATGGCTGAAATGGATATGGAGGCCCTCTTGTCTGCTACTGACAGCTCGTTTGAGTCCGTTTCAGAGGGGCAAATCGTACCGGGAATAATTGTCAGCATCAGCTCGGATGAGGTATTAGTAGATATAGGTTTCAAGTCTGAGGGCATCATTTCCACATCCGAATTTGAGACTGATGATGAGGGTAAGCTGAAAATTGGGCTTGGGGATGAAATTGAAGTCTACGTCGTTAGGAAGGAAAATCTCGACGGCCAAGTAGAATTGTCCAAATCTCAAGCTGATGTGCAGAGAGCTTGGAACAGGATTGCGCAAGCATTTAATGAAAACGAAGTAGTCTCTGGTACACTCAATGAGCGTGTCAAAGGTGGTATGAGTGTTGAAGTTGACGGATTGCGTGGTTTCTTACCAGCTTCCCAGATTGAGTTGCGTGCAGTACCTGACTTAGATGACTATATCGGTAAAACACTTGACATGCGAGTGGTTAAGTTTAACCGTCGGAGAGACAATATCGTCTTATCTAGACGAATACTCCTCGAAGAGGCTCAGGATGTTAAGAAGACTGCACTGCTAGAGCGAATCGAAACAGGAAAACTGATTAAAGGAATTGTCAAGAGTATCGCACCTTTTGGTGTTTTCGTTGATCTAGATGGGATCGATGGTTTATTGCACCGAAGCGATATGTCTTGGGGAAAAGTAAACCACCCTTCTGAGATGCTGGCGATAGGAGACGAGGTCGAAACACTAGTCATCGATGTCGATCAAGAAAATGAAAGAATTTCACTTGGCTTAAAGCAGAAAACAACGGATCCTTGGCTATCAGTGCCTGATAAGTATCCGGTAGACACAATTGTTAAGGGTGATGTTGTCAACATTGTCAGTTACGGCGCCTTCGTAGAAATCGAGGATGGTGTTGAAGGGTTGATTCATGTTTCGGAAATGTCGTGGACACAAAGAAACGTAGCCTTGTCCAAAATTGTGGGGAAAGGAGATACTGTCGAAGCTCGTGTACTATCTCTGGATTCCGTTGGTCGACGAATTTCTCTGAGTTTGAAGCAACTAGCAGCAAACCCATGGGAACTATTGGAGTCTAAATATCCAAAAGGCACTCGTTTGTCAGGAGTTGTTAAGAACTTGACTAAGTTCGGAGCCTTTGTGGAAATTGAGCCCGGTATTGATGGGCTGGTCCACACATCAGATTTTTCTTGGACTGAACGTAACGTGGTTCCTAGCCAAATCCTAAAAAAGGGAGATGAGGTCGATGTAGTAGTACTCGAAATCAACTCTTCTGAACAACGAATCTCACTAAGTATTAAACATAATGTGCCGGATCCGTGGGAAGAGGTAACAGCTAGATATAAGCGTGGTTCCACTGTTCAAGGCCAAGTAGTCAATCTGACTGATTTTGGGGCCTTTGTTAAACTTGAAGAGGGAGTGGAAGGCCTGATTCATATTTCGGAATTAGCCGACTACCGGGTCAATCGGCCGAATGAAGTAGTTAGTGTTGGAGATCAACTTGACCTCAAGGTGATAGAAATAAATCCTGATAAGCATCGTATCGGATTGAGTCTTCGTCGGGCGAAAGCTGAAGAAGGGGGAACTACAGTTCGTGAGCCGGCTAAAGCACGCGAATCCAGTAATCGTCAGTACGAGCCTGTCCGTCGCCGTTCACGGCCTGCTCCCGTGGTCAACGAGAAGCCAAATATATCCGATGAGCCAACTAGCTTTGGATCTCTCTTACAGCAGACACTGGGTCGTACAATGATTGGCAGTCAAGAGGAAGAATAACTAAATCGAACATTTTTTGACAAAATGATAATAAAAAAGGCTAGCTTATACAAATAAGCTAGCCTTTTTTATTATCATTTTCGCATGTTATTATATTAAAATAATAGTTGTATACCGGAGAATATGTTGAATAATGCTACTAATTCCGACTTTGTATTTACCTCTGAGTCAATTACTGAAGGGCACCCTGACAAGATGGCCGATACCATTTCGGACTCGATTTTAGATGCCATTTTGTCTGAGGATCCAGTCGCGCGTGTTGCTTGTGAAACCTTAGTTACCACTGGTTTAGCTCTTGTATCAGGTGAAATAACTACAACGTCTTCCGTGAACATCCCGGACGTTGTCCGCAATGTTGCGAGAGATATCGGTTATACTAAGGCTGAGTATGGGTTTGATGCTACCCATTCATCAGTGCTTACTTCGATCGATGAGCAGTCACCAGATATTGCTATGGGTGTTGACCAGTTAGGCGCTGGAGATCAAGGTATGATGTTTGGGTACGCTTGCAAAGAGACTCCACAACTGATGCCTTTACCAATTATGACCGCACACCAGTTAACCCGCCGCTTGACTGTTGCACGAAAGAAGGAAATTTTAGATTTTCTGAGGCCAGACGGGAAATCGCAGGTTTCAGTTCAATATACGGACGGCCAACCGAGCGTCCGAGCAGTCGTAGTTTCGACACAACATGATCCTGGAATTGACACAGTAGATTTACGTGAGGCCGTAGTAGAAGAGATTATAAAACCCATAATTCCTGCTGCATTACGTCACCCAGATATTGTTTATCACATTAATCCTACAGGTCGATTTGTGACAGGAGGGCCGCAGGGTGACACTGGGTTGACAGGACGCAAAATTATTGCTGACACTTATGGTGGAATGGGACGTCACGGTGGTGGTGCCTTTTCAGGCAAAGATCCAACCAAAGTAGATCGAAGTGCAGCCTATGCCGCCCGTCATGTAGCAAAAAATATTGTTGCCGCCGGGTTGGCTGAACGATGTGAAGTTCAGTTATCTTATGCCATTGGTGTAGTTGAGCCGACATCAGTTATGGTCGAAACTTTCGGTACTAGTAATCTATCAGATGAAAAGTTGACCCAGTTGGTAACTCACCATTTCGATTTGACTCCATTGGGTATAATCGAGGGGTTAAAGTTACGACAGCCAATTTACCGCCAGACGGCCGCATATGGGCATTTTGGTCGAGAAGAACCGGGATTTACTTGGGAATTGACGGATTATGCCGACCAGTTAAGAGCTGACGGTTAAAATATCTAGCAATCAAAATAATATATTATTTATCTTTTAACAAAATAGTGAGACTAAAGTGAAGTACGACATTAAAGATACCAATCTGTCCGAAACAGGAAAACAACGAATTTACTGGGCTGATCGGTTTATGCCAGTCCTAAGTCAGATCCGAGATCGATTTGAAGTTGAAAAGCCATTAGCGGGCACTCGTATTGCTGCTTGCCTGCATGTGACTACCGAAACTGCTAACTTAATGAGAACCTTAAAGGCCGGTGGCGCTGAAACGGTCTTGTGCGCGTCCAATCCTTTGTCAACTCAAGATGATGTAGCTGCGTCCCTAGTAGTCAATGACGAGATTCCCGTTTTTGCTATCAATGGTGAAAACACCGAAACTTATTATCAACATATTGACTCAGCGATTGACTTCAAACCCACTATTACTATGGATGATGGTGCCGATTTGGTTTCTAAATTACATAGTGGAGATGTCAAAAGTGAGATTGTGGATGGTTTGATTGCTGGAACTGAGGAAACGACTACTGGCGTTATCCGTTTGAAAAGCATGGCTTCGGAAGGAGTATTGAGATATCCTATCATTGCTGTCAACGATGCAAAGACCAAACACCTGTTTGATAACCGTTATGGTACGGGACAAAGTACACTTGATGGTATTATTCGAGCTACTAACCTGCTTATAGCTGGTACTACATTTGTTGTCGGTGGGTATGGTTGGTGTGCCAGAGGCTTGGCAAGTCGAGCTAGAGGATTGGGAGCTGAAGTAATTGTGACTGAGGTTGACCCAATGGTTGCTTTAGAAGCAGTGATGGACGGTTTTCGCGTGATGCCGATGATTGAAGCTGTTAAGGAGGCTGACGTTGTTTGTACTGTTACCGGCAATATTCACGTATTGAGAAGTGAACACTTCGAAGCGATGAAAGATGGATGTATGGTAGCTAACTCAGGCCATTTCAACGTTGAAATCGATATTCCTGCACTGGAATCCTTAAGCCAAAGTAATGTTACCGTTCGAGAGTATGTGGAAGAATACAGACTCAAAGATGGTGGGAAAATTTATCTCTTGGGTCAAGGGCGGCTAATTAATTTAGCTGCGGCTGAAGGGCACCCGGCTAGCGTAATGGATATGAGTTTTGCCAACCAAGCTTTGTCTGCTGAATATATTGTTCAACAATACCGAAACATGGATAAACAGGTCTATTCTGTACCGGATGATATTGACCAAGCCATAGCTGGTCTGAAATTAGCAGCATTGGGTATTGAGATTGATGAGTTAACGGAAGAACAAGAAACCTACCTGAACTCTTGGACTATGGGAACCTAGATACAAATGTCAATGGTCCTAAGCTGAGAATATGTGGAACTGGATTAAGAAGTCTGAAATCTGGGAAAATATCATTTTGATTATGGGTGTTTTTTCTCTTTGGCCAACAATTGCACTGAGAGATAAACCACTCGAAGCTTACAGTGGGTGGGTCGGAGTTTATCGACGTTACCTTGGTTTGTTAATTTTGGTTTTATTAATAATTTTAGCTCGTCGATTATATCGAATTACGATGGCCTTCAAAGAGCAAAATCGGCGTTAGTAGAAAAGTAAAAAATGAGCATTTTAGTCGTTGGGTCGGTTGCACTTGATACAGTAGAAACTCCAAACGGTAAAGTTGTGGATTCACTCGGTGGATCTGCCACCTACTTTTCTGTAGCTGCTAGTTTTTTCCCTTCTACTATTCGGTTCGTGGGTGCGGTTGGAGATGACTTTCCCAAGGAACATATAGATTTTTTAAAAAGTCGAGGGGTTGACCTCGATGGGTTAGATCAAATAAGAGGTGGAAAAACCTTTCGTTGGGGAGGGAGCTACATTGATGACCTTAATTCTGCGCAGACACATTTCACCGAATTGAACGTTTTTGGTCATTTCACCCCCAAATTGCCAGATTCTTACCGTGATACTCCTTATGTCTTCCTTGCTAACATTAACCCAGAGCTACAACTTGAAGTTTTGAAGCAAGTTCGCCGATCGAAGCTAGTCGTTTGTGATACTATGAACCTCTGGATCGATATTAGTAAGCCTGCGTTGATGGAAACACTGAGACAAGTTGATATTCTGATTATAAATGACGGCGAAGCTAAACAACTTACCCAAGAAAGTAACTTGATTAAAGCCGGCAGACAAATTTTGACTTATGGTCCCAGCCGCGTAGTTATTAAGAAAGGTGAACATGGATCTCTCAGCCTAACGGAATCTGATTTTTTTGCTTTGCCAGCTTATCCCTTGGTTAGTGTTTTTGACCCTACCGGTGCTGGTGACAGTTTTGCCGGTGGTTTTATGGGACATCTGGCTAGCACAGACCAGCCAGAAAGTGAAGAAGCAATTCGACAGGCGATTGGGTATGGAACAGTCGTTGCTTCTTTTAACGTTGAGGATTTTAGCCTTAATCGTCAGCGCAATCTAACTACTTTTGAAATAGAAGAACGTTATGAACAACTGCGAAAGATGGTCGATTTCTAAGTAGCCTGATTGGGTGAGAATCTTCGGAAAGCTTGCTCGATCCTCTTAATTCCTTCTTCTGCTTCAGTAGGCTGAATGATCAGGGGTGGCGCTATTCGCAAAACGTTTCCAGCCAGTGGCCCCATGAGGTGTAGACCTTGGTGATAACAAGCTAGGACTGCTTGGTTGGCCATTTTGTCATTTTCCATTTCTAGCCCCCAGACTAAACCCTCTCCACGTACCTTTCGGGCGAACTCGAAAGTATCAGTCAAATAGCATAAACCATTTTGGATAATTTTGCTGACTAGTCGGCAATTATCCAAAATTGGGAATGTATCGAAGGTATCTAAAACAGCTAGAATCGCCGCACAACCATTTGGTGTTCCGCTAAAAGTATCAGAAACTTCGCCGTAATCAAATATGGTCAGCAAGTCAGGTCGACCAATGACAGCGACAATCGGTTCACCATTCCCAATCCCTTTACCACAAACCACTAGGTCAGGAGTTAGTCCGTACTTCTTAGTAGCATACATTTCACCGGTTCGGCCGTGGCAAGATTGAACTTCGTCCAGAATAAAGATTACCTGATGGCGTCGGCACCAGTCATTGAGAAGTGGTAAATACCAATCTGGTGGATGATAAGATCCCTTCGCACCCAAATAAGGTTCAGTAACTAACATGGAAATTTGGTTTGTGTATTCTTTTTGAAGGTTAGCCAATTGTGCTACAACCTGCTGCTTCTGTTCGGGTGTGGGCTGATCTCGTATGTCACCAACCATAGGGAAATCAATCCATCGTACATTAGGGTTTTTGCTTTGGTCGCCAGTGATATCTCCAGCTAATCCTTTCTTACCATGAAATCCGTGTCGCGTGGCTAAGATAATATGTCGCTCTGGGTGATAATTTTGTGCTGCCCACATAGCTTTGATAATACCTGCAGAGCCACAGGCAGCCCACATCACTTTTTGCATATGAGGCAAATCAAAACTTTCAATTAGTCTTTGAGCAGCCTGAACTTCGACTTTAGTAAGCAAATTGTATGCATTACGAGGTAGACCATTAGCATAGTTCGACAATTTTTGTTCAAAGTATGGGTGTTGATGACCTAGATTGGCGACCAAAACACCAGAGGCAAAATCCATTAATTTTACCCCCTCCGTATTTTGTAGCCAGATACCTTCAGCATTTTCGACAACTAGTTGCGTTGGAGTGTAAGTTTTTTGACCTTTGGTAACCAATTGGCTGAGCTTTTGACGAATCTCGTTGGATTGGTTCTCACCTGAAATTTGAATCATTTGGTTTTTATCCTATTTTTTGATATGAACTAAATCGTCTGATGAAAAATATTATTTCATGGCTACTGGTTATCATAATTTTACTAGACTAAAATCACTGAGTATTCCATTCTACATTATCATTTTGTAATAGGCTATCTGTAGACAAATTTCTCTATTGATAGAAGATAACTTTAACTATGATGAGCTCACTTGAAAAAAATGGCTGAGTTTGTTTTGTTATGTTCATTAGAGTGCGGTACATATCGGTCAGTTATACAATTATGAGTCAATAATTTAAAACGCTAATATCGAAATAAATATCAGGGTTGGATATACTAGCCAGTTCAACAACTGAATTGAGCAAAATGGCTGTTTAGATTTTGGCCACCAAATAAGTGCTGATCTGTAGAACTATGTTAACGGGCCTATTACCCGAAAACAAGTATGCTTAGGCCAGATTTCATCAATGTAAATTTTTTATAGAGTGAACTGATTTTTTCACTAGGATTTAAAAAGTATGCATCAGACAAATAAGTCATATTTTTTATTACTACTGGTAATCTTATTTTGGCCAGTTAATCTGCAAGCCCACAAAACTGGAATTGCTTATCATCAGGTGAAAGCATATTGTATTAGTCAAGAATCGACCCCAGTGATCGATGGCCAACTCAACGATCAAGTGTGGAAATTAGCTGAACCAATCAATAATTTTGTCCAGATACGTCCAAGTAGAGAGCAACCTGCAACTGAAGATACTGAAGTTCGGATCTTATATGATAAGTATAATTTATACATTGGTGTTCGTTGTTACGATTCTGCCCCAGAAAAAATTGTTAATCGATTAACTCGACGAGACCAAATGTGGTCTTCTGATAACATTTCTTTTTTTATTGACCCGTATCACGACCACCGGACTGGTTACAAATTTGCTACTACACCTGCTGGCGTACAAAACGATGATTACCGTTATGAAGATGTACGAAGAGATAAGAACTGGCGTGGTATTTGGTGGGTGGAAACTAGTATTGACAAAAAGGGTTGGGCGGCTGAACTCAAGATTCCATTTGCGAACTTCCGATTTGAAGAATCAGATCAGCAGATCTGGGGATTTGATATTGAGCGAGTACACCGAAGAAAAGGTGAAGTTACAGTTTGGCATCAGCTAACCCAAGCAGGACCACTTACTAGAATGTCTGATTTGGGACACTTGGTCGGTTTAAAAAAAATTCAGGGCGGGAAACAATTCGAAGTCGCACCTTATCTTTTGGCAGGTGTTACCCGACGAGAGCATCGGTTTACTACTGGCATCGATATGCAATATAACTTAGCAGGATCTTTA
>JACLAC010014748.1_pt1 | contig 10101 bp, 14 predicted proteins | sample 8027881 | NCBI WGS metagenome assembly JACLAC01 (sample SAMN15725517, study PRJNA655200) | protist metagenome | isolation source: fluorescence activated cell sorting (FACS) single amplified genomes of... | place: Spain: Blaines Bay Microbial Observatory, Mediterranean Sea | collected 2016-01-19 | reverse complement strand
CCAAGGTAAAAGGCGGGTACTAGATGGCACGTTCACCTATTAATGTTGGCGGGAATACGCTTTACCCCGCTCAAGGCGGATTGCTGAATGACGCGCTAATTTATCGCCCCGAATATGGCGGTGGCTCCTTATTAGACAACGGCAAAGACTTCCAAGATGTTCGGGCTAACTTTGCTGGCGGTTTATTAAACGGGGCGCAGTATAACCCCGCAACCAACAAGTTTGAGCCTATTGCTCCATCGGGTCTTTTCACTGGCACACCACCAGAAGGCGGTGGTGGGATGGTTGAGGAAGAAGGTGGCGATGGTGCTTTTACGCTATCTGACCTGATGAGTTTTGAGGCATCAATGCGTCAGGCTAATTTTGGCAACATGGACCCAGAAAGCGTATTTTCCAGTTTTGAGGACAAAGGCAAAGGCACGTTTGATGTAAAGAAGCTGGGTTCTGATGGCGGCGGGCGTTATCTCAATATGTTTTACGGCAAAGATGCTGATGGGAACAACGTACCGTTGAACGAGGCAGTATATGGACCGCGCAGTAGTCGCGCTGGCGAAACACTAGACCCGCAACAAGTGCGAAACATGATTACCGCAAATCTTGCGCTGATTGATGAATCTGGTGGCGGGGAAGGGCCAGACGGTCCTGGCTGATTAATGGATAACACAAATGACCAAGCCGCTGAATGGGTAGCCCATGATGCGAAAAGATTAAAAGACGATCCGATACTACAAGGCGCGTTTAAACAGTTAGAGCGTTCATTTCTCGATCAGGCGGTGAACTGTGACCGCGAGGATGACGATGGACGCATGAGATGTATCGTTGGCGTACAAGTGGTGCGTCAAATACAGAAGCATCTCGATAAACTAATTTTCGATGGCAACAAAGCCGCGAAGATAGCAACCAATGTCGCAAAGAACATCGACACGGTTGTTTAAGGACAAGCACTTAGCCCCTTTTCAAAGGAAAACAAATGACAGACGAAACAGAAGCCCTCGTAAGCGAGAGGCTTGAAGGTTTTTTAGACGGTGATCCCCAGATAGAAGACCTGGCCCCAGATGATTCTGGACAAGCCGAAGCGGAAGCCCAAGCCGAAGACGCGGATGATGACGATTATGAAGCGGAAGAGGTAGAAGCCGAAGCACAAGAAGCGGATGACGAAATAGAGGAAGACGGTACAGAGGAAAGCGATGCCGCCCCAGAATTTATCGAGTTTTCGGTAGACGGGCAAACGGTTAGACTCACTCCTGATGAACTAGAAGGCCATTATTTACGACACTCCGACTATACCCGCAAGACTCAAGAACTTGCGGATCAAAGGCGCACGTTTGATGTTGAAATGCAACAAGAGCGGGCGAAAATCCAACAGCAAATGCAACAGCTTGAATTAATGGCGCAACAGGAATCCGCTCCTGATTGGGAACAGATTTTTGAGGACAATCCCTTAGAGGCTCCTTTGATGCACCATAAATGGAAGCAACAGCAAGAAGCAAAGCAGCAGTTGATACACCAAAATCAACAGGCGGCGGCACAACAACGACAGACGCACTTAGCAGAACAGGCCAAGCTATTACCAGAGTTAATCCCCCATTGGTCGGATAACTCACTCGCAGAACGCGAAACGCTTGAATTACGCAATGCACTTGTCGAAGATGGTTTCCGTCCCGAAGATGTTGGCGCAATCACTGATGCCAGATTGGTGAAATGGCTACTAGCTGGCAAACGCCAATTTGAGTTGGAGAAAGCAGCCCCAAGGGTTGTGAAGAAGAAAGTTGCGGGCAAGCCGAAGGTGTTAAAACCAGGTTCCGCTAAACCTAAACGATCACAACGTCAAAATTTCGACAAAAAACTGGATAGTGCCTTTGCGAGTCAGACCCCCGAAGCCTTTACAGAGGTTTTCGAGGATTTCTTAAACTGAAATCGTAAGGAAAAAGTAAAATGGCAGTTCCAGGCAATACCGTTCAATCGCTTACGCGAGTGAACAAAAGGGAAGACCTTGCTAATATAATTAGCATGATTGACCCTCTAGCAACGCCCGTTTTAACGATGGCGAAGAAAATGACAGCGACAGCAAAGTACCACGAATGGAATACGGATGTACTTGCCGATGCTGCCGCAAATGCCCATATCGATGGCGATAATGATGCGGCTGACGCATCAACCGCTACGGTAAGACCAGGCAATAGAACGCAAATCTTGAAAAAGACTGCATCAACTTCTGGTTCAGTAGAGTCGATTGACTTAGCTGGTACAAAATCAGAAATGGCATTCCAAATGCAAAAGCGTTCTAAAGAACTAAAGCGTGACCTTGAATATGCGATCACACGCAACTCAGCATTAAGTGCTGGTGGTGCTGGTGCAGCCTCAACTATGGCTGGGTTAGAGTCGTTTATTGCAACGAACGTGAAAGCAAAGCGTACCGCTGGGATGGCTAATCCTGGCTTTAACTCTGGAAACGGTTCGGTTGTTGCTCCTACTGATCCTACTAACGATGATCCGATTGAAGAGCCTGTTTTCAAGACTCTAATCGCTCAATGTTGGGAAGGTGGTGGAGAGCCCGATGTTCTAATTACGGGTTCATTCAACCGTCAGGCTGTTTCTGGTTTTAACGGAATAGCAACAATGTATCGTGACGCTGGGGCTGGAAGTGGTCCTAACAGACTACAGCCCGCATCGATCATGGCTACCGCTGATATTTATGTTTCAGACTTTTCTGGAACAGGCGGCATCAAGATCATGGCTGATCGATTCATGCGACCAAAGACAGCGTTACTCCTAGATTTTGAATATCTTGGAGTTGCGTATTTGCGCCAGATGCAAACCTATGAACTAGGTAAAACTGGTGACAACCAACAACGCACAGTTTTATGTGAGGCAACTTTACAAGTGACCAACGAAAAGGCACACGGAAAGTATGTCGGCTTAACTGTAGCTTAACGATTTGGGGGCGGAGCAATCTGCCCCCTTTTTGCTTGGAGAGCTTTTATGAGTTGGCGATTACTAGACGATGATCCCGATAAAACGGAATATTTCCAGTATGACGATATGACAGGGGATTCCATTGTTAAGACAGAGTGGAAAAACACTCACGAAATTTTAGACAGGAACAAATCTATCCAGGGCAAGGATGTAGGCAGAGGAACCGACAACGACATGCACCATGTCGCATCTATCCCGCCAAGCATCATTATCAAGTGGATGGAAGAGGGCATAAACCTTTTTGACAAGAACCACGGCCCCGCCGTGATGAAAAAACTCGATGATCCAGAGTATCGGCATTTACGGGTTAATACCCAACAACTTGGAAAACGCACAAGGCATATATAATGGCACTTGCAAATTATGGGCAGCTTAAAACTTCTGTAGCTAGCTTACTAAATCGGGCAGACCTAGACGCGGTTATTCCTGATTTCATAGCGATGCTTGAAGCACAGGTTAATCGGGAAGTACGTTTTCGCAATAGGCGGCAAGAGGGGACTGCTACCTTGGCGTTCACAAATGGCTCCGCAACTTTGCCCACAGATTTCATCGAGGCAAGAACGCTTGTGTTTTTATCAACGCCACGGGTTCGCATGGAGTATTTAAGCCCGTCTGCCTTTGAGAATTTGTATACAACGGACACACCAGGAACGCCCGCAAACTTCACGATTGTCGGGGACACTTTGAAAAGCGGTCCACACCCGAATAGTGCGGTTGGAGCGCGGATCACCTACTACAAAAGATTAGACGCATTAGCCGCTGACGCGGATACCAATTGGTTGCTGACTTACCACCCAGATGTGTATTTGTATGGGGCTGCACTTCACAGTGCGCCGTACCTCGGCGAAGACTCTCGCTTGCAAACCTGGGTGGGCCTGATGGAAAACGCCTCGTTGCAAGTTGCGGGCGATGATAGTCGGGCGCGGTGGAACGGGGCTCCCGTTCGGCCCCAGCTTAGTGTGACTGTAGTATGATCCCGAATCCCGCCGCCTATTCAAGTTGGGAGATATGGGGCAACCAGGTTCAGACTGTTTTAACACCATTTATGACCCGCGTTGAAAGCGCATTTTTCCGCCAAGGTCGCATCCCGCGTTTGGCAAGTTTTGTTGTTGCGGAGCTTCCACCCGCACAAACACCAGGAGAGTTAATCTATGTGTCCGATGAGACAGGCGGTTCGGTTATCGCATTTAGCGATGGCACAAACTGGCGCAGAACAACCGACAGAGCGATTGTGAGTTAATCATGGCATCACCCACCACACGCGGTAAATATAAAAAACAAGCACTTGGCGAAGGTTTAAACACCTGGGGTTTGACAAGCGGTTTAAACGGCCTGTTCGATGTAATGGACGAAGCCCTACACGGCGTAAACGAGATTACGCTTACGTCTACGGCTTACACGCTTACCTCAACAAACTACACAACAAACGATATACGGTTTCGCCAGTTTAAATTTACTGGCAACTTTGCCGCGACAATTACTATTCCCGCCACACAAAACTGGTGGATCATTGAGAATGCCACGGGGCAAACGCTAACATTTGACAACGGTTCAAATACTGCAACTCTAGCTAATACGTTTTATGGGTTGCTAACGACAAACGGTACAACCGTTTCGATGCTTACGTTGCCAGATGGGACAAACGTGGCAACGGTCGCAAACGCAATTGCTTCAGTGAATACCGTGGCAGGGGATATAGCAAACGTCAACACGTTGGCAGGGCAAACGGCAGAAATAGGAAGATTGGGAACAACGGCTAACGTAGCTTCTCAAGCTTTATTAGGGACAACGGCAAACGTAGCCAATCAAGCTTTGCTAGGAACATCTGCAAACGTCACTGCTCAAGCATTAATTGGAACAACAGCGAATATAGCTTCCCAGGCTCTAATAGGTACAAGTGCAAATATTGCTATACAAGCATTGTTAGGAACAACGGCAAACATTGCTGCCCAAGCATTGATTGGGACAAGTGCAAACGTGGCTGCCCAAGCGTTGATTGGTACAAGCGCAAATATAACTGCCCAAGCCTTAATTGGAACATCTGCAAATATTACAGCCCAAGCGTTACTTGGTACTAGTGCGAATGTAACAGCGCAGGGCTTAATCGGAACAAGTGCAAATATAGCAGCCCAAGCTTTTATTGGCACAACGGCAAATATTAACGCTCAAGCGTTGATTGGAACGTCAGCAAATATCGCTATACAGGCCTTGCTAGGAACAAGTGCAAACGTGGCAGCGATGGCTCTGTTAGGTACGTCATCCAATGTCACCAATATGGCAAATTTGGGTACATCCCAAAACGTCACAAACATGAATACGCTATCAGGCATATCAGCTGATATTACAGGCGTAAATGCAATTTCAGCAAATGTAACGGCAGTTAATACCGACCCTCTAAAATCTAATATCAACACTACGGCAGGCGCAATAGGCAACGTGAATAATGTCGGTGGGTCGATTGGGAATGTGAATGCCGTTGCTGGCAATATGGGCTCAGTAAATAGTTTTGCAAACACCTACCAGATCAGCACGAACAACCCGACAACTGGCGGTGATGGCTCATCCTCACTAGCAGATGGAATGTTGGCGTGGGTAACGTCAGCCGATAAATTGCGAGTTTACAATGCAAGCAATAGCGCATGGGAAGACGCTGGAAGCGCAGTTAGCGGATTGCGTCAAATCTACCAGTATGTTGCAACTGCTAACCAGACAGTTTTCCCAGCAACAGGAAGCATCTCATACGATCAGACTGCTGGCGGTGCGGCAATCAGTATATTTTTGAACGGTGTACTGCTTAAAACCACTGACTATACGGCTACAAATGGAACGTCAGTAACTTTAGCAAGTGGCGCGGCGTTAAATGACGAAGTTACAATACACACTTTTGGTACGTTCAATGCGGCTAATACTTACAGCCAAAGTGAGACAAACACGCTACTAGCCGCAAAAGCCCCTCTTGCCAGCCCAGCGTTTACTGGTTCGCCAACGATAGGCGGCACAACGATAAAAGCGGTAGCAACAAGTGGGGCGTATTCCGATTTATCAGGAACACCGACATCAATAGCTAATTTGTCTAGTGGAGCAAACGGATCAATTCCTTATCAAACAGGAAGCAACGCAACAACTTTTTTAGGCATTGGTTCTACTGACCAAGTTTTAAAAGTTGCTGGCGGTGTTCCTACTTGGGCAGATGCTTCCGCTGGGGGGGCATCAAATGGAAAAGCATACTTTTTTGGATCAATGTGAGGATTAAAAAATGGCATCAGGAATATTAGGGCAGACAGACATAACAAGCGCAAATACGGATACAAGTATTTACACTGTTCCATCTGCAAAAACGGCATCCTTGACGCTATCGCTGGTCAACAGAAGTTCTTCAAGTGCTTCTATAAGGGTGGGGCTTTGTGCTTCTGGATCGATAGGAAATGCTGAATTTATTGAATACGAAACTACGCTAGGGCCGAAAGCAGTTTTAGAAAGAACAGGCATTGTGATGCAAGCGACTAAACAGCTTGTTGTTAGAACAGACACGGCAAACATATCTGCTTGTGCTTACGGATTTGAGGAGTAAGATAATGGGTAGACAACTTGTAGAAAATCTTAATAAAAAGAAAATAATTTACAATCAATATGCTGGCAGTAGTTCGTATTTAAGAAATGTTTCGTTGCAGTATACCGTTCCTTCTAACAAAAGTGCTAAAATAAATTTTTGTTATGCGTCAACAATAAGGAACAATAGTTGTGGGGTGAGTGCGTTTTCAATGTCGCTTCTCGCAACTAAAAAAACTTCTAACCCAAAATTTCACAGTGCGATTGCTATCGGTCGGGCGAAGTCAAATTCGCAACAAAGAGGACAAATGCTTAGTTTGCGTCCTTGGTGGAGTTATTCTGAGGGTGCAGGTAATGCGGGTCTCAGAACTGGAACTCAGTCATACGCATGGTGGGGAATTGATAGTTCAAAATATATGGAATATACGTTTGACGGAACCAATAACGATCTATCAACCACGAGTAGCGACAATGTAAACGATGCCAGCTACACGGTAAGCGGTACGCCTTGGTCAAACGCTTCAATTTGTGATGCCCATAAAGATTATATTGTTGATGCGGGAACTCAAATTTATTTTCAATATTATGTAGAAACTAACGGTACTCCGTCACCAAGCAACTCAAATCAATGCGACATTATGTTTGAAGTCGAAGAGATGGAGGCTTTTGCATAATGCTAAAGATTTTTAACTCATCTGGTATTTGTGAGGTTTCTGTACTCACTGGCAATTACGATGTTGCACGATTACAAGCTATTGACGAGGGTAAAACCGCTATTGAAAGCGAAAACATATTAGATGAAATTTTGGTTGATGAATCTTTGTTTGAGGTTAAAAGTACATGGACATATGACCGAAAAAAACAAATCAATATTACTGGCTTTGAGTTAGTCGATGGCGAGTATCAATATACTTTTGAAGAAATTGATATTAGCGAAAAAATTGAATCGGAAGACGCAAAAATATTAAGTAGCGAAGAAACTGATGCTAGGGAAAAAAGAAACCAGCTTTTAGCTGAAACAGACTTTTACGCTTTAAGCGATGTAACAATGTCGGATGCTATGACAGCCTATAGACAGGCATTGCGTGATCTGCCAGCCAACGAGGCTTGGCCTGATGTAACCTTCCCAGAAAGGCCAAGCGAATGAGTAGAGCAAGAGATGTAGCCTCAAACAATTTGGCGGTGGATACCACTCCTACATTGCAGGGCGATCTAACAATGGGTTCTAACTCCATTGCTGATGGAGTGATGCCAGTTAAAAACACAGGCTCCGCGCCCTCAGAGCTTAGACTTTATTGTGAAACAGGTAATGCTCACTATGTTGCATTAAAGAGTCCAGCGCACAGTGCATTCTCAGGAAACCATACAATCACAATGCCCCCAAATACTGGAACCTCTGGGCAGTTTCTTAGCACAGATGGTAATGGCGTAACATCTTGGGCGGCGGCTGGTGGTGGTTCAATGAACCTGATCCAAAGCGTTACTTTAAGTGACGGCGATGCGACCGCGACAGTAACAGGAATGAACAGCACCTATGACAGATATATTATTCTTGGCAGTCAGGTTAGAATACAAGGTGATGCTTCCTCAAATGCTTCTCAGATACGAATAAAACGCGAGGTAGGTGGGGCTTACGCGATGAATGCCAATTACAGTCAATTTAACTTTCAGAGCAACACTTCAACTATTGGAGTTGGCAACCAAAATAACACAGGACAAACATTTGTGTATATGGGTACAAGTTTAGATGATGGCGGTAACCGTGCAAATAGTTATTCAACTTTTGAATTTATTGTGGATAGGCCAAGTGATACCGTTCTCAATAAATTGTATTCTTGGAATCTGCGTCATGTCAGTTCTGGTGATCCTTATGTAAAGCAAGTCACAGGCACAATTTACGATCAGACAACCTCTGCCGTCACAGGAATTCGCTTTTATCCAAATGTCGGATCATTTAAAGGTGGAGCTATCCGACTTTACGGCATAAGCAATAGTTAGGGCAAACAATGACAAGATATCATGCGACAGCAAGTGGAAGAACGGCTTTTACAGAAGCGGAAGAATTGGCGCGAGATGCGGAAGAAGCAGAATGGGCAACTGGCGAAAACGATAGATTAGCGGTTGATGCTAGGGCTGAAAGAAATGCAAAGCTTGCCGAAACCGATTGGACAGCAAGCAGTGACGTAACAATGAGCGATGCGATGAAAGCCTATCGTCAAGCGTTGCGGGATGTTCCAGCGCAATCTGGGTTTCCGACTACGATTAATTGGCCTGAGTTGGGAGAGTAACAGATGGGTTTATACGAAGACGCATTAGCCTCAATCGATCCAAATACGGGGTCTGTTGACGTTCGGCCTGGAAGCCTTTGGGACCAGTACAGCAAACAACAAGAGGCTAACCTTGCAAACATGAGGGCAACGGTTCAGCTAACGCCAGAACAAAAATATATGCAAGCAAATCCAGATGTTTTAAACCACATATCTAGGGTGCAACGTGATCCGAATTTAGTCCTTCCCGCCGTTGTTGGCGCACAGGAAGATTTTGCCGCTGGCCTAGCAAGGCAACATTTCATTGACCACGGGCAAGCCGAAGGGCGGGATAGTTTTGGTATGCCGCTTTCTGATTTTGGTGGAGAGCAACCCGCAAACACAATGCCTGTTCAGACCCAGCCCTTTAACCCCGTTGTAGTCCAGCCTGATCCAAATCAATCAACAGGCGGAACTGGGACAAATACCACGCCAAATGTAATGCCCGCACCGATGAACTTAAACGCTCCGCTGCCTGGTCAGCTTCCAGGCTATGACTTTGTTGGCGATGTAAACCGTTACGCAAACGAAATCGGTAATTTCGGCGGGTTACTGCAAAACACAAATCCATTCTATGCGGGGCAAGTGCCAGGTCCAGCGACACAGGCTACCCCACAAACGGGCGGGTATAATGCGCCAGAGTTATCCATGTATCCAAACGCTAATTATGCCGCTGGTGCTTTCCCCATCATTTTTACGAGTTAAAACATGACAACCGTTGAATTGAAGATCGCTCCTGGCATCATCAAGGATAATACGCGATTGCTTGCGGAGAACCGATGGGTGGACTCCGACAAAATCAGGTTTCGCAAAGTCGGCAATCGTTCCATGCCCGAAGTGATTGGCGGGTACGAGGATTTAAGCGAAGACACGTTTGAGGGAAGATGTCGCGCTTTGCACGTTTACGAAACGCTAGATGGACGCAAGGTCATTGGCGCGGGAACAAACTCGCATCTCTACGCATACATTGGGTCGGTTCTTCACGATATTACGCCAATCCGTATAACTGGTGCTTTGAGTACCGCGCTATCCACAACGTCAGGATCAGCGGTAGTTACCGTTGCTCATACAACGCACGGCTTGGCAACGGATGACGAAGTTTACTTGCGAAACGATGCCGCTATTGGCGGGATCAGCCTTGGTTTAAACGGCACGTTTTCTAGCAACATGACCGCATCAAGCGGGTCAACCAGTTTAGTCATTACCGAAACAGCACACGGGATGAACACGGGTGACTTACTTACACTAAGCGGGGCTTCTGGTTTTGCTG
>JACLAC010017304.1_pt1 | contig 10102 bp, 8 predicted proteins | sample 8027881 | NCBI WGS metagenome assembly JACLAC01 (sample SAMN15725517, study PRJNA655200) | protist metagenome | isolation source: fluorescence activated cell sorting (FACS) single amplified genomes of... | place: Spain: Blaines Bay Microbial Observatory, Mediterranean Sea | collected 2016-01-19 | reverse complement strand
CCGACGAACTGCGCACGCTGCTGGGCGCGACGGACGACTTCACGGGAGAGGAGGAGCGCACGGCGGCGCTCGCCGAGCCGTCGTTTACGCCAGTGGCTGACGCAGCGTACGCCAACAAGTGCTTTGACGCGGTGGAGCTCGCAGTGCAAATGGTCGACGTGGGCACGCTGGTCCAGCTCAAGGGCGTGGATCGGTCGTGGCACTCGATCGCGCGCAGTGTGTTGTGCCAGCAGCTGTGTAAAGTCGGGGACTGTCGCACGAAGCTGTCGGAGATCACGGAGCTCAACGTGGAGCGCCTGGACGAAGCCGGCAGGCTGTGGGAGGCGGCCGTGGCGGGGCGACCGTTGCTATTGCCCAACCTCGCGCGGCTGCGCGGGTACGGCTTCGTCGACGACGTGGCGATGGTGCGGGGCGTGGACCTCCGTCTCGGCTTCGATGCCGCCGTCATGACTGCTCTGCGCGGCTGCATCACGACGGGCGAGGGTGAGCCGCCACTCAAGCTGCTGATCGCGGCCATCGCCTGCGCCGGCTCCGGCGAGATGGGTCGCATCCCGGTGGAGGTGATGCGCAACGGCGGGATGGTCGGCCTTGACTTGAGTTCAAGAGGTATTCGCGACGAGGCAGCCATGCTCATCGCGTGCATCGTGCCCGCCATGGGCTCGCTGACGAGACTCAGCCTTTGGGACAACATCATCGGCGACGAGGGCGCCAAGGCGCTGGCGGCCGCGGTGGCTACCAGCGGCTCGCTTGCAACTCTCGACCTCCACCGCAACGAGATCGGCGCCAAGGGCGCCAAGGCGATCGCGGATGCGGTGGCTGCCAGCGGCTCGCTGACAACGCTCGATGTCAGCGGCAATCGGATCGGCGCCGAGGGCGCCATGGCGCTCGCGGAGGCGATCCGTGCCAGCGGCTCGCTGGCAACGCTGTACCTCAGCGAAAACAACATCGGCGCCGAGGGCGCCAAGGCAATCGCGGATGCGGTGGCTGCCAGCGGCTCGCTGGCAACTCTCGACCTCGAAGTCAACAATATCGGCGTCGAGGGCGCCAAAGCGATCGCGGATGCGGTGGCTGCCAGCGGCTCGCTGGCAACTCTCGACCTCTTCAACAACGAGATCGGCGACGTTGGCGCAAAAGCAATCGCCGAGGCGATCCGCGCCAGCGGCTCGCTGGCAGCTCTCGGCCTTTCGCGCAATGCGATTGGTGCCGAGGGTGCCAAGCACCTCGCCGAGGCGATTCGTGCTAACGGCTCGCTGACAACCCTCGTCCTCGGAGACCAATTCGGAGGTAACAACATCGGCGACGAGGGCGCCAGGGCACTTGCCGAGGCGATCCGCGTCAGCGGCTCCTTGGCAATTCTCTACCTCGGAGCCAACAACATCGGCGACGAGGGCGCCAAGGCGATCGCTGACGCAGCGGCTGCCAGCGGCTCGCTGACTTGCGCTGACGGCAAGAGCATCTTTGCAAAAGGCTGGTTCAGTAGCAAGTGCAAACATTGCTCCTTACCAAAAGACCAGCACTCTGTCAAGGGCTCGCTGGCACTGAAGAAGCTGGCGGTGTGCAGTTCAATTGAGAAGCATGTAGAGCTTGTGGCTGCCTGCAAGTCGAAGGGTGTGAACCTCGTGGGGGTGTGAACGTCTGCTTGCAAGGTCGTGAGTGTGTAGGGTGTGGGTGTATATAGGTGTGCGTCTTGGGTTGCGGTTTACAGAAGTAAGAAAAAGTGCCATGGTGCTGCTGACAAACACGAGCACGGGTTTCGCGCCTCTCACACGCCACCTCAGTGCCCAGACCACGTCAGCGCGCGGACCACGTCAGTGCCCAGACCACGTCCGCGCGCGCACCAAGCCACATCAGTTTTGCAGACCACCTCAGTACTCGGACCACGTCAGTGCCCAGACCACCTCAGTGCTCGGACCACGTCAGCGCGCGCACCACGTCAGCGCTCGGACCAAGCCACCTCAGTTTTGCAGACCACTTCAGCGCTCTGACCACGTCAGTGCCCAGACCACGTCAGCGCGCGAACCACGTCAGAGTCCACACCACATCCGCGCACAGACCTCCACACATAGACCACCTCCGCACCCAGACCACGTCAGCGCGCGAACCACGTCAGTGCCCAGACCACGTCAGCGCGCGGACCACGTCAGCGTTCGGACCAACTGAACCAAAATTAAAAACTATCACGACCACACGTTTTTGTTTGGTTTCCTTTTGGTCAGAATGGGGGTCTTTGGATCTCACACACGCGCGTTGTAAATGAGGTGCGTCGCGCGCACGTCGTGGAGGAGGTCGCGCAGCTCTTGCAGCGCGCCCCGCGGCACGAGCGGCATGCTCGTCTCGTCTTCCTCCCCCAGCCGAAGCGCCTCCGCCGCGGCGGCGTGCAGCGGGGCGAGCAGGTCGACCATGTGCTTAAACAGCGCCTGGTCGTACCGCAGCCGCCACACCGCCAGCGCTCCGGGCGGACTGCCCGTCGCGCGGTAGGCGAGCAAGCCGATCTTCGCCCCGACGCAGGCCAGTTGGATTGTCAGCTGCATCAGGTGCGCGTCGGACGGCGAGGTCGGCATCCTGGACACGCTCTTGATCTCCACGACCTCGCCGCTGTGCGCCACCAGCCGATCGGGGCTCGCCGCCAACCAGCCGACCTCCGCGTGCGGGTAGATGCCAACCTCGCGCAGCTTCCAACCGGTGCGCCGAGCCAGCGCGGCGGCGATACGACCCTCCTCGTCCTGCCCGCGGCGCGTGTGCTCGTTCGCCGGCATCGTCTCGCCGAGGAGCGCCTCAAAGGCCTCGGTGGGCCGCAAAAAGGGCGAGAAGCCGAGCAGCGCCGGTGCGAGCGACGCGGTGATCCGCGCGCCCTCGCGCCGGTACGCGTGCCAGCGGCTCGAGCCTTGTACAAAGTCGCGCGGATCGGTCGACCGCGCCTTGGCGATCATGTGTGCCAGCGAGGCGGCCACCGTCTCCTCCGCACGCCCGTCGCTCGTTGGCAGTCGCAGCCGCGGCGCCAGAACCGCCGTCTTGAGCACCAGTACGTCTTGCCTGTTGTATTCGAGCAACGCCTGGAGTTGGCCCGACGACCACTGCATCGGCGCATCGGCCCCCGAGCCCGTCTTGCCCGCGCCGAGTTGCGGATTGGCGTCGAGCAGCGCCGCCAGCTTGAGTCGCAGCCCCGTCTCGCGAGCGACTGACACAAACGGGTCGAGCAGCTTGGCGCGCGCCGTCTCGTACGCCGCGAAGTTGAAATATTCCCTTTTCAACACGCGGAAGTCGAAGCTGCCGTTGTAGGCGACGACCCACGCCGCCTCCTCGAGGACACTCGGCACGAGCGCCATCGGCAAGCGGCGCGCGTCGCGGTGCCAGAAGGAGTGCACCCGCGCGCGCTCCGGATCGTCGGGCGCCCTTGGGTCAAACCCGGCGACCGTGCAGACCGACGCCTCGAGCGCCTCGATGGGTTCCGAGGCGAGCGTCGTCGTCTCGACGTCGAGCACGACGACCAGCCCGGCGTATTGGTCGGCAAAGAAGTCACGCAGCAGCGGCAGTGCCGAGTCGAGCTTGCGCTGCGCCGCGAGCCGTTCCGCGGGGTCGGGCAGCGCGTCGATTCGCTCCTGCACGCTCGCCCACCGCGCGATAGCACCGTCGACGTCGTCAGTGGGATCGAAGTCGGCCCAGAGATGATGATCCGAAGTCGCGGTGGCGTCGTCCAGCGCGCGCTTCCTCTCCGCGGGCATCGCCGTCGGCGCCGCCACCGCCTCGAGGCTCAGACGCCCGAGCAAAGAGGATATAATGGCGGCGGTGCGCGCCTGCGCCGCGTCGAGGCGCTCGAGTCGCCGCTCCAGTCGCACTTCCACTGCGTCGAGGCCGGCCTCGGTCGAGGCCTTGAGCGGTCCCATCGCAGCGTTCAGCGTCGCAAGCTTATCATCGATCGAGTCCAAGCGTGTCGTCAGCTTCTTGATCGCCAGGCCCGACACGGTCTCGATCCCCGTCAGTTGAGAGCTCAGCACCTGGAGAGGGGCGAGGAGCGAACTCGCGGATGGCACAGAAGGCGTTCTCGCAATCGAGTCGTTCGAAGGCGTAGCTGTTAGCTCGCCCAAACACGGCGAAGAATTGCTTTCAGCGTTGCCCATTTGCGTGTCTTAGGGCAAACGCACGCACACTATGGCGACGAGCATCAAGCTAGCAGACAGCGAGTACTCGACGAACCGCCTGTGTGGCGCGTTGGGAGTGAGCTAGTGGAGGCTGGAGTGCGTTCGACGGCGCGTGTTTCGAGCTTTGCGGCAACTTGCGCGCACGCAGCATCGTACCAGAGAGCACAGTCGTGGGCGATGATGTGGCACTGCAGATGGACAGATTGCTGCGGCAGCGCAACGAGGAAACCATTTCCATGAGCCACGATCAGTACATGAACGCGATTCGCGCACTCACTCTGAAGGCATCGGCCGCCGAAGCATCGGAGGACGCTGCGATGGTCGTGAGGACCCAAAAGCAGCTTGCCAACGCTCTCTTCCGATGGAGCGTGCTGCGCTCCAATCCGGACGCATAAAGTAAGCAGGCCAAGTAAACGGACACACCGCTATTCCGCGAGTCGGTTAGGCGTGTGTACACTTATATTGCAGAACGGTCCGATGCATCTCGACGGCGTGTTACTCCCGCTTAAAAGCACTACACAGCTTGTGGGTAGACGCGCTCGCGCGCTCGCACCTGCAGCACTGTCACCTGCTCATCGGCGTCGACGCCGACGACCTGCTGTGGCAGAACGAGCACCGTGCGCTCGCAGAGTCTGCTCTCAAGCGCGCCGGAATCTCCTACAGAGTGGTAGAGAGTCCCGAACATCAGCCGAGCGGCGCCGTGTGTTCCGTATAGGACCGGCTTGCAAGAACCGCCGTCCACGAGGAGCGCGTTGATGGCTGGCTCGTGCTTTTTTGCGACGACGTGTGGTACGAGTCGGAAGATCCCAACTGGCTCGACGTGGCTTGGGAGCGCGTGGGCGACACGCCGGTGCTGCTGCACCCCGTCGACGCCGCCGAGCCGAGCCTGTGCACGTTCCCGGTCGTGCGCGCCGAACACGTGCGTCGCTTTGGATCACTGCTGCCTGGATGCTTCAACGCGGCCAACCAAGGCGGCGACCCGTTTCTGCACGAGCTCTACCGCCGCGCCGGCGCGGTGCACGTGCTGCATGTGCGCGTGCACAACGACATTGGCGGCGCCGTTCGCCCGGGACTCGCAAGCCCACCCCCGCGCTACGACCGTGTGGATGCTCACAGCGCGCCCGTCGACGCCGCGCTTGACAAGTGGGCGGCCGTGTAGCTAACCGTGCTCCAAAGCTGCCCGCGCCGCTCTTCTGCGTCCTCAAAGACATTGTACGTGTTCGCCTCCAGTTCAATCACCTTTGCTGGTGGGTCCTTAACGACATCGTCGTAGTCAATGTCCACTGCTTCCGAGAAGAATGCTTCGAGCACCTGATAGACCTGTGCATTCCGGCTCTCTATGCCTTTCTCGACGCCAACCCAGTCCAGCCACGAACCGTTCATTCCCGGCATGACGACGGGCCATCACCATCGCCTCCCAGCCGAGGTGTGCGTCGCCACCTGCTAGCAGCACAAGCGCCGCCTCCTCGGCGACGCACGCCACATCCGACACTTCAGGGGCGCTCTTGACGTGTCGGCAGTCGCGAATGCCGATCTTCTTGGCAGCCGCGACGAAGATCTGGTAGAACTCGGGGACGTCGCCGTTCGATGCGCCTAGATAACAACCTATCTTCTTGCCCGGTGGGAAGGCCGCGCCGACGGCGCGGCCGACGACCACGTCCCACCAGTTCTTCTTGGTTCGTGCCGGCTCCTTGAGGAGGACGCCGTCGTCGGGGTCGTCGTCGAAAGGCGCGTCGTCGAAGAGGGGGAGCGAGTCGGCTAGCAGAAAGGTGGGCATGCGGGAGGCGCTAGCTCTGAACAGGCGTCGCCAATGAGCGTCGGTGTGGCCACGACGCCCTGCTGGAGCTGGGCGCGATAGACATGCAAAGTCCTGCATGCTTCGACCGTCTTCGAGGCGTACTCCGCTCTTGCTCGCGGCGCCGATGCCATGTGTCGGTGATCCTGACAGCCTGATTCGCCCGCTGAACACGCCGCACAGCAGTCAGAACGCGCCGCACGACAGTGGAGATCTTGAAAGCTTCGACGGCGATCCGGAAAGCCTTCTGCTGCCGCTCAAGGAGACGTCCAACGTGATCGTCCTCGCGCGCCTGCAACAGCTGAGGAACATGTCGGCCGTCAACATAATCCTTGCCATGCTGACGCTCGTGTACATCGGCGTCAACATCACGTGCATCATACTGAACGGCTACGACAACGATGTCTGGCCGCAGGAGGGCGTCGTCTCCAAGCAGCTGTTCCACAACCTCGAGTTCTGGGCGACGTTCGTCTTCTCGTGCGCCGAGGTGACGGCGCTCGTGTACTCGCCGAAGCCGCTCGGCGCCATCTACCGCAACACGCTCCTGCTCAAGCTCATAATCTTCGTCAACATCACCGTCTCATTCCTCACCAGCATGCTCGTGACGGTCGCGCGCCGTCCCATGCTCGTGGCGTCCCATCGCGGCGTCCCACGCTCGCGGCGCCCCACGCTCGTGCGCCTCCAAAGTGTTCCCCCACGCACACCACGCTAACTCGCCTGCGCGCCCGCCCACCGCCCTGCAGCTCAACCTCGAGGAGTTCGAGACCCTCTCGCACGAGATGGAGTACGGCAACGAGCTGACGATGGCGCTCTTCGACCTGATCATCCTCGTCTCGCTCCTGCGCGCGCGCGGCCACGTGTCGCGCAAGCAGGCCGACTCGTACTCGTCGCTCGCGGTCGTGCTGGGCTCCATCGTCATCGCCGTCGTGCAGCTCGCCATCTACAACGGCATGGGCGTCGACGAGGACGGCGAGCGGCGCGGCGAGCAGGCCGCGCACTATTGCGAGTTCGCCTTCGAGATCCTGAGCGCCGGCGTCACGTTCTGGTTCTGCATGGACAACAAGCTGCTATGCGACAACCTCATAATGACCATCATGCTGGCCGACGCCAGCGTGGTCACGGTCGAGGTGCACAAGCCAGAGGCGGAGGAGGCGCATCCATTGATGCGCCAGACCCTTGAGAACTGCACAGTGCAGCCCATCACCGTGGCGCGTGCACACAGCTGTGGTTCTTAGCACGCAAAAAACATTCTCAGGTCTGAAGAGAGGTTTACTGAGGTGAACGACGCCCTTCTCCGTGTCTCTGCCGTATAAGAATCAATAGGCCGAGGACGCCTACGCACGCACAGGTGGTAACGTGAAGAACACGACACACGAAGGCCACACGAAGGCCCGAGCAGTACCGACCCCACCCGGTCCGAAGGCACAGAGCAACCGTCGCAGCGGCAGCGAGCGCCACCGTAGCAGAGGTGGGCGACTAGTCGTAGTCGCCCATGCCGTGGTGTAGGCGTAATGCCATGAATGCAAAACATGTCCTTTTCCGGGGTCGTCGCAAGTGGACGGCGCGGCGCGCGCGGCGCGGCTGGCTGTGCAGCTGCATTGTGGCGGTCTGTGCGGCCATCATGTCAAAGATGCGCGGCCACACAGCAATGCAAAGTCTCAGCGAACGATTTGGACCCAGCATCGATATTACAACGCTGCGCGAGCAGACAGAGTTCACAACGTTGCTGGATGCCGCATCGAGGGTTGGTGTTGCGCCGCTTGCAGAACACAGCTGCATGCGGCATCCGCTTGCTCTCCCAAGCGGCGTGGACAGAGCTGCCAGGTGTCTCATGAAGCATTTCGCCGCGAGCTCGCAGTGTTCTTGGCAACCTGACGCGCCAATTCGCGTGAATTTCACGGCCTTTCCCATCGAGTTCGGCTACGAGATCTTTCAGGTGGTGCCAGATGCATATGCGCTGTGTCGTTTGGGCATACTGGACCTGCACGCCATCTGCGATGGCAGTCTGCCTGTCTTCTTTTTTGCTGGACCCATGCTGCGCACAGCAACGAGTCGCCCCTGCCGGAGGTATCAGGAGCGGCCAGGCTATGTGGCGACGCGGGAGCAGGGCCAAGATTTTGCACGCCAGCACCGCCCTCCTAGTGGAGCTTTCTGGAGGCGGCAGCCACCATTTCGGGCGACCTTCCGACTGCCCATGACAGGCCGCACCGCTTACGTCTTCAACAAGTGGTCTCGGGCACCACTTGTTGGTGTCAAGGGCACCCGGTCAGTTGGTGTCCAAGGCCGGGCAAACTCGTGGAGCCACCCGCCGCTCGTCCAATAAGGGGCACATTCACTGCGCGGGCCTGCTTTCACACAGATGCACAGGAGGAGCCTCGGGCGGCCGGTCCAGCAACCAGACGACGCGTTACACGAGCAGGTCTGGACGGCTTGATGCGACTGCTGCGAAGGCTGCTGCTGTGCTTTGACCAAGTCGTGTACTTTCGTGCATCAGCTGCGGCGCCCGATGACTCGCTCGGAGAGACGGCAGAGGCGATTGGCAGCTACCCAGATCAGGAAACCATTCGCGAGTCGCTGCCTACCGTGGTCATGTTACAAGATACTGTTGCCGCAGGGCCAGGTTTCTTGGACCGGCTTAATGCCGCGCAGCTCATTCTCTCAGCCTCTGCGGACGTGACTTTGGGCGTACAAGGAGGTGGAGCTGTACTCACTTCGCTGACGGCCGACCCCCTCTATCTCATCTGCCGTTCAGGCATGGAGTGCCGGATGCCAAACGGTGATGTCGGCTTCTGGAGTGTGTACAACAATGCCACAGTGGTGACGAGCAGCTCAGAAGAAGCGCTGAGCATTCTAGCGACGCAGCAATGCTCGCTGGCCGGGGGTGGGGCAGTGCGGCTTGACGCCGCGTACGAGCAGCCCCCTTCGCAGCCGGATCGATCGCAAGGCCGCAACGTGCAAAGACCGCGTCCTCGGCCGGCTTCGCCACAAAATCGATCGAAAGGCGGCCTCGTGCAACAACTACGTGCTTTGCCGGGTCGAGCAGTGGGACCACTCGACCCGGGAGTCACTGCTCGCCGCCGCGCATTGCGCCAAGTGGGTGGTTGGCCCGCTGCCGCGGCTCAGAGTTCGTCTAACGTAAACGCAGCCGCCGCTGGTGGCTTGAGCGTGTGCATCCGGAATCACACCAGTGTTGCGACGCAGGGACCGGCCTTCTGGCATTTCTTCCAAGGCGTCTTGATTGACACTCTCCTCTTGCTTGAGGAGCACAACTGGCTCGCCAACCCTGGCTTGAGGCTGCACTTTGAAGAGCGCATGTACACTGAAAAGGCAGAAGCCTTTTTTCCTCTGTGGCTGCCTAGCCGCTCGGTTCCCGACTACCGCGCATGCGATCCATTGGTGGATCATGTCGTCTCGCATGATCAGCACCGCTTCACACGAAGCCAAGCCGCTCTGTGGTATAGACGCTGTCGACACGTGCCCTCGGTTGTGGAGCACATGCATACGCTGGTGCACGGCGGTGCTTATGCACGCCGCTCGCGAGCGCATCTGAGACTGATACTCCTGCAGCGCAGCGGGCCCCGTGGTATTCGCAACTTTGAGGCCTTCAAGGCACAGCTCAGGGTGGCATGCGATCGTCACAGCGTTGAGCTTGTGGTGGCCCGGCCAGAGAAGATGACAGCAGAGGCGCAGTCCAAGCTTGTGCTTGGCACGGACGTTTTGGTTGGCTTCCATGGATCGGGCACGGGCTCTCTCAATTACTACCTTGGGAACGACACACTCATGGTGGAGGTCATGCCGGCGAGGACTTGGCATTGCACCGCGAATCGGTGCGCTGCCGTGCCGCAACGCAGCTTGACGTGGCTGCAACTCTATTCCGATCGCGGTCCCGGCAGCACGACAGGCAATGCTTCTACCCACGCCCTCGCATCAGACGAGCAGACATCTCACCGTTATGCAGATGAGTACTTTGCTCAGAACTGGAGGAAAGAGAGAGATCGAGGTCGAGAAGTACAGGGTGCGCACCTACAAATGCTCCTAGAACATTGCTTTCGCGCGTGGCGGAGCGGTGGCAACGCGGCAAACGTGATCACCATCGCTGCGGAACAGAACGGCTGGAAGAGGCACTGCGACTCGACCTGCATTCGTGTTCCGTCCTAGGTATAAAGCC
>JACLAC010003255.1_pt1 | contig 10102 bp, 10 predicted proteins | sample 8027881 | NCBI WGS metagenome assembly JACLAC01 (sample SAMN15725517, study PRJNA655200) | protist metagenome | isolation source: fluorescence activated cell sorting (FACS) single amplified genomes of... | place: Spain: Blaines Bay Microbial Observatory, Mediterranean Sea | collected 2016-01-19 | reverse complement strand
TTCAATTGTTTCGTATCTCTCGGCCAGAGCGTTCAGGGCGGCATTATCGCCCTAGAATTGGTCCGCAGCATACCGTAAAGCGCAGCTTGTCAATATTTTAGGCGTCAACAAGACGAACCGTGCACGGTTCACTAAACGGACTGCATCGATAAGGTAGCGTGTCCGAGCAGCAACCTATTGCGGAGAGAACGGACTTGAATCTGGAAACGAAGATTGAGACTGAGCCCACTGATGGCAATGGTGATACTGAAGATTTGCGCACTGAGGTGGCGAAGTGGCAGGGGCGGGTGCCTAAATTGACGAGTGCGCTTAGGGAAAGAACCGGTGAACTAGCGCGTGCGCGACGAAATTCGGCTGCTGAAACAGCAAAATAGATCTCGCAACGATTTTGCACTCCGTGCACGTGATGACCTGATTGCGGAACTGGAGTGCAAATCCAACGAACTGAGAAGCAAGCTTATATCGCTTGCTGGGGAAGCCCGAAGCATGGAGATTGCGTTAGGCGAAGCGCAAGGAGAAAGCGAGCATTGGAAATCAAAATGGCGAGGTGTGAGCGGATCGCTTGATGAACTGTTAGCGGAACGCTCCGAACAAGAATCTACGCACCACAGTGAGAGACAATCGTTTAAAAGTGAACGAGCAAGTCGGGACAAGGAACGGGCGCTACTTGTCTTCGACCCAAAAGAACGCCAGCGACTGACAGAAACGCTGCAGGCGTCTCGCAAGCGCAATGAGCAACTGGTCGAAACAACCGGAATGGCTAAGCTACAAATTGATGCGTTGGGTGAGGAGCTAGCTAGCCTGGTCTCAAGAGCAGAGAACGCGGAAGCGTCCAGCCGTGGGTTTGCGGAGAAGTATGCACAAGCGGAAAGCGCATTAGAAAAGACGCTCAGTAAATTCGCACAGACGCTTGAGAATGAGCAGGAAACCAAGCTCACTGAGATGGGATCCCTACATGCTCAGGCGTTGCAGAAGAAAGAAGTACAGCTGAGTTTTGTTAAGACCCAAATAACCGAGCTCAAGACAAAGCTTGCCGAGGTCGAAGGGCGGGCTCAACAGGCGTGTGATGAGCATGAAGCCACGCGCGCCGGGCTAGAGCGGAGTCTTCAGAAAACGAAAGATGAGCGCGCGTCTGTGACGGCTGTAGTTGCGCGACTTGATGGGTGTTTAGCAGCAGCGATCAAAGGTCAAAAACACGCTCAGCATGAGCGTGTAATTCAGACCCAAAGCATAGCGGCACTGGAAGAAGAGGTCGCGCGGTTGCAACTGAGTCGGGAGAAAAAAGCGCTGCAGGCTGAATTGAGGAGGCTGCAGTCCACGCTGCATGAGCGTACTCAGCTTGTGCAAAACCTGGAAGAGGAGCGGCACGAGCGGCTCCCCAACCGTGCGCACCTGCAGGGTACGATCGTGCGTTTGGAACAGGATTTGAACGCAGAGCGACAGGCTAGCGGGACACTAAAGGCGCATGCGGTAACGGTTGAAGCGCGAGTTAATGATCAGCGACAGCACATGGAAAAGATTGGCCGAGAGCTGAGCGAAGAGCAGACAAAGCGTGTCGAACAACAGCGCCTGTATGAACTGGAAAAACGATTACGCGAAAATTTAGAGAATCGCATCTCAAGTGGCGATGCCAAATGGCTTGTGGAAGAGAAGGCGAAGCTTACCGAGGAACATCAACGAAAATTAGATGCAGAGATCGCGACGTTGCACGAACAGCTATCGGTGCTGAACGCGACACACGAAACTCAACGTGCCGAGCTGCGAGAGCGGTTCAAAAAAGAGAGTACTGAGAACGCGCGGGCCGCGGCAAAAGAAATCGAGCTGAGCCAACGTCGAGTCGCTGAATTAGAGGCAGAAGTCATATCTGCCGAAGCAGAATTTATCGCCTACAAAGCGGAATCGGTAGATGCTTTAGAAGTACAGGTGCTATCTGATCAAATGTGTGAACTAGAAAATAAGTTCCGCCAACGGAATATAGAGCTAGACGAATTGAGATGGCAGACCAAACAGAAGAAACAGCAGAAACAGCAGACTGACGAAAAGATGGTCCTGGTTCTCGGTCAACAATTACAACATGCTCGCGCGGAAAATCAACGTTTGCAAGACAAAGCAAGATCCTCGACCGCGAACGCTAAGGGTTTTAAAGATGACAATATTACTCAACTTAAAGGGGTAGGCACCAAGCTGGCAGAGCAACTTTGTGCCTTAAGAATTCAAGGTGTTTCGCAGATTGCAGCTATAGACGCATTTGACTTAGATGATCAGGATCATCCGTTGCATGGCTATCGCAGCCGCCTGCTCCGTGGTGATTGGATAGCCCAGGCGCGCGGCATCGTTGCCAATCAAACTTTGTGATCGTCGACTTTAAAAATTTTGAGCAGACCGCTATTATCGACCCTGAATAATACTAGCCCACGCTCATCTCATGACTGAATCTAAAAATAGCATCGAAGCTGAAAACCGTCGTCTTGAAGAAGAGGATCGGAGAGACGCTGAGGATAGACGGCGTAGTGCGAAAGGCTATTTTGAGCTACGCGCTCGGCGTGACCGCGTGACGTCTGATCGTCGTCGAACCCAACGGCGCGGGGAATCAAGATTTCGACTGGCGTTTTGGCGATGCCGTGACGATTAGGCTTTGTCGTAACGCGAAGAACGCCTGAAGTACAAAAACAACCACCCGTTTCAAATCTAAACTCAGTTAGTCGTGCCTGACGTACGGAAACTGTGTTCTAGGAGAGTAGTAAATATGAACACTTTTTTTTCTGCCGGTATTTTCGGAATGCTCGTCGCAACCCTTTCCCTAGCAGCATATGGCGAGGGCGACGCCAATGCTGGTAAGGCTCTGTTTCCAGTTTGCATGGCTTGCCATGGTCCCCAAGGGCTAGGTAACCAGGCGATGAATGCACCTAAGCTGGCAGGTCAGGAAGATTGGTACCTCATCAAACAGATGCAATTATTTCAAAACGATGCACGAGGTACTGCGCCTGGGGATATGCATGGCATGCAGATGGCCGCGATGGCTAAAGGCCCTCAGTTGCAGAGCGAAGAGGCGTTGGCCAATCTTGCCGCCTATATAGGGACGTTGCCAAATACGACACCGACAGCAACCGTCAGTGGCGATGCGGCGGCTGGAAAAAATCTGTATCCGATTTGTGCAGCCTGCCATGGTCCTCGCGGTGAGGGATCGAAAGCGATGTCCGGACCTAAGTTGGTGGGCCAGAACGATTGGTATCTTGTTGGCCAAATCAAAAAGTTCAAGCAAGGCCAACGCGGTTACCATAACCTTGATCATGGCGGTCGACAGATGCGGCCAATGGTCGCCATGCTCACCGACGACAAGTCGATCAATGACATTGTCGCCTACATCAATACGCTGAATTAAAAAGTATGCCCGGGCGCCTGACGGTTTCCTTAGGGGCGCTCGCGCGAAATTATCGGACGATATGCGCTTCGAACCGGTCTGAGGTTGCCGGGGTCGTGAAGGCCAACGCGTATGGTATTGGTGTGCCTCTGGCGGCGAAGTGCCTTGAAGAGGCGGGGTGTACGACATTTTTCGTTGCTACGCTGGTCGAAGGCATACGGCTACGTCAGATTAGCGCCGGATCTGACATCTATGTATTAGAAGGTTTGTTGCGCGTTGCAGACCGTGGTGTCTTTACGCAACACCAGCTTTATCCCGTCATAAATAGTCTCACCCAGCTGTCACGTTGGAACAAAGAGGGCCCCTTTGCATTACACGTCGATACTGGCATGGAACGCCTAGGCCTTAGTCTGGTTGAAGGCGACGAAGTGCTCGCGCAAGGAGCCACTCCGAGATTGATTCTGAGCCACTTTGCTCGTGCAGATGAACTGAACGCAAGGGAAACACAATTGCAGATTGATGCGATGGCGGGTTTCGGTGCGCGTCATCCAGATATCCCTATCAGTCTCAGTAATTCTGCTGGCGCTTTGTTACACAAAGTGCCTGAGGGTTTGATTAGGGCTGGGATCGCACTTTATGGCGGTAGTCCCACCGGTTCGGAAGAGGCGGCCCTTGAAGCGGTGGTAAAATTGTCAGGTGACGTCGTGCAGATCAGAGACATAATGCCCGGCACAGCCGTTGGATACGGCGGAACCTATCACGCGACTGAACAGAGTCGTTTGGTGACTGTGGGGGTTGGCTACGCCGATGGTTTGCCGCGGTTGCTTTCGAATGTTGGCAGCGCTTGGTGGCAGGGTAGCGTCTATCCGATTGTAGGCCGAGTAAGTATGGATCTCATACACGTACGTGTTGATCTTGCCGACCAGGTCGAGCAATTACGAGATGCACCGTTTGAACTGATCGGTGCTCACATTTTGATTGATGCAGTTGCGCGAGAAGCTCAAACCATTAGCTATGAGATTCTAACGGGATTGGACTCGGCCGGACGCCTCGAAAGGGTCGTCACCGAAGCGGCGATATAGCGGACGACAACTCTGCAGGACCATATGCATCAGGAACAACTGGGCGTGGTTCGGCTACCTGCCCCATCAACTGTCGATAAATCGCGAAAGCTTCTTCTGCGTTGCCATATTCGCCTCTGCCACGTGCTGCGAGCGCGCGGTTGAGGTAGAGATCTGGTATTGCGAGATTTCTAGCCTGGCTCAGGGTGATCGCTCTGTCGGTAGCGGCAAGCGACTGGCCGAATTGGCCGAGGTACAGTAATACTGTGCCATGGTTTGCGTGCGCCAACCAACTGTCTGGCTGTTCTTGGAGAAGTTGATCCATAACCTCGCGAGCTTGAGTTGCTCGACTTGTGCGGGCGTAGCCTACGGCAAGCAAACCAGTCGCCTCGACGATTGGGCCCAATGCAAGGTCTGGTGACGCCTTGAGTACGTCTAGCGCTTGTGCGCAAATCTCCGGTTGGATTGGATAGGAGACGACTGCATTTCGGCATGCCTCGACTGCGTTTGCTGCCCAAGTCGGAGCAAGGGGCATCGCGATCGTGATTATCAACGTTGCTAAAAGGTAGTGCTTGAAAACTGTCCTTTGTCTGCGCATGTGCGGATTGTGGGCCAGGCGTATCTGGGCCGCAATCTTTTCGCTAAGCTTATGGACTGATAGTTGCGAAAAGAAAAGCTGAGGGGAAGCATGAGCGTTAATAAATCTGGTTTACTGGCGGGGCAGGTTGCGATCGTGACGGGAGCAAGTCGTGGCATAGGTGAAGGCATCGCCAAACGATATGCGATGGAAGGTGCCAAAGTAGTCGTCTCTGCTCGCTCGGTCGAAGATGAGGACCATTACTTACCGGGTACCATCAAGCATACCGTTGATGCGATTAACCAAGCTGGTGGTGAAGCGATTGCGGTGCGGGCAGATCTGTCTGTCGCGGAAGACAGACACAATTTGGTCAAGGCGACAAACGAAGCGTTTGGCGCGGCAGATATTTTGGTGAATAATGCCGCGGTGACCTACTTTATTCCGGTTGCGGACTTTCCAGAGAGACGCTTTCAAATCATGATGGACGTACAAGTATGGGCCCCATTTGAGCTCTCACAGCTTGTTTTGCCAGGGATGAGAGAACGCGGCGCTGGCTGGATTCTCAATATTTCCTCTGGTGCGGCGATTCATCCTGATCGTACTGCGGGTGGCCGCGGAGGTACTGTCTACGGCATGTGCAAGGCGGCACTAGAACGTTTTACCACAGGACTTGCGCAAGAAGTTTATGACGACGGTATCGGTGTAAATGTTATTTCTCCGGGCTTGGTGGCAACACCCGGGGTAGTGCACCATAAGCTGATTACTGAGGAGACCAAAGATCGCGTTACACCAATGGAGCACATGACGGAATCGTGCCTAAGGTTGGTGCACGGCGATCCAAAGGTGATGACTGGCAGAATCGATTATGCGGATAAAGTAATGGCAGAATTCAGTCTAGATCCTGCCGCATTGATATAGGGATGATTGATGGGTGCATCGCGGGGCGATGCGATAGCAGGTTCAGCTTAGAGCGGGTGTTGGAATAGTTGTACTGTCAGCGTAGGTATGGGAAATTTAAGGTTAGCTGTCGTAGTTAGCGATATCAGACCATAGGAGATTGGCATGTCAGAAGCGCATCCACTACACAACGAATTTCCAGCAAATTCCATTGAGGCGAAAGATCTCAAACACGTCCTCCATCCCACCACAAATCTTAAGCAACATGCGGAAGTTGGGCCGACTGTGCATGAGCGAGCTGAGGGGGTCTATTTGTGGGATAACAAAGGAAACCAGTATCTAGAAGGTATGGCGGGACTTTGGTGCACCGCGCTTGGCTATGGCAATGAAGAGCTTGCGGCTGTCGCCGCCGAGCAAATGAAGAAGATGTCGTACTCGCAGCTGTTTGCGGGTAAGACAAACGAACCCTCCGTCTTGCTTGCAGAAAAGCTGATCGACATGGCCCCGTTTGATGCCAGTCGTGTGTTTTTTGGCTTGTCTGGTAGCGATGCGAACGACACCCAAGTCAAACTCATGTGGTACTACAACAATGCCATTGGCCGACCTGAAAAGAAGAAAATCATTAGTCGCATACGGGGCTACCATGGGGTGACAGTAGCGAGCGGTTCTCTGACAGGTCTCCCACCTTTCCACAACGCCTTTGACTTGCCCATGGCTGGTGTCCTGCATACAACGTGTCCGCATTTTTATAGTGAGGCGGTGAGTGGCGAAACGGAGTCGGCGTTTGTTGATCGGCTTGTTAACGACCTGGAAGTCCTTATTGCGAAGGAGGGCGGTGAGACTATTGCTGCGTTTATAGCGGAGCCCATTATGGGTGCTGGAGGTGTGATTGTGCCCCCGCCAACATACTATGAGAAAATTCAAGCTGTACTAGCGCGACATGAAATTCTCTTCATAGACGATGAAGTTATTTGCGGCTTCGGTCGAACTGGTGAGGCATTCGGGGCGCAAGCGCTGGGTATCAATCCCGCAACAATGAGTGTGGCCAAGGCGGTGTCTTCCGCTTACTTACCGTTGAGTGCAGTTCTAGTTCCAGAGTACATGCATGAAGCGTTTATGGGCGTGTCAGATGAACTTGGCAATTTTGGCCATGGTTTTACGTATAGTGGGCACCCAGTCTGTGCCGCCGTCGCACTGCGGAACCTAGAGATAATGCAAGAGCAAGACTTGTTTACACATGCGGCCTCGGTTGGTCAGGAACTACAAGCTCGGTTGCGGGACTTTGTCGATCATCCACTGGTCGGCGAAGTGCGAGGCAAAGGTTTGATTGCGGCCGTTGAATTGGTGAAGCAAGCTGAACCGCGGATTCCTTTTGCAGCCAGTGCTGGGGTCGGTGCCTATTGCGCGCAGGCGTGCTTGGAGCGTGGCGTTATTTTGAGAAACATGGGCGATGCAATCGCTTTCTGCCCGCCACTAATTATCTCTCCAGATCAGATCGATGAGCTTTGTAGTAAGTTCGCAGAGGGGCTTGATGCCACCGAAAAGTGGGCTCGACGCGCCGGTTTGATCTAAGTTCGCCACGAATCTAGTTGGTTCAGCCGCCATTTAGTGTGCTGGGCTAAACTCAACACACTAATGTCGATACCCTTCAGTTACAGCGCTGTAAAAATCGCGTCGTAACGCTATAATCCTGCGCCGAAATCCTAACCCCGGCCTACGGCCTTTCAAGGAGAGAGTTTTGAAGCGAATTTTGCTCGCCACGACGACTGCAGTGCTCGCACTGGGAATCTATGCAATCCCACCGGGCACCAATGAAGAAATTGCCGAACGGTTGAAACCTGCCGGTACCGTATGCCGAGCGGGAGAAGGCTGCGGCGGCTCTGCCGTAGCGGTTGCCTCTAGCTCGATGAGCGGCGGAGAGATTTACAACCAATACTGCTTTGTCTGTCACGCTACCGGTGTGAGTGATGCGCCACGATTAGGGGATACGGGTGCCTGGCAATCGCGCGTCGATAAAGGCATGGACATGCTCATGGAGACGACGTTGAATGGCATAAACGCGATGCCGCCAAAAGGTACTTGTATGACTTGTTCAGACGATGAACTGGGTAGTGCGGTGACCTATATGTTGGATCAACTGTAGGCGAGATCTAGGGGCGGACGTTCAAGCCGCCCTCCCAATCGAGAGTTCGAAACCCCAGTGCTTGTAGGACATGTTGGTCATCAATGCTCTGGTCATTGGCCAGATCCGCAACAGTACGAGCAACTTTCCAAATCTTGTGTAGGCTTCGAGCGGAAAACTCTTTTTTTGCGAGAGTCTCGAGCAAAGTCGAACTAACCCCAGCCTCTCGAATCATTTGCGTGACTTGCCGGGGCGAGAGAGCTCCATTGCTGACGCCTTGTCGTTCGATTTGCTTCTGGTGAGCGTTCGCGATGTGTTGTCTAAGATTTTCAAGGTCGATCGCCGGGTGGTCACTGGCGAGAAGCTCCGTTTGAGGCACTTCCTGGACCAACACCTGTAAGTCTATACGGTCGATAAGCGGACCAGAAATCCGACTCTGGTAGCGGCGCACTTGTTCCGGGTTGCAGCGACAACTGTGCGCCTTGCAGGACCGCCCGGTCGGACAAGGATTCATGGCAGCGACTAGTTGAAAGCGACATGGGTAACTGACGCGATAGCCAACCCGAGACAGTGTTGCCGAACCAGTTTCGATCGGTTCTCGGAGGTTATTGAGCACGGCGGGTTTGAAATGCGGCAACTCGTCCAAGAACAAAACACCGTGATGAGCGAGGGCGGTGTCTCCTGGACGTGGAATCTGGCCGCCGCCGAGCAGAGCTGCGCTACTTGCTGAGTGGTGAGGTTCACGAAAAGGACGATGCCCGGGCGCGTCCAAACCGGTGCTGGAATAAACCGCGGCAACTTCGAGAGACTGTTCACGGGTCAGTGGTGGTAGCAGTTCCGCAAGCGCGCGCGCGAGCATGGTTTTGCCGCTGCCTGGCGGCCCAACCAAGAGCAAGTGATGGCCGCCAGCAGCAGCCAATGCGAGCGCGCGTTTTGCCAAGGTTTGTCCCACGATGTCATTGTACGTGTTGCTTTGCGGTGGTATTTCGGCGCGGACAGCTTGGACTGACAGTGGCCTCTCGGGTGTGTTGAGAACTGCCACCGCGGTTGTCAGAGAGGATGCTACCGCCACGGAGATTTGCTGATGGTAACGAATCAAATGCCCCAGTTCCGCTGCAGCGCCTGCGGGTGCGACGAGTGTACGGTCGGTTTGAGAGGTTGCCAGCGCGCAGATAATACTGCCTGGCGTTTGTCGTAGGTCCCCGTCCAGGCCGAGCTCACCAATCCACTCGTAATTGTGCGCGTGTTCACTGGCAACTTGCTTTGAGCTTACGAGTATGCTGAGTGCAATTGGTAGGTCCAGGCAGCTGCTTGATTTGGGCAAATTGCCGGGCGCGAGGTTTATGGTCACTTTACCCTTCGGATATGTGAATCCTGAGCTCCGAAGCGCAGCTGCCACACGATCGCGAGACTCACGGACTGCACCCTTTGGCAAGCCGACGATCGTCGTGCTTGGTAGACCGGCTGCGATCTGGCTCTCGACCACGACGAGGGATGCGTCCATGCCGACCACAACTCGACTGTAGATTACCTTACTCAAGCAGAGAGATCGTGCAATCGAGCTTCCGGATTGGCAACTTGTTGGCGAAGCTCGGCCAATTGCGAGTTAAGCGCTTCGTTGTCATTGGTCGGAACCAGTGCGAACTGGTCGGAGAATCTTCGATATAACCGTCCAAGATTAGGATGAAGTCGGATAAAGGGTTTGTGACGTTCTAACAGAAGCGATACAGGATTCATCAAACAGTTCTCAACAGTGAAGCGCTTATTCTGCAGTGAGGCTGAGGAATCAGGCACCGTACATGTCTGCTTTGGCCCGCCGATGCGGCTACTTTAGTGCACCATTGTGGTGCATAGGGTGCTGAAAATAGTGCTCCATCGGAGCGATAGCTTTGGCGATGCCGATGGGACTGGCTTTGAATTGCTATAACTAGTTGATATACCTCGGAATGCAGAGTTGGCACGACCATTGCTAGTAGAGAGTTGACTGAGCATTGAGACTCTTTGCGCAGAGATTAAATTGGAGAATCGAGGAAATCGAAAATGAAGAACGTTATTAAAGTGAAAATGATGATATTGATGGGTTT
>JACLAC010005635.1_pt1 | contig 10103 bp, 7 predicted proteins | sample 8027881 | NCBI WGS metagenome assembly JACLAC01 (sample SAMN15725517, study PRJNA655200) | protist metagenome | isolation source: fluorescence activated cell sorting (FACS) single amplified genomes of... | place: Spain: Blaines Bay Microbial Observatory, Mediterranean Sea | collected 2016-01-19 | reverse complement strand
TTGATATCGTAACTTGTTTTCCAAGGAAAGTGCCAGTATAAAAAACCATTTTGGGGATTGATTCCAAGTGCTGCCTCACCAGTAAAGAATACAACCTGGCGTACGCCATGGATAGTAACGGCAATGGGTGAGGAGTAGCCGGTTTTAGCATTGGGTGCAACCCATATCAAGTGACCATTTTTCTTATCCAAGGCAATAAGGCCTTGTTCTTGACCACCGCCTTCAAACAGGATTAGATCGCCTTCAATTAAGGGAGAGATGCTATAGCCAAAGTGAGGTTGTTGCCCTCCAAAATCTTTTACTAGATTGTATTCCCATAATTTTTTTCCAGTTATAGCATCGAGGGCATAAATTTGGCCGTGCGCGCTGACGGTATACAGCCGGCCATCCTCTACTGTGGGGGTAGTACGGGGGCCGTCACCACCCTGGTATTCTTTAAAATGCCCACCGCTTTTAAAACGCCAGATTTCGTTGCCGTTGCGGACATTGAAGCAGATGATATACTCGTTGCCGTTGTCCAAAATCATGGTATAGATACGATTATTGACAACAGCTATACCGGAAAAGCCACCGCCGATTGCTTGCCGCCACACTTCCTTAGGGCCGCCCACAGGCCAGCGTTTAAGGAGGTCCGTTTCGGCAGATATAGCATTACGTTGGGGACCTAACCATTGGTTCCAATTGGCTGCTGCTGCTGGGTAATTAGCTAAACCAGTTAGGGCTACAAAGATTAAATATAGGTATTTATTGTTCTTCATAGATTTATGTGTAGCGTCTATCACGAAATTTTTCATCATAGAATTCGGGTAATAACTGGTCAACACGTAGTAAACCCGATGGGGTTAATTCAATCTGGTCAGCATCAAAGTGGAGCATCTGTTGATCTTGGAGTTTGGTTAGCGCCGGGGCAAAGTGCTGGATAATATCAATATCAAATTTTTCACGGAAGTAATCAGCAGATAAGTGACCCAGTTTTAATTGGAGAATCATTTCGCGCGTTAGGCGCTCTGTGGCGGAAGTAGTGTAGGCGCGATTAAATGGCAATTGGTCATCATCCAAGGCTGCTAAATAAGCATCCCACTGTGGGTTGTTTTGGTAATGGATGCCATCGATATGGCCAAAGGATGCAATTCCGGTGCCCAGCATATCGCTACCACGCCATAAGGCATCGCGGTAGAGGAAACGATTGGAGGTATTTTTTTTGGATACGGTATAGGCACTAGAAATCTGGTAATTAGCCGCTTGGAATTGTTCAAAGGCATACGCATGCCAGGCCCGTTTAGTATCCCAATCTGCCAGTGGTATGGGAGTACCTGTACCGTCAAGGACGCTTTTTGAATAAACGGTATTATAGGGTAGTTCCATCTGATAAACGGTGATGCTATCAGGATCTAAATCAATAGTTTGTTGTACTGTTTGGCGCCAAGAATCCCAGGTCTCACCAACCATACCGGCGATCAGATCTAGATTTACCTGTTCAAAATCTAAGGCTTTAATCCATGGCCAGGTTGTATAGATTTCCTTCGTCACATGGGCTCGTCCATTTTCGCGCAGAATAGTATCGTTAAGATTTTCCACGCCAACGCTAAGACGGGTAACGCCAATTTCTTTAATGGCTTCCAGTTTTGTTTGAGTTAATGTGCCTGGCTCGCATTCAAAGGCAATCTCAGCGGCTTGATCCCAGGGTAATGCATTTTTGATACGCTGTACTAGGGTACGCAGATGCTTAGCGCTAATATATGATGGGGTACCGCCGCCAAAGTAGACAAAGTGTAAGGGGCGTTGCGCAATGCGTGGGGAATGACTATACAGATCAATTTCGTTTGCTAAAGCGTCAAGGTAGCGTTGGATAGCGGCGCCGTTTTTATCCGTATAGACACGGAAATAGCAAAATTTACAGCGCTTGCGACAAAACGGGATATGTAGATATAGGCCTAAAGGAGTCGTATCCGAACAGGGGCTTTTTAAAGCCTTGTGAACACTAGCTACCTGGTCGCCACTCCAGGCCGAATAAGGTGGATAATTAGATACAAAAACACTGCCGACATCGGTTGTTTTATTGGCTTTACGGCCAGTGGCTGGCTCGGCGTTGGCTGGTGCGTTAGTTGCGTTCATATGGGTACCTGATTTAACGGTTGTTGTGTTTATTACCAAAGCAATATAGTATGCCATTATCAGCACCGATTACAAATTTAGCATTGGCAACAGCTGGTGTGCCTGTTATACCAGCACCTAGTTCGTAATGCCAGTGCGTATTACCGGTAGCAAGATCTAGTAAAAAAAGTTCACCGGCAAGATTGGCAATCAGTACTTGATCTCCAACAATTACCGGCGAAGCATCAATGCGGCTGCGCGTTGGGACGGTCCATAAGACGTTGCCATTTGTTGCATTTAGCGCATGAACCATTTTGTCGCGACTGGCTGCGATTACGGTATTCGCTATAACAGCCGGCGAAGCATAAAATGGAAATTGGCGCTGTGGAGGTTCATAAGTCCACAGCATGGTGGTTGTTTCTAGATCCAAGCAGAGTATTTGATTACCAAAGGTACCAACATAGGCATGGCCATTGGTCAAGGCTGCACTAGCACCGACATAGGCTCCAGCAGGAAGCTGATGTAACTCCTTGCCGTTTTGCAGGTCGATAAGGCGCAACAAGCCATCACAACCTCCGATAATTACTTGACCGGCAATAATGGCTGGCGTTCCATGAATATAACCATCTGTTTCGACTTGCCAAAGTAGCGTACCATCGACTTGTCGCAAACAATACAACAACTGATCGTACGAACCAAAGACCAAACGATCGCTCGAAAAATTAGCAGAAGAGATGATTCCACCAGCGGTTTGAAAAGTCCATTTTGCCGTACCGGTAGTTGCATCTACAGCATGGAATGTACCTGCTTCATCACCAAAGTAAATAGTGCCTTGGTAGAATGCTGGTGAGGATTTGATGGCGTCACGGGCACGGTATTTCCACCGGACATGGCCGTTTTTAACATTAAGTGCATATAGCGTACTGTCCAGAGACGTTGCAAAAACCGTCGTTTGAGCGATGATAGCACTTGATTCAATTGGAGCATTGGTAGCAAAGGTCCACAGTGGGTTTAAGGTCGTGTCTAGGGTAGTCAAACTGACCCCGGTAAGTTGTGCATTACCGCGGAAATTAGGCCACTCTTGTTGAGCACTTAGGGCCAGTGGCAGTAAAAGACTAATATAAGCGATTTTAGTGAGGGACATAGAAACCAGTCAGCAGATTAGGTGCTCGTTGGTATAATGGATATAGATAAGTATTGGCTTGGAAAAGTGTTCTAAAAGGCATTTTTGTACAGCATTAGACAGACCTCATCATCTAGCGGCCGTGGATTGAATGTGCCGGTCCATTCTTGTGCTGCTGCTGCGGCTAAAAATGGTAGATCAACCTGGGCTACGTCGCATTCGGATAACAATTCCGGTAACTGGGCATACGTGCGCAGTTCCTCGTAAGCAGTGGCAAGACCTTCAGCAGTACTAACGGGTAATTGGGCTGCGGTGGCTAGCGTAGCATAGTGGTTGGCGGTGACCTGGGCGTTAAAACGGATCACGTGTGGTAGCATCAATGCTACGGCTGTACCATGGGCAATACCGTATTGGGCTGTTAGTGGGTTGGCGCAAGCATGTGCTGCACCCAGCATAGCGTTTTCAATAGCTGTTCCAGCCCAATGTGCACCCAACAACATATTACCCTGATTTTTAATATCATTAGGATTGTCCAAGACGGCTTTAAAAGCAGTATTTAGTAGTTGGAACGCCCGTTGGCCAAATAACTGCGAGATGGGATTATGGCGGGTGCATACATAGCTTTCAATGGCGTGAGCTAGTGCATCAAGACCGGTTATGGCGCGTACTGATCGGGGTGCGCTGCAGACTAGATCAGGGTCCAAAATAACCGTATGGAAGCGTGCTTGCAGATCCCCACATGCCATTTTTTTATGGGTGTCGGTTTGGCTGATCAATGCAAAAGATTGGGCTTCACTACCGGTTCCAGCTGTTGTTGGTATTCCCAGTGATGGAAGCAGGGGATTGACCGCATGGTGCATGCCCTGGTAGTCTTCCATTTGCCCTCCATTAGTAAGCAGTAAATTAATTGCTTTAGCGCAATCCATAGCGCTGCCACCACCCAGGGCGATGATTAAATTAATATCGCCGTGCATTTGGGCCCGTTGCACTCCTGCTTCAACCTGCTGGCTTGTAGGGTTCTCACTCAAATCCGAAAAGACAATATGCTCTAAACCGGCAGCCTCTAGGAAATGTACAGCTTTTGCCAGTACTCCCGCTTTGATTAGGCCTTGATCGGTAACTACTAGTAGACGTTGTCCGCCTAAGGTATGAGATAATGTACCTAGTTGGTCTAAGCAGCCAGCGCCATAAAGCACACGGGCATTGGGACGATAATCAAAACTGTGGATGAGTTTGTTCATAAGTGCTGAAGTATGGTGTGGCTTTCTACTCAGGCCTGTTGGAAGGCACGCTGGCGATAGAGAAATTCGAAGAGGTTGCCCTCGTGTGGTTGATCCCAGGAAATCCGATTGGTTGGTATTGGGCCCAAGTTTAAACGGTCAATCTCTGGAGTAGCAAGCAAGTCCAGGATTAGATCGGCATCTTGGGTAATGGCAGTGGCTACTAGAGTGGGTCCCATTGCTTCAACAATCTGGTCTTGCGGCACTTCAACAACACTAACGCAGGGAAAAAGGAATTCAATTTGAGCCAATGGATGAGTAGGGTCAGAACACCAGATGACGGTGGGTAATAGATAGGTGCAACCATCTTCTTGCACCAAGCGTTCGCCATCTCGGTAAGCCGCTGTTAGATCTTTAGCACCGGGGATCTTGAGCTGTTGGTCGATCATGGCGGAAATACGTTTAGCAAAATCAGGGCGGGTAAATGCCGCTAGTTGAGCTTTTGGATCGTCCAGGGGCCTAGCTTGAATTTGGGCTAAACGTTGGGCCAGAGCTGTCGCAATTTGGTGGCCTTGTGCTGGGGTCCAAATACCGGAAGCATTAATGCAGGAGCGCCCACCGTTTTCTACAACGGAGCGTTCAATTACACCTAAGTGTTCTGACCATTGGTCGAGTTGATCAGTACCAAAGAGGACCTTGGAAAAACCGGTGCCGTGGAGTTGGACGTGTGGATCATCTTTCCAGGCCTCAATCGTGGACGAAGCACCAAAAAATAAGGTGCGGCCACAGTGCATTAAGATTTCGCCAGCGCCGCTATAATCCGTAGGGTAATAACTAAAGGCTTGGGGTGGACAACCAGCGGCAATATAGGCTTGTGCTATACGGTAAGGCGTCCAAGGCTCTTCGCTACCTGGTTTTAGCACCAGCGGCACTTTGAGCGGGATAGCGGGTTGCCATAATGAATGTACGCCGGGTGAATTACTTGGTAAGATTGCGCCTAGTGAACGGGTTTGGCAAGCATAGCTTAAGGGACGGTCTTGTTGCATGCCAAACCCGTTATCTAGAATGCTTAGATCTAAGCCGCGGGTAAGGCCACCCAATACGGCTTCTATTTCATCCATGACAAGACGGATTTTTTCCATGTTTTTGCGACATAGCGCTACGGGTAGGCCACTGGTGGACGAAAGGTCGTAAATGTACTGGTCCGCAGATTGGGTAGCATCGCCTAGGGGTAATTCGCTGTACATAAAATGCTCAGCCGCTTGGCGGCTGAGGGCGATTAGTTGATCAACGGAAAAATCCATCAAAGTGCGTTGATTGGCGGTCATAGCATGCAAGTCGCGAGCAATCAGGCCTCGGTTTGCTTGACTAACTTGAGCAACAGGTTCACCGGTAGCAATATGGCGTACAGTTTGGGTAGTCAGACTTTGGTACGACTGGCCAGCGCGCAATAGAGGGATATGTTGCATGGTTAAACTCCGTGAATCAATAAACACCAACAACGACCGATTCTTGTAACTCGGTCAAGAGGCGTAAGTTTTCTACGCCATCCCAAGGATAGCGTGCCGTAGGTCGGGCTCGTTCGGCTTCGTCGCGCTCCAAAAAGCGTGGCATAAAGAATTCTTTGGTCAGTGTAGTTAACATAACACGACCTGTCTGGTCGTAGCCAACGGTTGTATCAGCGTTGTTAGGCTCTACTAATTCAATCACAGCACGTGGTTGTGGTGGATAGTAGGTAATAGCATAGTTATCGACTGGATCAAAAGGTTTAAAGGCAGCCAATCCCATCAGTGTATTGCCATAGGTTGGGACAAAATCAATGCCAGGTACCAGTTCTTCCCGGGCAAAACGATGAAACTGGGCATTCATTTCGGTTCCACCGCAAAAAATGCCGCTAATACCCATCTTAGCTAATGAGACCTTTTCACTAATTGCTTCAAGAAGCTTAGGGGTGGTGAAAACACAGCGGATGTTTTCATGGGCTTTAAGAATGGTAAGGCCTTGGTCAACAACATGATTTTTGTATTCTTCCAAATCACGCATTTTGCCGGCACTGATTAATTTATTGACCCAACGTGGGTCGAGATCCACCATAAAACAGATGCCGCCGCGGTGCTGGGCTAGATGCTCAACAGCCAGTCGTAGACGCCGTGGACCACTAGGTCCTAACATGAGCCAATCAGCGCCAGGCGGAAAGCCTGTATCGGCTAGCGTATCGCTGAAAATTTCATAATCAATTTGGAAGTCACGAATATTAATACGGCTTTTTGGTACGCCGGTAGAACCGCCTGTTTCGAATACATAGACGGGTTGGTCCGCGAGTCCTTTGGGGACCCAACGCCGTACGGGGCCACCACGTAACCACTCGTCTTCAAAATGGCCCAGATACTTTAAATCATCATAACCACGGATCTTATCCCGTGGGTCAAAGTCCAGTTGCTGAGCATATTCCAACCAAAAAGGGGCACCAGTCTCAGGGGTAAAGTGCCATTGAATTATATCACGTACATGCGCATCTAGCTGCGCTTTGGCTGTGTCTATTTCTGTTTGTAAGACATCGTTGCCGTTGGTCATACTACTCCTCTGCAATAGCAAATAGGGTGTTGCGGGTAACAATGTAGAGCACACCATCTTTTGCTACCGGGGTCGTATAGACAGCGCTACCCATGTTAATTTCGGTTAAGACCTTGAGGTCTTTGCCGGCTTGGAGGACGGCAATGTCGCCGTCTTCATCGCCTATATAAACCTTGCCGTCTGCCACATAAGCCGAACCCCAAATAGCAGCGTAGGTATCGTAGGTCCAGTACTGTTCACCTGTTTGCGCATCAAGGCAATAAAGAAAACCACTTAGATCTGCAATATAAAGTAAGCCGGCGTCAATAGCGGCGGTAGAGATCGTGCGGTTGAAATTTTCGTTACCCCAGTGCCACACTGTACCAGTGGCGGTAATATCTCCTGTTTGGGTTGCGTCGATAGCATAAAAATGACCAATGCCTTCGCCGTGCTCGGGATCTTGGCCCACACCAATATAGACCTTATTGTCATGGAAGACGGCGGTAGATACCAGGTTGTTGCGGGTGCCGCGTCCTCCTAGCTCCCATACGGATGCGGTAGGGTTACAATCAAATTTCCAGATCAATGCACCGCTGGCTGGATCCAGGGCATAAACCCAGCCGTCACCACCGGGGAAGATTACCTGGCCTTTGCCGTTGATTTCTCCATAGGTGGGGTTAGCCCATTGGCCGTGCAAGATATTCTCGCCAGGAGAAGCGTCTTCCCAGACCAGAGCACCGGTATTTTTATTTAACGCGATAAAGCTGGGGGCAAAAGGAGAAGGGATATGGATATGGCCTTCGTCAACGCCATTACTGGTTAGCAGAAAGAGTAAATCGCCAACAACTACGGGTGATGAGGTGGCTAGGTTATGTGGGAAGACATCAAGTTCCTCAATCATATCGTAGCGCCATATAATATCACCGTCGATAGCACTGGTGTCGGTCTCAGTAGTAAAAGGGCCATCATTTTCGCCGTCGCTGAAGCCTTCAGTATCAATGCTGATTACTTCGCAACGGTTGGTTACATAATAGGCTCGGGTGCCGTCAATAAAAGGGGTTGAACAGATGCCTTGTTGGGGCCAGTCGTTGACTCGGCCAGCTGGTAATTTGGTATGCGTCATTTGCCAAAGGAAAGAGCCATCGCTAGCATTAAAGGCCATAATAACACCGCGGTCGCCGGTTAGCTTGGGATTGCGCGCTTGTTGGTTGTTGGTACCAACAAAGACCTTATTGTCAATGATTAGCGGTCCACCATAGGATTGTGAGCCCAGGGCAGCGGTCCATTTGATATGCTTACCACTTTGAGGATCCCATGTACTGGGCAGGCCCGTTGCCGCAGAGACCATATTACGTTGAGGTGTTCCACCCCATAGCGTACTTTCGGTGGCATAGATTGGCATCGCGACCAGGATAAATAAAAGTACTAGGACGAGCCGTTTAGGAAGGAATCCATTTTTTTTCATTATACTCTCTTCAGTTAAGCGGCACATTGATAATGACGAAATCTTATTTATGGAGTGATCTAGGTTTATTTTACACAAGGCGACATTGTTATGGAGTGTCATCTTTGAATAAATACGTTCAGTACACAAAGGGCTTGAAAGGTTATTGTCAAGTTTACTAATTTCATACCAAGATAACAAAGCGTATTCTGTTTATTCTGTTGTTAGGTCCATCAATGGTATAGTAGACAAGTTTGTCTATGATATGAAACTATCTGATCAAGATATCATATATGGTTAATCTCAGTAAAGACGATAAGGAGTTATTATGGTTCCAATGATTGGTAGTATATGTAAAGGCAGTTTGGGGGTTTGTCAGCTAGGGCGTACATGGTGGAAAACCTTAACTCGAGCTGTCGGCTTACTAGATGCGTCTTATCCGGATAATAGTGGTGGATTAGATGCTTGGTGTCTAGAGGCAATGGAGCTAGATATTGATGAAACCTATGCTTACTTGCGCGCTGAGCTACCAGATTATGTGACTTTTGAACGTTGGATCATCAATAAAAAAGACGGGTGTTTACCAACGGCAAAGGTTGCTCGCTTTAATGAAATTATTCAATACCGGCGCCACACGCGTCCAGAGAAAATTAGTGAAACCTATGCAGATATTGGTTTTGATCCTGAGGTGGATACGTATACATCGGCGTTATTACTTAATACCTTACAGGACTGGCACCTGTTCCACGCCAATGATTATCTAACAGAGTCATCCGACATCCCTGCCAATATGCCGCCGTTGGTGAGTAGCCTTGACGTTGGTCCACTAAATGTCATGCAATTGGCGCGTACTTGGTACAAGATTTTATTGGAGGCAAAAGGCCTACTGCACAGTGAATATCCGGGGTGCGGTGGTGGACTGGATCAACGTGTGCTTGACGTTTTGGGACTAGAGCGGGAAGAGACGCTTGCTTATATTCGCACACAATTACCTGTATATATGGAATTTGAAGCATGGGTGGTGGAACGTATTGGCACGGTAGATCGGACTAAAGTAAAAGTGTTTGAAGAAACACTGATAAATCGCACCCACGCGCTTGCTAAGCGTCAGGGTATTTATGATTTGACCGGATGTGATCGCTCCATTGTAAATGGGGTATTGCTCAATCATTTAGAGGACTGGCGTTGCGCTTACGATGCCGCTATTGTACCGCGTAAATAATGTTATAAATGTGTTTTGTCTATTCACCTCTATAACATTATTTACGCTAAAATATTTACCATACTTTTAGGTTGTCGTAATAAATTTCCGTGGCTGAATAACCGCAGATTCCGGGGCTGCCCATACGGTTGGGATATGGGTCTTCCGCAGTGATGGTCCAAGCATCCGGTTCCGCCGTGTTGCGTTGCCAGACCTTGCCGTAAATAATGGCTTTTGCTGCTGTTACTTCTACCTTCATTTTCATCGTGTACCAGACATCTGTTTCCCAGGCAAAATCAATTGTTTGGGCCATACGTAGATCCGAGGCCCATGAGCGGATCTGCAAACGTTGATGATTACCTAACATATCCAGTGTATACCGCTGGGAGATCAAACCCATATCTGGTTTGCGGCGTTTGTTTTTGGTACCGAGCAGATCAATTTGGATGGTATAATCCGACATATCCG
>JACLAC010019091.1_pt1 | contig 10108 bp, 6 predicted proteins | sample 8027881 | NCBI WGS metagenome assembly JACLAC01 (sample SAMN15725517, study PRJNA655200) | protist metagenome | isolation source: fluorescence activated cell sorting (FACS) single amplified genomes of... | place: Spain: Blaines Bay Microbial Observatory, Mediterranean Sea | collected 2016-01-19 | reverse complement strand
CCTACAGGTGTGAGCAGATCTCCGTCAAGGCATTCGTTGCTAACTCGTTGTGCAATGTTGGAGTCGCATCATGACAGCCTCTTGTGTCGTACAGCTATCTTCTGTTCACACACAACGTAGCCACAGGCTACGCACACAGAGCTCTGACTTCGCGTCAATGACGCGGCCACACCCAATCTACCGACATGGAAAACATAAGATCCAGAAGTCAACGACGACTGATCACACTGATAAGTAAAGTCCTCAGAGCCACATGGCGATCACATGCCATGGTAGTCACCTCGCCTGCCCACAGGCCAACGACTAATCCAAACAAGGCGCCACCCGCCTTACTACTCACGCAGTCCACCAGTAATGCAGATAAACAAAGCGCCGACCGGCCACCGGCTAGAAAGCCACTGACCGTGTCGCCGGCCTGCCTCGACGCGGGGAGTGCTCCTGCAATCGGTTAAGCGAAACACCAACCGGCTAGCGGCTAGAGAGCCACTGGCCGTCTCGCTGGCTTGTCTCGAAGCAAAGAACGCCCGACCTGGTTGACACGCGTGATACGACAGACATCTTTCGAAGTAGAGCGACATTCTTCTTTTGACATGCTCCTCTGCTGCTCAATTTGAATGCATTGCGTGCGACCAACTCTAACTGCAACAACAAGCCTGCCCAACTGTAACTATGACGGAAACCTTGCTCGCAATCATTCCACAGACAACCCTATCTAATCAGAAACCGAAACACTACCTAGTTTGATGCACTGACAAAATGCTGCGACTCCTGTTCCCCCACATCTCCCAATCCTTGTTTACACAACTCTTACGACGAAAAACTCCTCCGCGTTACAGAGCAAATGTCACATAGCATCTGATAAACTCCCCCGCGTCACAGCGCGAATTCAACTTAGTGTCTGGAAAACTCCCCCGCGCCACAGCGCGAATTTCAACTTCATCATCACTCCACGTAGTATTGCCCCCGCGCATGAAGCGCACACATTTTGCATCAATGCCGCACATCATTCGGTTGTCCATGTTAGCAAATCGTCTGATCTCGCCCCTCCTCCGTCGGTACTGCTTTCAGGACGCAGGGGAACAGGCTTTTTGGCACCAATAGCCCAGCAGTTTAGCGCGGACTTTGCTGAAACCACTGGGCGCCCCATTCCATTAGGGACCCCCTCATCATTGGGCCGCCCCGCTCCCCTGCTCCTCCGACGTCCTTACCGCCGGGATAAAGGTATCATAATATTTCACGTATTACCTCAAGTATTATTGGCTTCTAGTCAATCGAATGAGAGCATGGCCTTCTCAATACTACATTCGCGCAATGTGCGCACTGAGCATGAGCAGAGATGAAAATTTTTGAGGACTATTGAGAGCACCACATGTGCTCTCAAATTGCAGGTCATTCTTCATTCTTCCTTTTTCCACTGTAGTATTTCAATAACAACGGACAGGTACAACGAGGTTGCTTCACATCACGATATTAAGATTGCTGGCAAAAATGCATGTCAATCACGTCCTGATGCATTTCGGCGTCAACATGCCCTGGAGCATGGGCATCAAATCACTCTTCTTCTTCGTTAGTGCATCATTGATGTTCACGCTTCCACTAATATGACGAATATCTAGATTCAGCTGCTTCAGGACAGCATAATCAGGGCGGAGATTCTTCTCCGCCGGGAAAACGAGCCCCCCGCTCGCCACACACAGTGCGTTGCGACTATCGGTCTCGACACTGATTTGCCACTCAGGCTTTGACAGGCCGAGATTCAACAACATACCTCTCACCACCTGTGCTTCTGAGACCCCGCTGCGCATGGCAAGAAGCTCCGCACCTGTCGATGATCGACAGGCGCGTCTGATCTTCTTCGCATGCCACTCCACTAGAGTACGTTTTTTCGTGCGAGTCCCTTCAATATACACTAGAACTCCTGCAGTCGCCGAGCCAGATGCCACCCCCGCATCTGTTTGCACAATCACTCTGAAATAATCATCGGCCGCGCAAGCAATACTCAGACCGTATGCCTTGCCCTTTCTAGCACGACTGACTGTGTCATTGAAGATGCCTAAGATTTCCTTCTGACGTTTTTCGGTGGTTTTGTCATCTTCTAGCTCCAATGCGAGGGCAGCACATTCAGCAACATCGTATGCTAAATCGGGGCGAGTTTTAATCGCCCATAAAAGTTCACCCACACACCCTCGCACTGGACTTTTGAGCTTGTCCCACACAGGGTTGCCATAACCCGTGCGGACCCTTCTAGCTCGTTCTTTCTGGAAATCATGCACAGCCTGTAGACTCAGATCTTTGATTTTCTCGCAGTACGCCTCCTGGGAGACCCGAAACCGACAACCCTCTGGCACCACCGTTTTGCCGCAAAACACGGTGCCATCCGCACCAATTTCTGCAGTGGTCGCCTGGAAGCGACGAAACACTTCTTTCATTCTTGCATGAAAATCAGCGGTGCCGCCGAAGATGAGGTCGTCTACATGTGTTGCAATAATACCGTCGATGGGACCAACACTGTATGGAAAATCAATCTGGTCACACACAGGTACGACTTCGCCCGGGCCACGGGAGTTAGACTTCAAGTACCATATGGCAGGATCAGCCTCACTTTGTGTGAATCCCACCTCCCGAAACTTCTTAAACAGTTCGTTCTCCCACCTCTTAGGGGCATCGGCAAGCCCGTACAGGGGCTTGCGAAGTCTCATGCAATTTTTGCCGACACCACCGAAGAATGACTGAACAGCAGGCGGCACATCAATCCACACCTCTTCGCCGGGCTTGAACTCTTCGCCCTGTACGAACGCGTTGCGAAGATCAGCCTCATGTGCCTGCCAGTTGTGGCGAGACAAAGCGGCCAACACAACCATGAAACCAATGTCCGACGTCGTCACTGTGCGGGTCTCAAGATCATCTCTCTGATCCCGAAACCCCTTGACCACCCATCTCACCTTCGCTTTCTTCAGCGTGCCCGTAGCAGGATCTATCTTTAACGTAAACACGAGCTTCGACGGAATGACATTGTTCTTACCCTGCGACGATCCACTGACGCTGTCTTCAGCAAAAACATTGTATCCACGAAGAGCCTCCACTTCAGCACGAATGGCTTTCTCGAAGAGAGCCTGTAGACCATTAGCAACTATCCACTTCCATGTCACTTCTATGGTCCCCTTTTTTAGATCGGCTTCCGCAAAAAGATCTCGAAGACACACATCCCCGCCGACAGACTCTCCCTCACATGCGATGATTACACAATGATGGGAGAACTCAGGGTCATCGTTCTTCCACTCAGCTAATGGCTGCTCGGGCCCATACACAAAATATCGCACGGTTCCCTTCTGCGGTGCAGGGGGCAGTGTGCGGCGCTCTCGGAAGACACGAATGGAACGGACATGAAAGTCTGACGGCAAAAGACGACTAACAAGGGCGTGGCAGTCCGTGCCATCGTGAACTTTGAACCAATTGCGCGCGCGATCGCGCCCTGCATTGATACTACGAAACCCCTTAGCCACCGCGACCTTCACGTCGCTCTCCAGTGGCTCTTTCTGTTTGATGGTCTCTATGTAATGCAACACAGCGTCGAATTCATCTTGGGAATTCAGTTCCTCGTCATCGTTAATGAAGAAGTGGTCAGCCTCGCACTGCGATACATGGTGATCAATAAATTTATCAGCCTCGCAACGCGACACGTAGTGGTCGATGCTCGTGTCGCCCTCCTCCTCGACCGCGCGACACAGGAACAGTGTTTCAAGATTGCAATCGCCATGATCCTCGGTGATAAAATTCGCTACTGCTGATGCTGCATTTTCAGCGTTGTCCGAATCCTCAGGTGCTGGCGGTGGCACGCGTTCAAAGACTAGGGACTGCCCAAAGAGGTTTCTCCACACGAGTTTGTTCTCACTACGTTCTGACAACACGAAACCAGCCCATATAACGTTCTCGCCGCGGTGGTCAATCGGTGTCATTTCACCCTGCATTTTCAACAACTTACCACCGCGCAGAATCTCGACCTCATTGGGCCCGCACATCCATTTACCGTCGAGCTGCCCTTCGACTCGCTTGGCAGGGTCATGGGAAATGATTTCTAAGTGCCGTACATGAATAGGAGTGGGCTCACGCGCGCCATTTCTCAGCACGTGTGCGATTGAACTGCCCGTCACCCCCACAACCTGCCCAAATGAGTCAAAGTTTCTTGCACTCCTCTTCTGAGTGCCTCCCCAGATCGCCACGAAATCACCTACGGTCAGATCAGCCAGTTTCTGCACAGGCAAATTGCTAGTCTCTGCACGACGCTTAATATTCTGTGCGTCGATCTCACGGATGGCAGTAAACCCAGCCTCTCTGATTTTTTGTTGCTTCTGCATGTACTCAGTGAGATTTTCAAGGTTCTTCGGTGGCTTGTGGATCCGATCGAAGCCACGCAGCAACATGGACGGACTGAAAGTGGAGCCAAGAATGGGGATTGAATTTAGGCGCTCCTGCGTCTCTTCTGCAATATCCCCCAGATCATGACCCTGAAGATCATCGACCGACGCCCCCAACTCATCGAAGATTTTTAGCATGACACGACGAGCCGGCTGATGTGCCGTCTCGATCTTACCCTGCCTACCACTTTCCTCGAAACCTGAAGGAGTGATGACAACCTCTTCATCATTCAGCCACTGCACCAACGAATGGTTTCTATTCTCAGTGCCCAGATCCACTAGCAGCTCATCTGGGCTATCTCCCATGTACAACAGTGCCTTCTTCAGCACTTTCACCATGGCGACATCGTCGCCCGTCGCGCAGTGCTGAATCACATGAAAACGCAGGAACAGATCCATCAGATGCACGAAGCGTGTCTGCCCGATGTAGAAAATATCAATGGCCCACTTCTCGCAGGGTGCTTGCGCGTATTGCGCGAGCCCCACCTTGGGCTTGATCTTGCGACAGTTGTTGTATCTGATGCACGACGGACATACTGCTCTTAGCTGTTTCATGTATTCTATGTTTCCAGGCGGCTCGCCTGTCTCCTCCAACACTTTGATGATGCTGGGCGAGTGACCGAGCGCACGGTGCAGCTTTTGCAAGCGCCGCGCGGTCGTGCGATCTACTTGCCCATCCCCCTCTCCCTCCGCGATATTATTCTCGTGACCAGGAACTGCTTGCAATGCGTGATTTTGAATGAGAAATGCCAACTGTTGCTTTTCATCCATGACAGACTTGGGCGCATATCCTGGTTTTCCATTCCTATCGTCGCCGGGGTCCATCAAAATGTTGAAAGTGCCACTAGCGGCATCGTGCTTGACATGCACAGCTGGAATCGGACACTCGGGTTGTATGGCGAAGGGGATGTGGGTGTCACCAACTTTGAGACACTTGCTCCGGTACGATATGACGGCTTCTGATGCCATAAAGAACTCTCCCCCAAGCAAGCACAGCCGCCCTTGATCCCCGCCGCCAAGAACGAAGAATTCGACCTCCCCCAACACTGCAAAGTGAAGTATCGCCTTAGATTTACTAGCAACAATCGCCCCGCTAGCAGTCAGAAAGCGCTTCTTCTCACACGGACGCAGCTTGTAGCACTCCCGCGGCAAGTAGTCAAGAAATGCTTGAGAAACAATATTCTGGCTGGCACATGAGTCAAGGAGCACCCTCTCCCCGACCGTTGACTGACTTGTGGCGTAAAACAATCTGGGCACCATCTGAATTTCGTCGACGTATTGAGGGGTTATCGATTTGGAAAATGAGGGTAGATCACGCTGCGCCACTTTGTTCATGTCTCTTGCGACACTATCGCGCTCTGGGCACGCGCACGGCGTGCTCACAACAGCAACTTCGAAAGTATCAGCAGTAAGTGGAGCAATGCCCGCCTGAGCAACTGGGGCTTTCTCTGCTGCTACGTGCGCGTCTGGGGCGCGCTCATTTTTACACGTGTTGGGTATGAAAGTGTCAACTCTTGCCGTGCCTGGGGGGCACGGCGCTTCACAAATTGGCGTATTGTCTGCTACTTCACGGCTCATGTCTACCGACTGTTCAACGAATTCTTGCTCTTCAACTACTGTCATTGAATCCATCCTGGTGCTTTTATCTGCTTCCACAAAAACTGATGTATTGCTGCATTTCACGGTAGAGTCTTGAAGATCTGATTGAGTCGTTACATCTCCTGATGCTGTCTGCACTTCGTTCTCCACATACTTCACAGTCTGCATTTCGCATTGAACATGTCTCATTGTCTCATTACTTTCGGTCTGGACTCCAACTTCGGTACTACTGACGGTCTGAATGCATTTGTCCATCGTAACTACTTGAGATGCACTATTTTTCCTCGTAGACTTGTTATAGAAAGTAACTTTCTGCACACTGTCATTGTTCTTGTTGATACTGCGAAGGGCGAAGGATTGGGCTAGTCAGGCCCCGTTGACGTCGTTGGACGACGACGCGCCGGGGGTGTTGCCCACAGGCATCCCCTTGCCCCTTGCCCGGCCAGTCGGTTTGCGGCCGCACTTACTGCACCCCAGGGCGTGATTCCACGTGGGCGCACCGCAGCCGAAGCACTCGAGCGCCGGTGCGCCCTTGCCCTGACCCTTGCTCCCCTTCCCACCATTACCGATCACCCCAGTCGCCATGAAGATGTTCTGCAGGGCACTCTCCATTCCCTGCTGGACCGCGTTTGCGATCCTGCTTTCATCCGAGATGGAACTAGGCACAGAAGCTGTGTGCATCACGAGACTGTTGGGGTCGGACGACTTAGCACGAGAGCTGTTTTCCTCCATCATGTCAGCTCGCGTCTCAATGCGCGTGAGGATGGTGTGGATGGAGCATGGCTCAAACGAATTGATCTCGAGGGTATCCAACCAGTCCTTGATATCGAGGGGCAACTTCTCAAGGATGGTGGATTTCGCGCGGAGAGCATCGAACGACTCAGCAACAGAAGTAGTGAGATGGTATTGCACAAGACCGTATCGTGCCTGGAGTGCATGCAACGCTCGGTAGCGCAGCACAAAAAGCTTCAGCTTCACGTGAGTAGCACCAGAGAACGCATGCGGAGACAACGCTCGCAAACAGTTGTCGATGTATTTGCCGACACGCTCTGCACTGAAGTTCACCGCAGTTTTCAGATCACGAACTATGTTGTCCCACTTCTCAGTATCACTCGCTGTGGCTCAAGTCCCAAAACGATTGCGCATATGTCTAGTTAGTCTTCCTGCCAAAAGAAAATGCCCGAAAGAATATGAAAAGAAAAGAGGGGAGCTAGTTAGAACCTCGTTAGTTTTTCGAGGCTTAGTTAGTGGCAGGAAGCTACTAGACGCGCCTGAAGTAGTGTTAGCGCCGCGATAGTCGCTCGAGCTTCGTGCTCCGACGTCGCACACACGACAACGCTTTGCGCGCAGCATAGCGTCGTGGCTCTACCCTCCCTTTTTCCCCTCCACCTGAGGCTCCTCCATCTCATGTAGAATGTCAGTCAGACGCATTATTCCGCGCAACATCATTTTGGCCGTCACAGTGCTACGTTATGTCTTGTTGCCATCATAATTTCAGTATTGTAGTGAGTCAGAAGCAGTATTTCGCGCAACCTCATTTTGCCAGTCACAATGCTACATTATGTCCTGTGTTGCCATCATAGTTGTAGTACAGTTTCCCGCACATAGTAAAGTTTCTCGCATATAGTACCAAGTATCGCATCTAGTCACGTTTCTCGAGTGCTCAGTGTGTTTTTCTTTCTTGCGGCGGTAGTCCGCTAGTCGCCACACATTTGCCCCCTGCCCGGCCCCGCATTTCCCGCCCATGGTGACATCTCCAGTCCTTTGCTTTGATCTTGTTCTTGTCGTCAGCAGTATTCGTCGTCGAGTAGCAACGCTTGGGTTTTTCAGTCTATTTAGGTCGCAAGAATCATGTAGTGGGTGCGCGTTCGCGGCGGTTTGAAGCGAGGCTCCGCGAAGACTGGACTGCCTGCGCAACTTGTTCCACATCTGTCCGCCGGACTTTGCAAGGCGTCTGACCTCCGCGATGCCGACAAGCTATGCTTTTTGTTTTGTCTCTGATCTTAAACCAAAATCATCACAGGTTCTATGTGGAGTGGGCCCATCGTGGAGATCATGCATTGCGTCACTTCTCTCGCCCCCGCTTCGCTCCGCACCCCCCCTTTGCCCGCTGATTCAGGCCACCGCGGCTCAGGGTGGGTTTTAATAATACTGTGCCCGAGCGTGAGGCCAAGCATGCGTAACCGGACCGGGGCGGCGTTAGAGCGTGTTGCGCACCGGAAAGGGGTGTGTGTGGCCGTCTCACCCTCGCGGACATCGTCCCTGGCATGCATGCGTAACCGGACTGGGGCGGCGTTTGAGCGTGTTGCGCCGCGGAAAGGGGTGTGTGCACCAATGTCAGGAAGAGTTGCGGCGCACGCATGCGTAACCGGACTGGGGCGGCGTTCGAGCGTGTTGCGCCCCGGAAAGGGGTGTGTGCGTTGTGGTGCAACTTGCGGAGCTTGCATGGGAAACCGGACCGGGGAGGCGTTTGAGCGTGTTGCGAACCGGAAAGGGGTCTGTGCATAGCGCTGCTTTTTCTTCTTCCATCGAACACGCATGCGTAACTTGTGGCTTGGGGGGCTCTCTAAGTCGTTGCCTCAAGTCCAAGGGTGTGTGCGTTGTGCGTTGGCAATTCTTGGTCCATCGACCACGCATGCGTAACTTGTGGCTTGGGGGGCTCTCTAAGTCGTTGCCCCAAGTCCAAGGGTGTGTGCGCTGGGCGTTGGAAACGCGTGCCTGCTCATCTTGCTCTCGGTTGCCGCCCCTGTTTCTGAGCCACCCCCTCCCCCCACGATTTGGTTATCCCTGAATCGCTCCGTGGGGCACAGTCGCGCAGGGGTTGGCATCACATCCGACGTATCCGGCCGGCTCCAGATCGATCGCTCCGACGATTGTGTCACACTGATTGCATATTGAACTCGGATCGCAGTTGAGAAAAAAAAAAAGTGGGTTGATCATGATAGGCGAATTTATTCATCATCGAGTTGTTAGTGAACGAGTAGACAGAACCCAACGATGTGTTGGCGCTGAGGATGTGTTTCGCACGAGTATTCTCCTCGGCCGGCTTGCGGATGGCACACTCCAACAATGCCAGTCGCTGCTTGGGCTCGTACTTACTGATACTGTCAATGAACGGCAGCTCTTTTTCGATGAAATCAGCGAGCAACTCCCCCTTCACCATGGGCAGCGGAGTCTTATCTGCGTAACGGTGTCCCGATTCGTAACTCCCTGCGACACGATTGATCGCTGCAACAACATCGTTACTATTTCCACCGCTCAGCACAGAGTTGCTCATGATGACGCCAGGACTCGGTGCGGGCGGCGGGCTCGGCGGAGCGCCGCCACCAACGAGAGGATTGGCACCAGGAGTCGGCGGCGGGCTGGGCTCCTGAGGGCCGCTGCCGCCACCGTTGACATGATTGGCACTGGGACTGTGTGCCTGCTGACTGCCCTCGCCACTAGTATTATCATGGCCTGCCTCCTCACTTGGGCCTGGGGTCTGCATTTCATGGAACTCCGTCATCAGAAGAAGTAGATGTTAGCAAAAATGGTTACACTTTGATATTATTATCGTGATGCCAAAAATGAAAAAAGAAAACTGCACTTCTCAACAAGTCACAAAGTATTGAAAGCCGACGATGTATTACTGGCACTCAGATCCGGTGTATTGGGCTCACGCGATGGATCTTTTTGCAGTTCCTTAATAGTTCCCTTCCTTGGTTCTAATAAATGGTTGATCACGGCAGAAGAAGAGCATGCACAGCAGGTTGCAGTGTTGCTTTCGGTATTGCGTCTCACACGCAACACTTCTCCACACGACCAGAATTCTCCAACGACAACTACCACCCGGCAAATAGGATGTGCGAGTGCACTGTAGCTGCCGACTGCAGTCTTGTATTCGGTGCTGCGCCTCACCGGCAGCACTTCGTCGCCCGGCAAGAATCCTCCGACGACAACTACCGCTCGAAAAGAATGATGTGCGGGAGACAACTATTCCCGACTTCTCTGCTCCGACGACGACGACCACGAGAAGAGAACAGTATGTGGGCGACAACTAGCCCCGACTTCCTCTTCTGCCGCTTCGTAGTATTTCGCTCTCTCTATTAGTTTAG
>JACLAC010024797.1_pt1 | contig 10109 bp, 2 predicted proteins | sample 8027881 | NCBI WGS metagenome assembly JACLAC01 (sample SAMN15725517, study PRJNA655200) | protist metagenome | isolation source: fluorescence activated cell sorting (FACS) single amplified genomes of... | place: Spain: Blaines Bay Microbial Observatory, Mediterranean Sea | collected 2016-01-19 | reverse complement strand
GATGGAGTTCCTCATATTACAGGTCAATGTTCCAACCCATCGTTATTGACCAAGTATGATTGTTTGGAGCGAGGAAAATGCCACGGGCTTGCGTGCGATACATTTAAAACCGAAAAAGAATGCGTCAAGCATAGCAATGTTATAAATCATAGGTGCAGCTGGGAAACCACCAATAAGTTTAACGATAATGGCGTTCTTCGACCGTTTGTGTACTTTCAATGCTCTGCCCCAGGGCTGAGGAACAAGAAGTCTTGTTTAGCCGAAGGAACGTGTTCAGACCCACGGTATAAAACCATGGAAGAATGTTTGAATTCGGGCACTTGTAAGTTTGCAAAAGAGCAATTTGAACACCTTGAAGACAGAGCCACCTCAAAGGAAAAATGTTTACACCCCGAGCTGCTTCTTGATGAGCCTGTTCCCGAGGCGGATGCAGGACCAAAAAGGGTATGCCACAAACCCCGGAATGGCCCAGCGGGATTCAATTACCGTAACTTAAAGAATAAATTGGAGTGTGAAGTTCCTTCGTCGAGGGCCAGCATTGGAGACATTCCCGCGGTGTTGGAAGAGAAAGACCTGAGGTGTTGTAAACCTGTCGGTGGGGCTATGTTTGATTATGTGCAGTTTCACAACAAAAAAATGTGCGAAGTTCCACGCTCTCGCTGCGCACCAGATACAAGCTCCAAATCCCCCGCGATGAAGGACCCCACAGATTTGCCCCTGTTTGCTGTATGCATACAGAGAAAGGACGTTGACTACTCAGAGACCATCCAAGGAGAGAGTTTCGAATGTGAGCAATTCAAAACGAAAGAGGAGTGCGTAGAGCCGACGAAAAGGTGTAATTTAATGAGACCAGGCTGCCAAAGGTATGACCCCACTAAAGAGGGCGTTGGGATCAATAGCCACGAATGGAATGTGCCTGATGATTTCCCAGACATGGGTATAGCCCCTGATCCAAATGGCATCAAACGTGCATGGGGCGCCCCTTGCAAATGGATGACAGATGCATCCTTTGAATTTAAGCCCCGATACACAGATTTTGTGGAACTTGACGCTACGTATATATCTCACCGAATGGTCTATTGCAAAGAGAAGCGCTATGGGCCTGCGGGTTGTTGGCAAGAAAAGAACCACACGTGCGAGTGCGCAAAAGGTTTTGGAAAAGACGACGAAAATATGAATTTAGAAGACGCAACTTTGGATCCCAGGAAACAACCTCCAGGGGTTTGGGGACCGATGAAACCAGGAAAAAAAAAGAAACCCAAAGGCCCCAAACCCAAAGGCCCGGGTGATCTTGATGGCGAGGAAGATGGCGAAGAAACATCAGACGAACACGTCCAACCCCCAGATCGAGATACAAGTTCTCCAGCGCTGCCACGCCCCGGTATTTGGACGCCAAAAAATGACTGGAAACCGAAGAACAAAGTTGTTAACGACGGCCAGCCAAAGAAAGGGCCCACTTCGGACCCTCTTGATTTGGAACATGGAAACTCTCCAGGAATGCCAGGTGGACCGGGATGCGCAGGACCAACGAGCGGCATTCACAAAATTGAACGGTTAAGAGAAGAGAAGAATATGATTTCAGCATACCAAGCATACGTTATCGTTGGCGGACAAGAACTGTGGATGCAACTAGATACGGCGGTAGCAACTACGTGGGTAATGGATGCAGCGTGCGCGACTGAAGGTTGCTCAAAAATACCACTTTTTTCCGGCTTCTTTATTCCCTTTTCCCCAGGTCTACAAGTGATAGTCGATATGGAATATGCAAGGGAGCACAAGCGGGGTAAAGAAAAGGAAGGGGGGCTTAAGGGCTTCCTGGGTTATTCGTTCGTACAGATCGCTGGCCACATGTGTATAGGCTGCCCCATTGCCAGGGCCACCGTGGACACTACAGCGCCCGATGGGGTCCTAGGTTCAGATTCCCTTGGAGAAGGGAAATTTAACCACTCCGGTGCTGTATCGTTCGGTTTCTGGGACGACAATATGCCAGCGTATATGTTAGGGCCGGCCTTTAACATGAAGGATCCGGCCCTAGATCTGATTTCGTTTATGCTTTGTGGGAATATATTTTACCCTACGCCAGGGTCAGACTTGCCAATTGTAAAAGACTTTTTAGTGTGGGGAACTCCAATTTTTCTGCCAACCGCGATGATTTTCCGATTTTCATTCTATTACGGTGACAAAGGAGGATGCCTATTCATGGACCCCGGATTTGGGGAGGGGGGCAAAGAGATGTATCTCGCACAAGGCGGTTTAAAATGGGTCATGGTTATGCCTCTGTCTGTCAAGTTTCAAATGCCGTCATGGTTATTCGTCATGTCGGACGTTAAAGTTAGAGGGAAATCAGTGTCCCCATGCGTTTTTGGATCCTGCAAGGGGAGTGTGCACACCGGCCGCTTTCCAATTATGGGCCCGGCAAACCCTGTCCTTGCAATTCTCGAAGATGCCACTCCCGATTATATGTGTCAAAATCTCCACGAGCTGCCAGATATTGTATTTACGATAATGGGCATGGACTTTACGCTGGGTTGGCAACAATACGTAGTAATGGCAAACAAGTATGGCAACGTGCAGTGCAGCATTGCGATCGTGCCAACCGAGGTGCAGGTATTTACAGCCTTTTCATTTTGGGTTTTTGGGGATATATGGGTAAAAGCATTTTACTCCGTGTTCGAGCGCATTCCTCTCCGCCGCATAGGGTTCGCGAAGTCCAACCACCGGTATTATGAAGCAAACGGGTGCGCGTGTGGCGAGGGAAAGGGCCCCGTAGAATCCATGCCCTCACAAGAGGAAACAAACCAAAAACTACTGGATGAAAAGGCAGACCAGAGCATGGAATCTATGATGGCACAAGCTGTAGCTGCGGAAGGAACAATTGATGGGAACCCAGGCGGGGGAAACAACAAGGCTGGGAATGCCAGACAGAAGGATGCCCTGAGCGAGCAGGAGCAAAATATGAGGGCAGTGCATATGACAGGGAACCCTCATGGTATAGAAGGCAAAGGGGAGGGGCTGCGGTTCAAAATGGTGGCCGACAGACATTGCCCGGCTGGTATGCGGTATACAGCTGACAAAAGATGTGTAAAGTCATCCGTGATGAAAGAGCTGGTGCGAATCAAGGCGTTTCATGAAACTCAACGTAGAAAGAAAGAGGTAGAGCGGCGAAAATTCGTGTCGAATAATTTCTTCACCCCGGATCACAAAAGCATTCGAACGTCCGCAAAGGGTGTACCACTCTCACTATTGGAAAAGGCATCATCAGACCGTCGCCGCCTACATGATATTCAATCAAAACCCTCACGGGCCACGTACGGCCCCTACTTTCCCGCGCACGAAGATCGTTGTCCTGCAAGTAAAGACATATTGGAGCAAGAACAACACTTCTTTACGCCCCCTACCACAAAGGCTGATCTTCTAAATGCAGCTAAGCGTATTCGATTCCGCCGGAAGAAAGATTACAAACATGCCATGAAAACCTCTCTGCTTGAAGAAAGCGCCTCGGGAAGGGTCGAGCTGACCCGGGACGCCGTTTCTTCAGACAAACAAATGGCTCAATTAATTTACAATGTTTCCAGACTTTACCACTCTTGGGCGGTTGAACAAAACATCAGCAAAAAGTCCATGAGTAAGTATTGGCATGGCGAGACGGAGGAATACATTCAAAGCCGAAGAAAGGCGATCGCAGAATCTTGGTTGGAGGGTCTGGAAAAAGCCCGTAAGATGTTAAAAAGCTCGAAGGTAAAAATGGTGATAAACAAACGGGTAATGTTGAGAGTTGCGACCCAAATAAGTAGCCCGTATTGGAGAGAACAATTTTTGAAGACTGAAGATGACCGGCTTCGTGGTGCTGAGGTGAATGCCGCAGATCACTATGGCATAGATGTCGCCTCCCGCCATAAGCCCGTTCTGCACCCTGGGAGATTGGCAAGCGAGCACGACAAGAAGAACAAGAAAGGGCCCGGGGCCAACGCGAGGCTGTACTCAACGAACCGTTTTGCCGAGAGACGAGGAAAGCTATTAAAAAACAAAACATGGGTCAGTGAAAGATTAAAAAAACAACTTCAAGAATTTCCAAGTTTGTGGAATAACTCCGTGCCTTTTCATGAGTCAACATTGTACAAATTGTACGCTCCAGATGGAGTCTGGAGAAACTTCACAGAAGGGGACCGATTAATGAAGATATACAACGAAATATCTCAAGAGAACGAACGCCATGTGAGTTCCACAAACAAAGAATTAGCGAGGTTGGAAGAGACTTTTGACAAACACCGCCGTGCTGCCACGAACGTGACAAAACACCCAGAGGTTATACCCCATGAGACCAGACGGTCTGCGGGATGGTTTAATGAATCGTCAGGCAGAGTTATTCTAGGGGTCACCAGCGAGATATCCGACGATGAGACGGACTTTCAAACGTAAGCGCGTAAGCGTCTTAGTGTTTACGTAGGATCTTAGTTCCAACCCTGACCCTAGCATAACCATTGCTTAACCCTTTTTCCTGTGGGATTATTCCCCTACAGTGGAAAAAACCCATATTATTAATACTATAGTACTGCTACACTATTACAAACTTCGTACTTTTGTACACTAATTAGTTCTAAATACTTTTTTCATCAATACTTACTCGTAGAAGATGACTTCGGTACCAAAAACATTATTATTTTTCAATAAAGGCCCGTGATACTCCTCGTAATAGACGACTATCATTGACAAATTACATTTTGCAAGGAAGGATGATTGGAAATTTCAGTGTTGATAATAGTGTATGGTCATAGACTAGTCTAATATATTAATTTTTAAAAAAAACGTTAAAATAAAACCAATTTTTTGCACTGAGAGCAAAACCATTATACAGGACACAGCATTAAATTATTAATATCTAATTTATTTTATTATAAATATATGTAAATAACAGACCGACTATGAAGCGAAACAACAAAATTATTTTTTTTGATAACTTTTTTTGCTAGAACGTAGAACGACTACTAATATTATGATGATGACATTTAAAATATCATTTGACGTTGCTTTGTTCACTCATAGCACAAAAATTATTACAGTTAAGACCGTAAAAGATTAATGACTGAGGGAAAAAAAATCTCATCCCGTGTATTTCGTTAATTGTAACTTGATCTAACCAATAATCCATAAAATAGTGTTCTCAGTTATCGGCTTCTTTCAACAGTATAATGTCTGCCACTATAATCCCTGCGGGAAATGTTCAGGTTGTGCAAATGGTGCCCCAGCAACAGCAAATTATTCCAGTCCAGATGGTTCCAGTCCAGATGGTTCCAGTCCAGATGGTTCAAGGCAAGGGTGGAACCGGTGTGTTTGATCCACATACTGAAAACGTTCTGGCAAACGCAAATCGTCTAAGACTAGTTCAACGCCGGGCCTTTCTCGAAGGCTTTACTGGCGGCGCGTACCCTAATCTCTGTAAGTTGTGCTCTACTCTCTTTATTGTCTGCTTTCTTCTTATAAAACTCGCAACATCTAACGCATTGTTTCTCTTTCTACGCTGTAAAGATTCTGTGTGCGACTGGAACCAGTTACACCAGCAGGTGCGAAACGGGCAGCCATACGGCCAACCAATTCCAAAACCCATATTTATTATCGAGGAAGAAAGTGGTGCAGCCCAGCAGTACCGGGAACGACAGGAAAAAAAGCTAGAACTTGAAAAGAAGAAACAGAACGACCAAGCTAAAAAGAGAAAGGCGCCCCAAAAGCAATTCGTCGTTAAACATACTGTAGATTACACGAAAAGAAATATTGAGATGACAAACAGAAGAGTGCAGGAGAAGAAGAAAATTCACGACCAGAAGCGCATAGACGAAGCGATTGAAACCCAAAAAATCGAGCAAACAAAGAAAAATAGAAGGGATATTTTAGCAAAACGCCACCGTGAAAAGCTTAAAATTCTATCTTTAGAGAAAGAGCGACCCTCAGAAAGGCCAAGGCATGCCGACCCAGAACTTTCACTAAATCGGCTAGACGAATGTATGGTCACAAAGAAGGTGGTGCGAAAGCCCAGTAAAACTGGGGGCGTTAAACCAGGCTTTACGATTCGATGTAAACATTGCGCAACTGCGTTTGTAGACCAGGCCTCAAAGATGGCTCATCTTTTGCACTGCGACTATTTTCCTATCCCATGCAACAATTTTGGCTGTACAGTGCGGATTCCAAGGCATCTCGTAGACGAGCACCGTAATTTGTGCCTGAAAAGGGAAGTAGAATGTTTCCACGGTTGTGGAACAAAGGTAGTTTTCGAAAAGATGCGCAGGCACATCGCGAAGTGCCCGCGACGGCCACTTCCTTGTAAATTAGGGTGCGGAAAAACAGTCGAAGCGAAAAATTTGCAAACACACATGCTTACAGAATGCGAAGAGCGGGCACGGAAGTGCCTGATTTGCGGCAAGCGTGTTCGCGGGAAAGGCAATTACAACGATCATATCCAACGGTGCAAAAACAAGAGCGCAGCTGTTACGAATGATATTTTCTACAGTGCAGATGCAGCACTAACGAAGCAGAGAGCAGTAGCAAAAGCGACCCAGGAGTCCATTAGAATTCGCAATCGCTTGCATCGTTCTCGACACCGGGAGATATTACGCGCACAGCGCAATAAGTCGGCATCTATGATACAGACGATATGGAAGACCTTTATCTCTGCAAAAAAGTCAAGGCATAGATGTTTGGATCGCTTGCTGCGTTCGTCATCGACCGCCCCTGTTTTTCAAGGTTTACGTAGACAAACCCTAGCCAGAGTAGACAAAATCAGAATGAATTATGACCAGATCGAGCGGATTTACCAGAAAATAGAAGAAGAGAAGGTTTTAATCGAAACGATACCACTAGGTCGTCGGAAGGATGATGTTCGGTTAGTTGTTTCGAACTTGAAGAACAAAATTGAAGAAACGAAGCGCCACTGCCGACTTATCTCAAACGAGCGCCGCATATTGCGCCGTAATGCACATCGGTTGAGAACAACAATTCTTGAGTGCGAACTTGCGGAAAATAGGGCTTTGGAGGCGACGGAAGAAATGGCCGGGCCAATGGCAGGGCGGGACGACGTGCTAGAGACGCTACGCCAGCAGACACAGGAATTATACAAGGGCATTAAGTCTGAAAAGTACGACGCCACAATTACGGAGCAAATGGAGATTCAGTTCTTGACTGCAGAATTGCAGCGCACGAACCAGTCTCAGACGCAATTACGATGAACTTCTTAAATGTTTTAACAAGATTAGAGTTATGATACTACGCATTATAATTCTTTTTTTTTATAAAGAAATTAAACAAAGATAAAATTAAATAATGTGCGCTTTGGAATTATCCTTTCACACAACTGTGCAGTTATAATTTACGTCAACTTCTCCCTGCAACGCATATTTTTTGAGTATTAAGCCATTTATTCGTCACTGGGCGCATCGGCATTACCTCCCGAAGTCACCTCGGTGGCAAGCGCAGCCTTTTCCTGCTCCTGTGCAGCAGCTCTAGCGGCGGCCTCTCTTGCTTCTCTTTCTGCAGCACGCTTTTCGATTTCAGCAACCTTTGCTGCATCACGAGGCTTTGCATCACCGAAAATCGACGACCGAGGAGCAGAAGCATTGGTAGACTTCGCGGTTCGTTTTTTCAGCTGAAGCCTTGGGCGTGCAGCACGTTCCTCTTCCGTCAACTCCCTTGGCATTTCTTCTTCAAAACGAGGTCGCTGGTCGCCGTCGCGTTGTTGTCTTCGATTGTAACGGTTGTTGGGCCTTTCCCCGCCGAAGCTTTGAAAATTATTATCACGGCCACTGCCAAAACCACCACGCTGCTGCCTGCCTCCGCCACGCCTATCACCGTGGGCAACGTCAACTCTGACCCTGCGCCCTTCAATGTCTTCGCCGTTCAACTTCACTGCCTCGCGTAGAGATTCCTTATCAGAAAATTCGACGTAACCAAAGCCCTTGGATTGTTCAGTATCCCTGTCGCGGACAAGACGAACGTTTGATACAGCGAGCCCGGTGAACAGGGATGCAAGGTCATCTTCGTTCCCAGTGAAGGGAAGGTTGCCCACGTACGCTCTGTACGGCGGTTGGGTCGGGAACTCGGGAGCCGCATTGCGGTCGAACGATCGGTTGGAACGGCCGCCCGCCTGCTGCCATCCGCCGTTGTCACCACCGCCGTAGCCACCGTCATAGCCACCTCTGTTGTAGTTGTTGTTGGAGCCCCCACGGTTGTTGAACGCGCGGCCACTTGCGTAGTTGCCATTGCTGTTTCGGTTGTTGTTTCGGTTGTCGTTTCGGTTGTTCTTCTTTCTACCTCCATTGGCAAGGTCCACCTTAACGTTACGCCCTTGAACGACCGAGCCGTCGCGAGCCAAGGCTTGTTCCAGGCTCTCCGCGTCACGAAACTCAACGTACCCAAACCCTTTGAACTCGTCCGTCTCACGATCGCGAACAAGACGGACGTTGGTGACATTTAAACCTAAGAACAGCTGGTCAAGGTCACCTTGGACCACATCGTAGTTTAAGTTACCAACAAAAGCCGTGAAAGTTTCGCTTGAACCAAAGGCAGACATATTTTGTGGTGGTTAATACTGGTTTGACTGTCGGGGGTGCTGATAATATATATGGATATATAAAAAGGGAATTGCGTTCGATATGCAATAATAAAACACGTCAGGTAAACGATAATCCGTGATCGTTTCTGCTTCAAATGCAGCAATGGTTTATAATTACATATCCTATAGACGACACACATCTATCTAACTACCTAAAAAGACTCCTCAACCCTTTTCTTTTTTCCCCCTCTCATTGTATTATTATATTACACCATCCACCACCGACCAAGAACAATAATTTTATTTATATTGTAATGATAATAAAAAAAAGGTAAAAAATAGTAGCAAAAAAAAAGAAAAAGAAAGAAAGAAAGAAGAGAAGAAGGTAGGAGGAAGGAGTCGCAGTTCCACAATATGATGATATTTATATGATGCCAGCCAGCAGCAGCAGCAAATCTTCTTCTTTCTTGGTGGTATTTTATTATTACTATTTAAAACTATGTAGTAATTAATTAAAGAAGATCTCGCGCTTTCTTTTTTTTCTTTTCGTCGCGCTGTGTACGCTGTACCGTACTATTAAGTACAATATGTAAACATCTGATACCAAATAATTTAGAATATAATTGAGTGGCTCAGTATGTAATAATAGAGAGTACCGTACCACGTCTTCTGCTGTGTTTATGATGAAAGCGACTAATGGGATTTAGTTATTAGAATTTATACTTATCTAGGCACAAAGACTATAAATATTCTATCTAGATAACGCTAATTTGGTTCGATCTCGTAGGATCGGGTCTAAACTGTCATGGGCCTCAGGTCTCAGCCATTCATCGCTTCTTCTCATTCACAAGCAGACCGCAGGCCGCAGGACCGCAGGCCTGCCTCCCTTTTCCTTTTTTATCTGCCTCCCTGCCTCCCTTCCCTTTCTTTCCCTCACTATTTTAGTCTAGTTAGTTGACTACCCACTACTACGTACTTGTCGTCTACGACGAGGTAGGTAATTATGACCAATATACTAAAATGTACTGTATCTCCTATGTAATGTAATAAATACAGTAGAAGAACAGGCAGGACAGAAAGGAGGAGGAGGGACAGAGGGACAGACACGTCAGCTTCTTCTTAGACTATAGTTAGTCTAATAAAAAATAATAGGAAACGATTTATTATTTACAAAAGAAAGGAAAGGAAAGCCTTTTGATTAGATTGGCTTTACTTGATTGAGTTTTTTAGCCCTTACGAGGACACTCGTATTATATAACAACAGTATAATAATAAGTGTAAATTAAAAGCTTCGATATTTCTTGCTTAAATAGTTATTTTAAAAAAGCAGCTTCGTAAATGTGATTCGAAGTGTGTGTGCTTTTGTAGTGTACGTATACGTATAGAGATAGAGGAGGTACTAATTTTTATTGTGTGTTGTGTTCTTGCTGTGTGTTTGTTGTGTGTTCTTCGTTCGTTCTGTTAAAGTTTTGTTGTTGCTATTATAAGTAATACTAGGGATACTTGTAGTCTAAGAATCCGCCTACTATTTTAGTATTTAATTACTTTACAATAATACTGGTAGAACGGA
>JACLAC010025265.1_pt1 | contig 10110 bp, 6 predicted proteins | sample 8027881 | NCBI WGS metagenome assembly JACLAC01 (sample SAMN15725517, study PRJNA655200) | protist metagenome | isolation source: fluorescence activated cell sorting (FACS) single amplified genomes of... | place: Spain: Blaines Bay Microbial Observatory, Mediterranean Sea | collected 2016-01-19 | reverse complement strand
GGAGGGTGACCTTTCGGGAACTTTTGAGGGCATGTGCTTCTATTAGCAAAGACGAGGTGTTGAGGGAGGACATGCAGCGTATTTTCGGCACCACTCTTCCGTCTGCGATTGGACGAGCGTTTACGAGGCTCGACAAGGATGGGGACAGGAGCTTGAATTTGCAAGAGTTCTTGGAATCCGCGAGTCACGCCGGTGCCGTGGGCCGGGAGCAGTTCAAACTGCGATCGATGTGGGAAAAAATGGACCACGACAGCTCTGGCTCGGTTGATACGAAAGAATTGACTACGTTTGTAAAGAATCACCCGGACCAGTTGCCAGAGTCCATGCAGAGACACGGGGTGGAAATGTTATCGGATCTGGATAAGGACAAGTCTGGATCTCTTACTCTGGATGAGTTTGCTCCGTTTTATTATATTCATAAGGTGTTTGATATGGCCGACACCGACGGATCAGGGGTACGTGTTTGTTTTATGTCATTGAAAGTTGTAATATTTTGATGCTGCTCCTGGCTGGTGGCGGTGGTGGTTGTGAAAAACGTTACGTGTTTATGTATCATGATATATTTAATATATATAGGGTATGATTTATGATTTATATTTTCCGCGTGCCCGTGTCTTCTCTTTTTGCTAACTTTTTATATACCCTTTTATTTTTATACTGCGTGACATATCTACAGGCACTCACAATTGCAGAATTGCGTAAAGCCATTCGTGAAAACCGGGCCAAGTTTCCAAGATCTTTGACAAAATTCTTCGTCCAAACGATGTTCAACGGCGATAATTTAGATTTCGACAAAGACCACTTAACATTTCGAGAGTGTTACGCATACTATTTAGATAAATCAGCCTCGTCCGGGTGGACCTTGAAGATTCCGAAAGAGTTCCATGACAAATTTTAATAAGAGGGAGAAGTTCTTATATTAATACTTATTATACCCGGGTATAGTACTATCGCTAGTATATAAACAACGATGGAATATATTATACGTGACACGGATATAATATTTTGGATAAATATTAATCTGATATCAGTTTGTGGTTGTACGAATTTGAAATTTATCGAGATCTCCAGATCATGATCTGAATTAAAAGTACTAGTCTTCTAGATATTGGCAGCTTCGGCTTACTCGTATAAATAAACGAATACATGGATGTAATTTTTGGTTTGCTTATAATAATGTAGTGTATTTTATGTGGTCATAAACAGAGTCCAAGTGTTATATATTATATTCTCACATTGTGATGTAAAATAAATAAAATAATAGTCCCCGGACTATGATATGGTTGCAACTTGCAACCCATACTACACGCATCTCTCTCTATATATTATAATAATATTATAATATGATGATCTATAAGTTCTTATTACAGAACCTACAGTATCTGTTTTGTGCGAGGTTTTGTGTGTGAAGTCTGTGGATCCTGTCATAGAGGTGTGTCAGTGTGTTTGTCTTGCTGTGTGAAGACCTGTGCAAAAAAAGCAGAGAGCGTAAAATATGAATGAAAAAAAATAAGATACACACACCTGGAGCTCCAGAGCAATTTTGCACCAGAGACACGACCGCTATGACACTGATTATGTAGCACGACCGGAAAGATGGTGTACCATTATATCACAAATGACATAATCGTATTATTGATTTATACCCAAGCCAGCAGCCTTCGGATAAATCATCGGTCCACTCTCTTCTTGCTTGCTGCTGACAGCTGGCGCCAGTTATATCCCATAGGTCATACACTGTGTACTGCTGGCTGCTGGCTCCCCTCGTATGATACATACATACTCATTATTAGGGAGGGGGTGTCCCCTAGCCGCTATTCTCATATAACTCGTCATATAATTTATTTAGAGATATTTTATTCATAGCATCTGGTACCACGTATGCATACTCATATGTCATACGAGCACTACTGTACTGTACTCTCTGTGTGAGGTATGATTATAGTAAAATTATCTCACATAAATTTAAAAATATTATCTCTCTCTTCCCCGTCTCTCTCTCTAAAAGTCGAGCTAAAAGTATTTCTCAATGGATCTCTCAGATAAAAACGTTCGCACACATTCCATATCCTCTATACTCGGACGCCATATCCCCTCCTTCCTCTCCTTGTCCAGTACCCTCGCCTGCGTCGACTCTTGCTCTCCTTCCTCACTCGCTTCCGCCATACTCTCCGATGATGATGATGATGGTGATGGAGGGTCAATACCCGCACCACCATCGTGTGAGCAGTTCGTGTGCCAATACAACCACACTTCAGGCCCTGGTCCATCGAGTTCATTATCACTATCACTATCACAATGACTATCAGCACTACCATGGGTGATCGATTTCGCTATGGATGCCGCCACTTTTGTCTCACTATTCGATTGAGTTCCTGCTCCAGTATCCATACAAATAGTATCTACCATCGCCATCTCATTTGCATCTCGAAGCATGCACGCGACCGTTTTCGCAGTATACGTAGACTCTATGTGAATCCCACTATCGCGCTCTCTTCCATGGACTAGTCGAATTGTTTCCTCAGATGCCACAGTTGGATGTCCATATCCTTTGCCAAACATAGTGGTATCCACGACTTTTAATAATTCCTTTTCACTCGTTCTCACTAATGGAAATGCGCCCCCTGTAGACGATCGTAACACTGCAACAACTTCGTTAAACAAAGCCAAAGCTTGAGCTACTGGCCGGAATGTCCCGGAACGGACCGCCACCACTCGTGTACCCTTTTGTTTAAATATATCTATCGCTTTTATCCCAATGAGGAAACCTATATACGTCCCTCCACTCCCGGCGGGTACATAAACACGGGATGGTACACCAGGCAACCTTCCACATTTGATATCATCCGCGAGCTCATATGCGGCATTGACGTAACCTATCGTAGATAGTGCGCTGGTAGCCCCCGGAGGGACAACAAATGGCAAACATCCAGTGGCGATTTTCCTCCGCATCAAATGCCAAGCCGTGCCGCACACCATACGGATGATAGATCTATAATATCGAAGTACCGACGGTTTGCTGCGGACTGCCGCCGTTTTAGAAGCATTGCCACTAGAGTCGCCGATGGTGTCATCATCATCATCACCATCGACCCTGCCGTTCTTTTCCAGTTTAAGTTCGGTCTTCTTTTTGTCTTCTGATCGCAAGACTCGAGACATATGTACCAAATTTTTCGCAACCCTAGGAGCCGGCAATTGAGGCGTGATGTGTGCCACACACCGTAAACCAATCGCCCCAGCGTGAGATATTGTTCCGAGGACGGAATGAGAGCCGGCAGTACCGCACGTGAAGAGTTCCCTCGATCCTCCACGCAAGGCCTTGGCTAATAACCACTCTAGCTTTCGCGGTTTGTTACCGCCATATACACCGTCGGGGCACGTGCAACCGTCGTCCTTTACGTAGAGCTCTGGTACCGAACTCGAGGTCGACTCACGTGCTCCTCCAGTCTCAGCACTCTCAGCGTCACGTGCATACCCATGCTCATTTGAGTGTGTCTCGGGTGTGTATCGTCCCCGCCGATGCGGCAGCAATCTCGGCCATCTACGTATTGGGGTCGGGTATTTGCATAGCGGAAGAATCTCGAGTTTTGCACCCAATGCAGGATAAGCCTTTGCCAATGGGTAATACGGCACGTCCTTCAAGTGGACGACTGCCTCTGTTGCTTTCGCGAGCCGCTGGGATGGCAAAGAAGAGGCGCAGGACGATACCGGAGCAGGCGATCGAGTGTTGAGCCACGTGATGAAGTGATCACAGCACACATGAAGCACGCCCCGCCTTGCACACCGAAAGGCAACTAATATGATTAGTAGGCCGATCACCGCCGTTAGCGGGGCCGTTAGGTCTTGGAGCATCGTCCCGCCGAAGTGTTGGCGGTTTTAATTGATAGCGGTCTAGGTCGTTAGAGAGGCACCGAGAGAGGCACGGGAGAGAATCGTGCTCGCTCCGACTCCGTCCGACGCTCGAGCGAGAGTTAGAGTCGACCAAAATCACGAGTTGAAAAAAAGGAACGAAATAACACTCTAACTCGTATCCATAATAATATACTACTAGGAACTACGTACACTCAATGAACTCAACGGGTTGAAAAAATGGAACGAAATACTCGTAACTACACTCAACGAGTTGAAAAAAAGGAACGAAATACTCGTAACTGACGACTGAAAAAACTCTGTAAACTTCAATCCAAAAAGCTTCTAGACTTCAGACTTGAAATCCTGTCAAATTTTATTTCTATCTGTATTATTGGGTTGATTGAATCAGACAGAAGTGAAACCAAAGTATTATCATTTGTTTATTATTTGTGGTTTCAAAACCAACAGGTCCCGGTTTCCGGAACATCACATACTACTATCAAATCCACATACTTTATAACATATCCAGTATAACATAATAATATAATTAATTGTCGTAAAAATATATACTAATCCAGATATGGTATGGTGTTGTGAGGGGGTCGATCAGCTTATAAATATTTCATTGCAATTTGTATGTATAAATTCATTCAGTCAAGGAGAGTAGAAAGTAACGGTATTTAATGTAGTCTACAAGGGTGCCACCCATTAAAATTAATTTGTAATAAATTTATGAAACATAATTTAATAATTTTATTATCTTTTGTTCTTTTATTAAATAATTACCCCACCCTCTGTTCAAATATATAAAGATAAAACATTAATTTATAATATCCACGGAATACAGGAGGGTATAACTGTACATACAGTAATACCAGTACCCTGTATACCCCGGGTTAATAAGCCTTAATCTTAAGATTAATTTTAGTTCTCCTACTGCAATACTACGTAAACCGGGCGTTATGATAAACAAAATACATTACAGTATGGTCATAAGACGTACAGAATGCATACGCACGTACTTTATTAATAGCAATTTAAAAATAAGTAATATGATATTATGATATTATCACTCATTTCTAATGTGTATTCATCCCGAACTCACGGCACGGTGCGTAAATGGGTAACTATCATCATCTTCATCTAGAGAGAAAGATGAGATATGAAGTTAATTGCGTACTATGATACTACAAACATGCATGAAATCACGATAATATACAGAGTGAATAAATATACGCGGGATAAAGTATCTGGACAGCCCACACACACAACACACACACACACACAATTATACAAGGTATAAAATTAATACCAGGGTAATATTATATCATCCGTTCAATGGCCCTCACTGCTTCCTCAAAGCCGGAAGCCCAACCCCCGAGAGAGAGTTCGATCCAACCATAAAGAAGGGATCCAGCACAACCGTCCTAGCCGTGTGTTGCGCCGAGTTCAAATCATCAATCACTACCACAGCCCAGCGATCCAAAGCTCCTGGTTCTGGGATCGGAACGGGATTCTCTTGATCCACCACGGCGATGTACATAGAATCCGAGCTCCTCATAGCATCAAGTGTGAACCCTAAAGTCCCTTGTCCCATTACTCTCGGTGATTCGGCATTCCCAAGGAGGGCAAGGATTGTCGATTCAGTAGCATTCAAGGACCAACTGATAACACTCAATTGCTGGCTCGTGGAATTTGGTGCCAAACTCACAAACGTATTTTCACCAAATGGATGAAAACTGAGATAAAAATCATATCCCACGGGGATCGGAACATCTGTGCGCCACACGGGTCCACCCGATGGAAGATCAACGACCCCCACGCCTGGATTCGCCTGTTCCACCACACTCTTAAATCCTAAACGCATGACTTGCGTCCCATCCGAGCTCACCCCACGATGATATCCGGCATAACACGCCGCGTCACTCTCGTCAGTTGGATCCTTCACCGGTACATCCACCACATGGGTGGCTTTTCCAGAATCCACATCGATCCAATAAAACGACCACCCGGTTCTCGAGGAGGAGTCATCCATCGTGGTGCCATGTTCCACCGCGGCATGAATCCTACCCGATGCTTCGTGAAAGGCATAGCCGTAAACATATCCCTTCATTTCAGAAATCGAGGTGTTCGTAGTCGCCCCAGTGTCGGCATTGATAGAATACAACACCACGGGTCTACCCCCCGATGGAGCAGCCTTCGTGAAATCCACATCCAACATGTAAAAAGCCCGTCTCGTGGGATCATAAACGAAGTCGCGAGTGCTCTCGCCCCAAGTGTTGTATCCCTCCACACTCGCCTTGTTCAGTACCGTTCCATCAGTGATGTTTATCGTCCGCACTTCCAGGCCATCCGACCACCCAGACGTCCACAGCGTGTGCATCAAACCTTTAGGATCCGCCGCGGCGGGGTCGTAACGCTGGCGCTGGGCATCAGCAGAGGTGAGCTTGCGAGAGTGAGTTACAGCAGGCCGTACGAGCGGCTTGACCGTCGGTGTCTTCCCGGGGTGAAGGGGTGAGCCTCTTTGCCACGGGGTAGAAGGGTCACAGCAGCCGACGGTGCCACTGTTGCAGCCGATGGTGAACCGTGGGCAACAGCGTGCGGGGTATCCCATAATGTCGTTTTGGGTAATGCAGTACGTGGGTTGGGTAATGCAGCACGCTCCGCCCTGTGTAATATAATATCGATCATATACGTTGGGTGGTGGAAATCGGTCGTGTATGATTTAGATTTGATTTATTTAGCGTGGCATACGATGATGACAGGAGGGAAGGGGAGGGGAAGATAGAAATTCTACATGATAATCAAACTTAAACATATTAACACCCAACGTACGGTATCATCCGCGCAGCAGCTCTCTGATGATGTGCAGCAGCCATATTCTCCCGGGGTGAATGCGCAGCACGGTTCGTCATCCATGCACGTAACAGGATCCTTCCCTGGGCATTGGTGGTCTCCCACTGCTCCCACGCCGTTCGTCTTTTTGATGAGATTTTTCAAATTTAAATCCATAGTCAAACCGAAGACGGAGGAGATGGCCGAAGCCACGACGAGTGTCTTAAGAATTTTCATTTTACCTCTTAGTTCGGGGTTGTTTCTCGCGAGCGGGGATCTGATTAAGTAGCGCGACTGCCACATGCAGCAGCAACCTCTTACGGGTAATAAGTGCATTCAAACCAGTGCAACGTGTGATGCATCGGCCGAGCCGGATGCTTGACATTCTGCCCGAATGCCGATCGCCGGCTCGCGATCGGCTGCTGCTTCCCGGCCGATCGCCTGAATCCTGCGTCTCCTGCTCGGGCTCGGGCGCGAGCGCTGCCGCGGAGCGGAGCTCGGCTCGATCGGAGTGTCCTCGCGCGGCGCGGCGCCAGCGACGACATTGCCAGCGAGAAGAGTTAGAGTGCCCCGGACATTGGCGCGCGCTCACATATCGTTATCTCGGGTTGGTGAAATGCGTGTTTTTGAGTTGAATCCGACTATGGACTAGATCTTATAAAACGTGATTAAAAATAATTATCAGGGTATGATGCAAATATTGGACTTTAAGAATTCAGATATCTAACTTTTAGGGGTATTCATACTATTACAGATATTATTTTATGTTTGTTAGGGGTTGTTTGTATGTACGACATAGATAAAACATGGTGCGTGCGACCAGCGAGATAACGAAAGGGAGGGCCGCGCTGATGAAGAGTTAACGGAATGAGCACGAGCCGCCGGTTGAATGCCGCTCGCATAGCTGGATGTCATACTGCTGCCGACCGAACCGTAGCGACCGCAATCCAGTTAGCGCCATTCCACCGTCCACCATCATGGCCGTTCCCGTTTCCCTCCGCGCGATCATCCTCCTTTGGCTAGTGACCATCGCCGTTGCTGCTTCCGACGGAGAATCGCGACTTCGCCGCTCCATCACCGACGCAGGATGCGACTCGTCGTGCCAAGCAAACAGCGAGGCTCTCGGCAAGGTCTGTTGCTCCTATCGTGGATCCGATGGCGTAATGGGTTGCTGTCACGAGGGACCGGTTGGCCAAACTATCGCGTTTGATATCTGCATGGACACGGCTCACGCGCTGGTCCACACAAAGGCTTGTCGCGGTGATACGATCACAGCCGCCGCTCCGTCCACCGCACGAATGACACTCGACGCCTCGCGCGGGAAACACGGAGCTTTCGTCGTGGACGGCTTGCCATATTTCCCCGTCGGGAGCTACGAAGACGTGCGGACATTCCAGAATGATATTGGCAACTGGTCTTGGCTTGAGACCGCCGGAAATTTTATTTCAGTGTATGTGCAACCTCTGAGTCCGGAGTCCTCCTCTCTCCCCGCTTATCTCGATCGCTGTCACGAGATGGGTATCACAGCTCTCGTTCACTTGGCACCTTTGAGCGAACTTCCCGCAACGAATTCGTCCAAAGTGAAACTTCTGACTGATTTTATCAACTCAGTCAAAGATCACCCTGCCTTGTTGGGATATTATATTGCCGACGAGCCAGACGCCGCACACGCGAAACCACCTTTCAGATATCCAAATATTGTTCAACATCTCGAGGATACGTACCGGATTATCAAGCAGGTGGACCCCGTGCATCCCGTGGCTCTTCTCGTTAACAATCCCGCCGCTATGCATTATTTTGTGAACGCCACGGATATCGGAGGTTCAGATCCATACCCTTGCGGGGTACCACCGGACTATTTCGGCCCGGTTGGTATCGCCGGGTCGCAAGTTAATGTTTTGAACAAAGCGGGGCGACCCGCACTCATCGCTCCCTACGCGTTCGGAGGCTCCTCGGGATGCGAGCGATTTCCCGACCCAGCGGAAGAACGAGTCATGGCATACCTGGCCGCGATGAATGGAGCAGTCGGTTTGCAATTTTTTATCCATCGTATCAAGTACGGACCTCCCGCTTCCTGGAATGCAGCTTTGGACGTGGGCAAGGAACTCGCGGAAATGGCAAGCACGATCTTAGCTCCCAGGGCAGACCAAGTGGGCGTGTCTGTAGTATCGAAGACAAAAGGGGTAGAAGCGGCCGCCTGGCTTGATCTAGAACGGGGAATCCTCGACGTGGCCGTGGCAAACGTTCACAATGTTCCCACAGCGATCAGTCTTGTGTTGATGAATGGGACCGCGATCCCTGCGGGCACCGTGGTGGAGGTTCTCTTTCAAGATCGAACGCTCGTGGTAGAAGCGGGCGGGGTGTTATCAGATGTGCTATCTGCGTATGGAACAGCCGCTTATCGCTTAGTGCCTCCCGCACTCACGGCTGGCAATCCGGCATTGGTCAAAGGAGGTCCTCCCGCCATGGCTGGACGAACGACGAATAGCAGCGGGTTAGTGAACCCTACGAATATCTTTGCAAACCCTTCGTTTGAGCAAAGCACAACTGTTGGGTTTGCAGATGGAATGATGTTAACCTGGGCCCCGCCGTGGAACCACGCGAAGAATCCAAATAATTGCTCGTTTAGTGGACGTGCCGATGTGGATGCCAGGACGGCCGTAGATGGTCTTCACTCCCTTCGGCTCCTCGCTTCTCGCGATGGATGTGGTGTTGAGGTCAAGCCCATCATGTGCAAAGGTCGTGGAAAATGCACCGCCACACCTACATCTGGCGCGACGTATGAATTTAGCGTTTGGGCCAAGAGCGCTGTGGCTGGATTGGAGTTGGATTTGATAATTCGAGCGGGAGTATCGCACAAAGTCAGTTTGACTACGGAGTGGGCACGATACTCGGTCACGGGGACGTCGAATGTATACGCCGCGCTGAAGCAACTCTCGGAGGGAACTGTTTGGATCGATCTGTTGCAACTCGCGGAGGTGTAGTTTTATGAACTGAAATGTGCTGACTGTGCTCGCTACAGGGTCACCCTGTATATTATATAATATATATATTGTACTATATATACTACGAGCCTCTTGGACAGCTGGACAGCTTACTGTAAAGTGAGAGACGGCAGACAACGAGAAACCTGTTTTCGCAAATTACAGTCGAATTTGAGTCATTACTGATTTTCGGCTGAATTTTGCGTCTCACTTAGGCTGTCATGCAGCTCGTACTCGTCGTAATTTGAAGTCGTAGTTGTCAGTAATTCGGCATTCCTAGGGGCCTTCCCACCCCCTAGTGTCAGGGGTAATATTTGTACGTACGTTTGTGATAATAATTAAGTCAGTCAATACCACCTCTAATAATTATTGTAATGCATTAACGCATAAATATCTTAATTTAGCTACTACTGGTATCACTGGTATCTCATAGTGAGCC